>Ga0209080_1000429_pt1 | contig 28335 bp, 25 predicted proteins | sample JNZ110809AmetaG_FD_184123 | JGI IMG/M metagenome (GOLD analysis project Ga0209080, IMG submission 184123) | Hot spring microbial communities from Jinze hot spring, China to study Microbial Dark Matter (Phase II) - JNZ 110809A (SPAdes) (version 3) ...
CATATCCACTATTCTTCCGTACTTATCCACTATCACCATGTTTATCCTGTCGCTGTTTAGGTCGAAGCCTGCTATCAGGTCCCCTTTGGCTTCACCTTTCCTGAAGCACTTTAGGTAAAGCTCTACGGTCACAGATAGGTGGAGGTAGATTCTACCATTTCTGAAGACGATCCTTACACCGTAGCTACACTTCCTCGATTTAGCAAGCTCTGATAGCTCCTTGACGAGCGGTACATAATAGCCATCTACTGAGAAACGGTTTAAATAAGGCTTCATTTGATGATAAATGTAGGAAAGATGAAGAGTTATGGCGGATGGAAAACCTTTAGGAGTCTCAGTTGTAATCCCAACTCTTCAGGAAGGGAAGTATATTGGCAGACTGCTCTCTAAGATAGTTAGCGCTGATCCAAGCGTAGAAATAATAGTTGTGGATGGGGGCAGCACCGATGGAACTGCTGAGATCGCCAGAAGATTTACGGATAAAGTCTACGTGCTTAATAGGCGCGGGATAGGTAGGGCGAGAAATTATGGTGCTTTAAAGGCTAAGGGCGATGTAATAATCTTTATGGACGCCGACGTTGAGCCGCCGCCGGATTTCGTTGATAAGGTTCTCTCAGCCTTTAAGGATAGAAGCGTTGTTGGGGCAACCTGCAAAATTATGCCGGGGGTTTCAGACGCTTCCCTTAAAGCCTTCTTCATATTCTATAATCTGCTGCTGCGGTTGCTTTCCCATGTAAAGCCGCACTCAAGGGGGGAGTTTCTAGCCGTTAGGCGGGAGGCTTTCCTGAAGGTTGGAGGGTTTGATGAGAGGCTTCCATGCCTAGAGGACCATGACCTAGCCTTCCGCCTCTCTAGGGTTGGCAGAATACTTTTTCTTAACGATTTAACGGTCTACGAGTCCATGAGAAGGTTTAAGCGTATGGGTTTTTTAAATGTACTTAAATTATGGTTGAGCAATTATATCTCGCTCCTCCTATTAAATAGGACGCTATCGGAGTCCTGGGAGCCGGTTCGATGAAGCTTTAAATGCTGGAAGGGTTGCTGCATGATATCAAAGTCGAAAATCTTAAGCCTAGCTAGGCGGGCAATAAAGTCTCCCGGAACATATCATGCGCAATGGTTCATTACAAGGAAGTGTAACTATCGCTGTAGGGGCTGCACAGTTTGGTCGGATCAAGATTCTGGGGAGCTATCAACGGAGGAGGTAAAGCGCGGTCTAGATATTCTACGCGATATAGGGGTTTTAGAGATAGTGTTTTCGGGCGGAAACCCTCTTCTCCGCGAAGACATAGGTGAAATATTGGATTACGCATCAAAATACTTCATTACGACGGTTTACGATAATGGGAGCGTTGCGGCGAATAAGATCGAGGAGCTGAGCAGCGTTGACTTCGTCGCAATATCCCTAGACACTTTGGACGAGAAGAAGAACGACTACCTTAAGGGAGTAAAGGGCTCCTGGAGGATGGCTATGGACGCTATTGAAAAACTTAGGAGGGAGGGGATCCGCGTCGGTGTTTCACCAACCATATCTCAAATGAACCTCTATGAGATAATCGACTTCACAAAATATTTCGCGGAGCGCGGCATACCAGTATGGTACTGCCTATACACGTATGATTATCAGCCGGGTAAGGGCGCCTTCTCGATAGGCAGAAAGAACGATGAGTACGAGATAACTGATGGAAAAGCGCTGGCCGAAATATGCGGGAAACTGATGGAAATGAAGAGAAAAAATAGGTATATTTACATAACTGGGAAAACCCTCGAGGCTGTTAGGCAGCTGGCTCTAACCGGTCGGAGGATATGGAGGTGCGCGGCTCTAGAGAGCTTTCTAGTGGTGGATCATTTGGGCAGGGTTTCAGGCTGCCATTGTAGGGAGCCATTAGTCTCAATATTCGATCTGCCGAAAGTCTGGAGAAGCAGCTGGATTAAAGGGCTTAGAAAAGAATATAGCCAATGCACCAACTGCATATATTTGTGCTACATTTTTTACTCGGTGCATAAGGGGCTGTCGGGTCTACTGGAAATAATCTTCGACCAATGGGAGAGAATTAAAGACTACATTTAGAAATAGTTAAGAGAGCGGATAACCATAGATTATTGAGGCTTCTAAGCGGGTTGGTGGATTGGATGGTTGAGATTAAAGTTGTAAGCATAGATATGCCTAAAGACTGCAACGTGATTCTCGGAATGGCTCACTTCATAAAGACCGTTGAAGACATCTATGAAGCCATGGTTAACTCTGTTCCAGGCATAAAGTTCGGCTTAGCCTTCTGTGAGAGCAGCGGTGAATGCCTTGTTAGGGTTGAGGGGACGGATGAGGAGCTTAAGAAAGCTGCGGCTGAGAACATGCTTAAGCTGGGCTGCGGGCACTCCTTCATAATATTTATGCGTGGAGCATACCCAATAAACGTGTTGAACGCTATAAAGAGGGTTCCGGAGGTCTGCACGGTTTACGCTGCGACAGCTAACCCACTGCAGGTTGTCGTGGCTGAAACGGAGCAGGGGAGAGGCATATTGGGCGTTATAGATGGGTTGAAGCCTAAAGGCATTGAAGACGAGAAAGGGGTTGAGTGGCGCAGAAACCTCCTGAGGAAGCTCGGCTATAAAAAGTGATAGTGGCGGATTAAGCGATGACCCCCATCATTGAAATGGTGGACGTGTGGAAGTCTTATGATGGGGTTCAGGCGCTTAGAGGCTTAAATCTACAGGTTCAGAGGGGAGAGATTTTTGGCCTCATAGGTCCAAACGGCGCCGGGAAGACGACCACGCTTAAAATAATAGTTGGCTTGCTAAAGATGGATAGGGGCGTTGTAAGAGTTAATGGCGTAGATATAAGCGTGGAACCATACGAGTATAAGAGAATTATTGGATATGTTCCGGAGTCCGTCTCCCTTCCAGACTACCTGACCGTCGAAGAGTTCCTCATATATTCTGGGAAGATTAGGGAGGTCCCGGACGAGAAGATTAGGGAGAGAATGAATTATTTCATCGATCTTTTTGAGCTCAGGGAGAAGAGAGGAGCGCTTATAGTTTCGCTCTCAAGGGGCATGCGCCAGAAGGTCGCTATAGCCTCAGCGCTTATACATGACCCGTATCTGCTGATCCTCGATGAGCCGTTCATCGGCATAGACCCGATGGGTCAGCATGTCCTCAAAGAGCTGTTTAACGAGAGGGTTAAGGACGGCAAAACCATATTTATATCCACGCATATGCTGGATACTGCTGAGAGGCTTTGCAACAGGGTTGCGATAATTTATAGGGGGCAGAACATTGCCTCAGGGGACCTGGGAGACCTTAAGCAAATATCGAGGAGCGGCGAAAACGCAACCTTGGAGGAGGTCTTCCTCAAATTGACTGAGGAGGCGGGTGAGCAGCCGATTGAGGAGACCGCTGAGAGGGGAAGGAGATTTCTAGGCTTCTTAGGAAGAAGGAGAAAATGAGGCTGAAGATAGTCCTAAACCTATATAAGTTTAAGGTTAAATCCTTTTTCGGCGCCTTTAGGGCGTCTAAGGCTAACTTAGCCTTATTGCTCGTCTACGTTTTCAGTCTTCTTCCAAGCGCGTTCGGCTTCTCAATAATGATTGTTAATGCCGTCAATCAGGGTGGAGTTAACGTGGAGACTTATATTGAGACTTTAGCGGCAATACTCAGCCTTCTCACAGCCTTCATTCTTTTCTTAACCTTTAGGGGCTACACCGTGTTTGAGCATGAGCAAAACCTTATATTCACGTCGCCTGTAAAGCCCATGGAGTTTTTAGTTGCGAGCATCCTCGCCGACCTAACATCTATACTTGTCTTCATCTATCCGTTATTCGCCATTTACGCGCTGGTTGTATCATGGCTTAATTTACCGCTTAGCTCAGCAGCACTTATTCTTTCCGCTCTGCTCATCTTCATCTTCTTCATCTTCCTCCTGAAAGCATCATTATCGATAATAATGTCTTTTCATAGGAATCTTTCAGCGAAAATCGCCGTGTCAGCCCTAATTCTTCTTCTGCTCTTCCCGTCGATCAGCCTAGCCCTAAACCTCCCATTAAAATATGTTTTACTCCCCTACCCCTCAACTTTCCTAGCTAAAATACTTGTTGGAGAAATATACGGCGCGGGTCTTCAAACACTAGATCTTCTGGGACTATCGCTATACTTTCTTCTTTTAGCCGCCATATTCATAATACTCTCAAAGGAAAACTTCTTCCCCCTAACGACGCGGGTCCCGTTTGTGTCGCCGTTTGACGCATCGATGAGGATGCAGGCATTAAAGATGGAGAAGAGCATTAAAACGTTCTCTAGAATGGGCATGTTTCTGACATTAAACCTCGAATCGAAATCGCTGCTAGCCTTCCTAATGAAGAAAGAGTTTATCCGGATGGTTAGGGAGGGAAGCCTATTCGCAGTAATATTCATGTACATTGTGGTCTCATTCGTGGTTATTGTAAGCGGCGCCTTCTCTCCTCAGGAAGCCCTATTCCTAACGTTTTTTCTAGGCGTCTACTCGCTAATAGTTCCATTAATGCTGATAGCCAACTGGCGTGTATCAGACTTCGAGAACCTCTGGGTTCCGATAACCTCCGGCGCAAACATCCGTATGATCATTAGGGCTCTGCTCTACGACTTCATACTGGTGTCATCAGGGATACCGGCAGCCATAATACTGGTCGTATCAGCCATCTATGGGATTAACCCTTTAATGGCTCTGCTTCTAGTAGCATCCTCATCCATAGTAAGCTGTCCAGTCAACCTCTACGTCACGATAAAATTCCTTACAAGGAAAAGTCGGAGCTTATCGTCAGCGCTCGCAGGATGGGCTTCAATGCTCCTCTCAGCGCTGCTTTTAACGCCAACATACAGCCTAATTGCTTTAAGCCAATACTTAAACTTAGGCGAAACAATATGCTCCCTCTTCGCCGCAATAATCCTACTCTACTCAGCGTTAATAATGAAGATCCTCTCAGCAAAAATTGAGAGAAACGCCGTTAACATAGAAATGTAACAGTTTAAACGATTTGAACCAGATGATGAATAGAAGAGACAGCGTAATCCTCTAGTTTAATAGTTTAACGCTGAAGACTCCATGACGCCGGAAGACGGCAACAGCCCCCTTCTAAACGCTACCTACAGGCTTCTTAGATCATCTTAAGTGGAAACGGGAGGAAACGCTTCACAGCGTTAATAAAGAGCGTGATCTCTAGAGAGGAGGGTAATACAGCATAAAAAAACATGATGTATCTTACCACTAAACCTCCATCCAGTACACCAAGTTATATCTGGATAGCTTGAGGATTTATGGTTAACGTAGCCGAATGATCTTCCGATTTATTCAGCTATTATGGTGAAAGGTTAAAATACTTTTAATGATTCAGGCTAATTCTGATGGATTTAGAGTCAAAGATTAGGGCTGAGATTTTCCAGCAATTAATGTCTGAAGTTAACGCCTGTGAGAGATGCGACCTATCGAGGCATCGTAGGAAACCTGTTTTAGGCGACGGAAATATAAATGCGCTAACAGTTTTTATCGGTGAAGCTCCGGGATACTGGGAGGACGTTGAAGGGAAACCCTTCGTTGGCTCAGCTGGAAGACTATTAGACGAGGCTCTCAGAGAAGCCAGCATCTTGAGGAGCGAAATCTACATAACAAATGTCGTTAAATGCAGACCTCCGGGAAACAGAGATCCGCGCCCAGAGGAGATTGAAGCGTGCCGCATTTATCTTGATAGGCAGCTGGATATAATAAGACCTAGGATTATCGTGACGCTCGGCAGGCATTCCACAGCCTACATCTTCTCAAAGATCAATTTGCGTTTCAAGTCTATAAGCGAGGTTCAGGGAAAAATTTATGAGGCGGAGCTTTGGGGACAAAAAACATACGTGGTCCCATCTTACCATCCGGCGGCAGCCCTATATAACGTTAAGCTCAAAGATGAGATCGGAAAAATAATGAGGCTTGTCAAAAAGATAGAGTGTGAGCTGCATGCTTGATTGAAGATTGCTGGGCTTCGGTGCTCTAAAACCTGAACTTACTAATTGTCATTTTTGGCTAAAGCATTATATGCTTTTCCCATCATTAAGCTACATGTTAGGTGAATGGAGGAGAGCGAATGTTCATCGGTTTCCTCACAGCTCCTTTAAGAGACTGGAGCCTGGAAAAGATAGTTGAGTGGGCTTCCACAAATAACTTTAAAGGATTGGAGGTTCTCGTCTCGCCATCCCTAAAGCAGATCGATGTTGATAGGGTTCTGGCCGGAGGGGCTGGGGAGATTAGGCGCATTTTTTCCGGCAAGAGCCTGAAAATATCTAGCCTAGCCTTCTACAGCGTTAGGATACTTGAAGATGAAGCTGAGCAAAAATATCTGTTGAGGGTTATTGAGGCAGCCCAAGCCCTAGACGTTAACGTGGTCTGCACTCTAGCCGGAGGGCCAGTTAAAGGTAAGGATAAGATGCAGACTTTGAGGGAAGACTTCCCAAGGGTTTTTGGTCCAATCGTTGACGCCGCTAGGGAGTGTGGTGTGAAAATAGCTCTAGAGAACTGGTATGCAACCAACCTCCAGGGCTTAGATCATTTCCAAGCAGCTTTTGAAAGCATTCCGGATAAAACTTTGGGCTTAAACTTTGATCCATCGCATTTATTCTGGCAGCAGATAGATTACATCGAAGCTGTCCATAGGTTCGGCAGCAGAATATATCATACGCATGCCAAAGACACCGAGATACTGCCCTTCAAGCTCAGGCAAGTCGGTGTTTTAGGAAGAGGGTGGTGGAGATACCGGATACCGGGCTGGGGCGGAATAAACTGGCGCTCATACATCACAGCCCTCAAAGAAGTAGGCTACGACTACGTGCTCAGCATCGAACATGAAGACCCGTTCTTCAGCCCGGAAGACGGCTTAATCAATAGCAGAAAATTCATCGAGGTCTTCTTATCCATATGAGGTAAAAAGCAGAGCTGATAAATATAGCGTCGCTATGCTAAGATTTTTTCGGTTTTCCTGTAGACATTGATAAATAAAGCAAAACCAAACCTTTTTCACAATTAGGGGTTATAAACGTGCTTAGTTCAAAACTGCTCTCTAAGTTGCAAGATTACTTAAACTCCACCGATTTCAGAGAGACTATAGGTTACGTCAAAGCTTTAAATTTAAAATTTTACGAGAGGCAGGGGCTAAGCAACGCAATATATCTCCTTAAGATTGAGACTGATAATGGCTTCATCAAAGAGTTTATCCTTAAAGTCTATCAGCATGATGGTAAGAAAGCTCTTAAAGAGCATAGGATTTTAAGTGTGCTCTATAAGAAAGGGGTGCCTGTACCTAAGGTTTACGCTTTTAATAGAAGCGGGGATGTTTTGGGTAAACCATTTACAATTATGGAGAAAATTCAGCAGGTTTCGACCGTGAATGAATATGTGCTCATCGATGCAGCAGCCGAATCATTAACCAAAATTCATAGCGTGGCTCCAAGCGAGGTTGGAGACATAATAAAGGCTAAAAGAAATTACCCCCTATGCGATTTGAAGGAGATTAAAGCGTTAGCTTTCATATCCATGCTAACAACGCTAGGGAAACCAGCGGTTTTCACGGAGCTCTTCAACCGTGCAAGAAAACTTGAAGGTACACGTGCCGTAGCTGAGCTAAAGCTGACGCATGGCGACTATAGCCTTGACAATATACTTTATAGTAATGGCAAAGCTTACGTAATTGACTGGGAGAGCGCAGATGCGGCAGAACCCACATTCGATGTGGCGTATACCTTCAACATTCTAGATTTCAATGATGAAATATCGGGAAGAACTGGTCAAAAACTATCTGAGACATTTATAGAATCCTACGAGAAGTTTGGAGGAGTTCTCACAGACTTTCAGTTTTATAGGAGGATGGCAGCTCTAAAGCTTCTAACTATCTTAGAGGCTGCTTCACGTCCAGGATTAATAGCCTCTATTTTTGGGAATTTAGAAAAACGCACTAAATCAAAAGATGCTAAACTTTTTCTTGAATCATTTAGGAAGTATCTCAGAAGAATTCTAAGCGGCGAGGAGTAATTAAGTAATCACCCATTTATGTGTGGCGCATTCTAATCAAACCTCTTAGAGCTATGGTTGCGGCATCCATTAAGGATTTGGAAGACTTAGGCTTTTCTGGCGCTTGATATTAAATCGGCAAGTATGCTGTAAACCCTAGTCGAATCCTCCATTTTAACGACTATTACGGTTTCAGTGTAACAGCTTATTGTCTCCTCAATATTGATCCCCCTCCTAGATATGGCATTGTAGAACATTGATATGCAGCCAGGAGTATCAACTATCTCCTTTGGGCTCTGGATTATTACGGCCGCTAAATCCTTCTTCTCCTCAAGGATCTCCGAGTCTTCAAGCCTTAAGCGGACGCTTTCAAAAATCCTCTGATCGGTTATAAGCGTTAATGTCGTTGCGCCTTCAAGGACCTGGAAGAAGGCTTCCGGAAACTCCGCCGATATCAGCCTAGCTCTCTCGAGGTTTCTTCTAGTCTTTTCAAGGGATATTTTCGCTAGGCTAGTTCTAATTGTTACAATGCTATCCGCTATAACCCTCAACTGCTCTTTCAAAGGCTTAAATTTCACCCTAGCGCGCTTAACGGAGGTTATCATGCCCTCCAACGTAACCTTTTTCCCTAGTATTTCTTCAGCTTTAGGCTTTAATAGGCGGGCTACAGCGCTCAGGTTCGCATAGCCCCTTTCAATGGCGTCTTGGATTGAAGGATCCCCCTCTATGAGATATTGAACTATTTTCGCTAGGGAAAGTTCGACCAATCTTGGTCACCTATAACATATTTAAGTCATATTTTCAGTCAAAAAGCACATATACTTAACCCTCTCTTCTTTCATCTTTAAGTATCTTAGAGAGGAGCGTTAGAAGATTGGTTAAGAGGATAGTTTTAGCCTATTCAGGCGGCTTAGACACCTCAGTGCTCATAAAGTGGCTTCAGCTGAAGTATGGCGCCGAGGTTATAACCGTAACATTAGATGTAGGTCAGAGGGAGGATTTGAGGGCTATCGAGGATAAAGCTTATAGACTTGGCGTCTTAAAGCATTACTCGATTGACGCTAAGGATGAGTTCGCCAGAAACTATGTTTTTCCAGCAATAAAGGCTAATGCGCTCTATGAGGGAAAATACCCTGTTAGCACAGCTTTATCTAGACCGCTGATAGCCTCAAAGCTAGTCGAGGTTGCTGAAAAAGAGCGTGCAGACGCGGTTGCCCACGGGTGTACGGGGAAAGGCAACGACCAGGTCCGCATAGAGGTCTCCGTTAAAGCGTTAAACCCAAACCTCAAAGTCATAGCGCCTGTTAGGGAGTGGAATATGACGCGGGACGCGGAAATAGATTTTGCGAGGGAGCACGGTATACCGATACCGGTAGATAAAGGTAAACCATACAGTGTAGACCAGAACCTTTGGGGCCGCTCAATAGAGTGCGGTATACTTGAGTATCCTGATAAGGAGCCGCCTGAAGACGCGTTCGAATGGACCGTTCCGCCGGAGAAGGCTCCCAATGAGCCGGAATACGTTAACATAGAGTTTGAGGATGGGGTTCCAGTAGCCCTGAATGGGAGAAGCATGGAGCCCGTTGAGCTCATTGAGAGCCTTAATAGTATTGCTGGGAGACATGGAGTTGGCCGAATAGATCATATGGAGGACCGTCTGGTTGGGATAAAGTCTAGGGAGGTTTACGAGTGCCCCGCTGCAACGGTTATCATAGAGGCGCATAAAGATCTTGAGAAGATGGTTCTCACGAGGCATGAGGTTCTCTTCAAACAGCATATTGATGCTGAGTGGGCTTACCTCGTCTACGCTGGATTATGGATGGATCCGCTCAGGGAGGATTTAGACGCTTTCATTAATAAGACTCAGGAGAGGGTTAAGGGCGAGGTTAGAGTTAAGCTCTTCAAAGGCAGCGCGCTGGTCGTTGGGCGCTCTTCGCCCTATTCGCTCTACGACGTACATTTAGCCACATACAACATTGACACAACATTCGACCAGTCATCCTCAGCCGGCTTCATTGAGCTCTGGGGTCTGCCAACCAGGGTTGCTAAAGCCCTTAAAAGGGTCGGGAAGGGCTGAGAGCAGGGATGTCTGAGCTGCTTCGGGGCGGCAGGCTCGCAGGGTCTAGGAGAGACATCATCGAGTTTACTTCCTCAATAAAAAGCGACGTCAAGCTGCTTAGGCACGTTGTGAACATTAACAGGGCTCACGTAATAATGCTGATGGAGAACAAGATAATACGCTTTGAGGAAGGCTCAGAGATCCTTAGAGCGCTGATGGGTCTAGAGGAGAGATTAACCCCCCGACCGGGCATTGAAGACGTCCATATGCTTGTTGAAGAGGAGGTTATAGGAAGCGTAGGGATGGATGTTGGCGGAAACCTAAATTTGGCGAAGAGCAGGAACGATCAAGTCGCAGCAGCTATAAGGATGGCTTTAAGAGAAGAGCTGCTCGAAATAATGGAGCTGACCGCTAACCTCCAAAAAGCCCTTATCGAGGTAGCTGAAAAGAACATTAACGCCATTTTTCCAGGCTACACTCACCTTCAGCCAGCTCAGCCGACAACCCTAGCCCATTATCTGCTGGCGCAATTCGATATTCTTGGGAGAAACCTGGAGAGATTAATAGGCGCCTATAGGCGCGTTAACCTATGCCCGATGGGAGCCGGGGCCCTGGCGACGACGAGTTTTCCGATCAGCCGCGAGAGGGTTGCGGAGCTACTGGGCTTTGACGGGCTTATTGAAAACTCTCTCGACGCTGTTAGCTCAAGGGATTTTCTACTCGAGGTTTTAGCAGCCTTATCAGTTATGGCGGTCGATTTGAGCCGCTTAGCAGAAGACTTAATTTTATGGTCTTCCATGGAGTTCAATCTACTGGAGATTCCAGACGAATTCGCGTCGACTAGTAGCATAATGCCCCAAAAGAAGAACCCGGAAGTCCTTGAAGTTGTGAGGGCTAGAATGGGTTTAATAATAGGAGACTTTATGGCTGCTTCAGCGATCCTGAAAGGGCTTCCATCGACATATAATCTGGACTTCCAGGAGGCTACGCCTAAACTCTGGGACGCTTGCAAGATTATGCGTGAATCACTGAGCATGCTTTCAGAGCTGATTGGAAGCATAAGGGTTAGGGAAGAAGCCTTCAGGAAGCCTTATCTGAGCTTTTTGACAGCCACAGAGCTCGCAAATACCCTAGTCAGAAATCATAATATTCCGTTCAGGCTCGCCCATAAGGTTGTTGGTGCGCTGGTTAAAGCCCTCATGGAGGAGGGGAAAAACCTCTACGACGCTACACCTGAGAAGCTGGCAGAGATCTCAAGAAAGATTTTAGGCTCACCAATACATGTTAACGCTGAAGAGTTGCGGAGGGCAATTGACCCAGCATGCTTCATAGAATCCCACAGCGTTAGGGGAGGGCCATCTAAGAGGGAGGTGGAAAGGATGATTTCCGCTAGAAGAGCGGTGCTCAACCAATATAGAGGCAGCATAGAGGCGTTAAGAAGGAGCGTTGAGAAATCTATTAGTGCGCTTAACGCTATAGCCGAATCCTATACCGCGCAAGCATTCTGCCACCATAAAGTTTAAATCTTCGTTTAGCTTTTGCTTGAGGAAGGGTTCATTGGAGCGCGGAAAAAGCCCCGAGAAAGTGAAGGCCGGTAAAGCGGTTCTAGTTCTTGAGGATGGATCATTCTTCATCGGTAAGGGTTTTGGAGCTGTAAAGAAGGTTTCTGGCGAAGTCGTCTTCTCGACCGGTATGGTCGGCTACCCCGAATCCCTAACAGACCCGTCATATTATGGTCAGATCCTGACTTTAACCTATCCGCTTATCGGAAACTATGGTGTCCCAGCGTATGATTGTGACGAGTTCAGCATCCCCATAAGCTTCGAATCGATCGGGATTAAGGTTACCGGGCTTGTGATCCAGGAGCTTTGCGTGAAGCCGCACCACTGGGCTTCTAGGAGAACGCTTAACGAGTGGCTTAAGAGCGAAGGAGTTCCGGGGATATATGGGATAGACACTAGGCGCTTAACGAAGAAGCTTCGTGAGAAAGGAGTTATGCTCGGCATACTCCAAGTATGTGGTGAAGGTGAAGAGCCGAACATAGATAGGCTGCTTGAGGAGGTTAAAAGTGTCCCAGACCCAAATGAGCGCGACTTGGTTAGCGAGGTTACGATCAAGGAGCCAATATGCTATGAGCGGGGCGGAAACACTAGGATAGTCCTAATAGACTGCGGTGTTAAGGCTGGAATAATAAGATGCTTGCTTAAGCGCCGAGTGGACGTTATAAGGGTTCCATACGATTTCCCAGCTGAGGAGATTCTTGAGTTTAAGCCTAACGGCGTCCTGATAAGTAATGGGCCGGGGGATCCGAAGAAATGCGCTAAAACAATAGAAACCGTTAGGGTTCTAGCCGAAGAGAAGGTGCCTATGATGGGTATATGCTTAGGAAACCAGATTCTCTCGCTGGCGATGGGCGGAGACACATATAAGCTGAAGTATGGGCATAGGTCCCAGAACCAGCCTGCCTACGACCTTAAGACAGGACGCTGCTACATAACAATACAGAATCACGGCTACGCTGTTAGGGCTGAATCCTTAGAGAAAACCGGGCTTGAATGCTGGTTTATAAACGCTAACGATAAAACGGTTGAGGGCGTAAAGTTTAAGGACGGGTCATCCTTCGCTGTCCAGTGGCACCCTGAGGCTTCGCCCGGACCATACGACACAGAATTCCTCTTCGACGAGTTCCTCAAGAGGGCTGAAAGGGCTGGGTGAGGGATTTATGCCGAGGTTCGAGTGGGTGCGTAAAGTCCTAATACTGGGCAGCGGCGCAATAAAGATTGGTGAGGCAGCCGAATTCGATTATTCTGGAAGCCAGTGTCTCAAAGCCTTGAGGGAGGAGGGCATAGAAACTATTCTAGTTAACCCGAATATAGCGACTATTCAAACAGACCCTAGGCTCGCTGGAAAAGTCTACCTTCTGCCGGTTACACCAGAGTATGTTGAGAAGGTTATTGAGAGGGAGAGACCTGACGGGATAATGCTCGGCTTCGGAGGACAAACAGCCCTAAACTGCGGTGTTCAATTGGCTAAAATGGGTATTCTAGAAAAGTACGGCGTGAAGGTTTTAGGCACCTCCATCGAAGCCATTGAGAAAGCGTCTAACAGGGAGCTTTTCAGGCGGACCATGCTTGATGCTGGCATACCCGTCCCGAGAAGCAAGTCCGCGACCTCCATCGAGGAAGCGATTGAAGCGGCTGAGGAGATAGGCTACCCGGTTATGGTTAGAGTTGCCTACACTCTTGGCGGTAAAGGGACAGGCGTCGCCTATAATAAGCGTGAGCTGGTTGAGATCGTCAGTAGGGGCTTAACGCACAGCATGATTAGGCAGGTTCTGGTTGAGGAGTATATTGGGCACTGGAAAGAAGTCGAGTATGAGGTTATGAGAGACTACCAAGACAACTGTATAACTGTCTGTAATATGGAGAATTTTGACCCAATGGGCGTCCACACCGGCGACTCAATAGTCGTCGCGCCATCACAGACATTGACGAATAGAGAATATCATGTTCTGCGCTCAGCATCAATTAGGGCTGTTCAAGCCTTAGGCGTAGTCGGCGAATGCAATATTCAGTGGGCGTTACATCCAAGGTCTGAGGAGATAAGGGCTATAGAGGTTAACCCCAGAATGTCTAGGAGCTCGGCATTAGCCAGCAAGGCTACAGGCTACCCGCTCGCATATATAGCCGCTAAGCTGGCGATAGGGTACACGCTACCAGAATTGATCAATAAGGTTACTGGCGTGACAACGGCGTGCTTTGAGCCAGCCCTAGACTATATTGTGGTTAAGATTCCACGCTGGGATTTGAAGAAGTTTAGGAACGCTGACCGGCACATAGGCACCCAGATGAAGTCTGTGGGCGAGGTTATGGCTATTGGAAGAACATTCGAGGAGGCTCTTCAAAAGGCTGTTAGAATGCTCGATATAGGGAAGATCGGTCTCGTCGCAAATAACGACGACGATGAACCTGAACCCTTGGAAGCCATAAAAGACTGCCTGAAGAACCCGACCGATGAGCGGCTATTCAAGATAGTTAAAGCCATGAAGATGGGCATGTCCATTAGGAAGATTTACCGCTTAAGCGGCATAGACCCATGGTTCCTTCACAAGATTAAGAATATAATTAGCATGGAGAAGAAACTTAGAAGGCTTAAGATTGACGATAGGGACGCGCCTGAGGTTATTAGGGAGGCTAAGCGCTTAGGGTTCTCAGACGCCCAGATCGCCAGATGCATGGGTCTAAGCGAGGATGAGGTTAGGCGTTTCAGAAAGGCGCATGGGATAATTCCAGTTGTAAAGCAGATAGACACGTTAGCCGCCGAGTGGCCCGCCAGAACAAACTATCTCTACATGACTTATAATGGTGATGAAGACGACATAAAGTTTGATGCTGGGAAGAGGAAGGTTATTGTCCTAGGCGCAGGGGTTTTCAGGATAGGTTCAAGCGTTGAGTTCGATTGGAGCTGTGTTAACGCGATTTGGGCTTTAAAGAAGCATGGTGTGGATGAAGCCATAATGATTAACTATAATCCGGAGACAGTTTCAACCGACTACGATATATCGGATAAACTCTACTTTGAAGAGCTAACGCTGGAAAGGGTTCTCGACATATGTGAGAAAGAGAAGCCTTTAGGGGTCATCGTTAGCGTGGGTGGTCAAATTCCAAATAATTTGGCGCTCAAGCTCTCTAGGGCCGGCGTCAATATACTGGGGACTTCAAGCGAAAGTATAGATGCAGCCGAGGATAGGTCGAAGTTCAGCGCCCTTCTAGATAAGCTAGGCATACCGCAGCCAAAGTGGAGCAAGCTAACAACCATCGAGGAAGCTGAGAAGTTCGCTGAGGAGATAGGTTACCCGGTTCTGGTCAGACCAAGCTACGTTCTATCCGGCTACGCTATGAGGGTCGCATACAGCGGCAGGGAGCTCAGAGACTATCTTGAGCTGGCGGCTAAGGTCTCACCGGAGCACCCCGTCGTCATATCGAAGTTTATTGAGGGCGCTAAGGAGGTTGAAGTTGACGGCGTTTCAGACGGGGAGGATGTTCTAATAGGCGCTGTTATCGAGCACGTTGAGAAGGCTGGTATCCACAGCGGGGACGCGGTCATGTGCATTCCACCGCAATCTTTAAGCAGCGACGTTATAAAGAGGATTGAAGACTACTCACGCATGATAGCCAGAGCCCTCAAGATTAAAGGTCCATTCAACATACAGTTTCTCGTCAAAAACGATGAGGTTTCAGTTATAGAATGTAATCTTAGAGCCTCAAGGTCGCTTCCATACGTAAGCAAGAGTAGGGGCGTAAACCTCATAGAGGTTTCAACAGCAATAATGTTTGGCAAAACCCTTAAAGAAATGGGCTTACTTGAGCTACCGCCTATACCCTACGTTTCAGTTAAGGTTCCACAGTTCAGTTTTATGCGTCTAAGCGGGGCGGATCCGGTTCTAGGCGTCGAGATGCTGAGCACTGGGGAAGCCGCATGTATAGGTGAAAACTTCGCCGATGCGCTTCTAAAGGCTTTACAGGCCGTTGAATTCACGTTTCCAAATGATGGCGGCGCAGTTTTAATAACTGTTGGCGGAGGGGAGATGAAGCGTAAAATAATCCCGTTAGCTAGGAGCCTGAACGATTTGGGCTTTAAGATTTATGCGACTGAGCATACGGCTGACGCATTATATAGGGCTGGACTTAAAGATATAACCGTCCTCTACAAGGTTAGCGAGTCGGATAGAAAACCGAACATAATAGACTATATAATCCAGCGTAAAATAGACCTCGTCGTAAACATCCCTGCAGTCAACCCGGAGAGCGGAGCGAGCGACATACTTAAAGACGAGTATATTATACGGAGGTTAGCTGTCGAATACAATATTCCAATAGTTACAACGCTTGAGCTGGCTTCCACAATAATTAAAGTCTTAAAGTATAGGAGGAAGAGCGGCTTCATAGTACGATCATTAAACGAGTACATGAATAGCCTACCACTAAAATTCTGGTAGAGGCCCAGTGGGCTTAAAGTGTTTCAAGTTTTTGAAACGCCGTGTTTCACGGTGTTCCTTAACTAAGACTTTTTGCAAATTTATAATTGGCGATAGGAGCATGGCATGCGGATATAAGAGGGTTACAATATTAATACTGCTCTTATCTCTAACGCTAACACCCATGTTAACCGTCGCGGAGCAAGTTGGCGCCGTGAGAATAGACGACTCCTCCTTAGAGAGAAAGGCTGAGGCCATGCTCTCTTTAGCGGATAAGGCTAGGGTGAGGGTTGAAGCCCTATCGGACACTGTTCTCGCAAATGAAACTCTGGTCACAATGATTGGAGAGGAGGCTTTAAATGAAGTAAACGAGACTTTCAATTTGGGCGTGAAAATCCTTGAGGAAGCGAATATAGCCTACAATGATGGGAATTATACTGGCGCAATATCGCTTGCGATGGAGGCTATGGGCTATTTCCGCAATGCATACAGAGGGCTTAACAATATTCTCTGTAAGCTAGGCGTCCTAAAAGATGAGGTTATTAAGGGGCAGGGCTTACTCATAGCCATCCAGTGCGCCTTAGAGAGAATAGAGAACATTAATAAAACTTTTGAGAGAATAGCGGATAAAACTGGCATAGACATAACTAACGCTTCAGCTAAGCTGAATGAGGCGAGAAACGTTCTAAATGTTAGTAGGGCTGAGGAGCTGCTCCAGCAGGGTAATGTCTCGGCTGTTGCGCATATGCTCGCCGAAGCAAATAGGCTGATCAGCGAAGCCTTCAAAGAGCTGAAGACCGCAATCAGGGAGAAGCTCAGCGAAAGGATAGAGCGCTTCAAGGAGAAGATGGGGAGATTGCGTGAGAGGGTTAAAGAGAAGCTAAGCGAAATGAATATAGATGAGCGCGAATTCTTTGAGCGCTGGAACTTCACCAACGCTGAAGATTTCTGGAGAAAGCAGATAGAGGTATTGGAGAGGGTTAGGGAGCGCCTAAGATTAAGGAGGGAGGTTAACGCTACAGAAATGGAGATCGTGGGCAGGAGGATGCGTGAAGTCTGCCTAGAACTCGAGCTTAGGCTTAGGGAGCGTGAGGAAGAAAAAGTTAAGATTGAAGTAGATGTGGAGAAGATCGTTGAGGTCAGCGTCGGGCGAAAAGCGACCGTGACCCTAAAGATAACCGTCAAAAACGCTGGTAATGTCACGGTGACCTTTCTAAACTCCGCATTCGGGATAATGATTGAGAGGGAAAGGAATGGTCGATGGGAGTTCTATGCGTCACCGATAGCGCTTCAGGCTCTTAGAAATCTCAAGCCAGGTGAACTTGGAGAGATTAAGATAAGGCTTATGGCTGCGGAGCCCGGCAACTATAGGGTGGTTGTGCGCGCATTAAGTAGGGAGGGGCTTCAAACAGTAGCTGCGGAAAACTTTGAGCTACCGTAGGAGAAACCCTCCTCAACCCCACCTACTTTTATTTTAGTTCAACGACATTTTGAAGCCCAACCTTTCTAACCCGAACAACGCCCCGTTTCTCTAAGCGCTTTATTAAACGCCACATACTTGTTCTCGGTATATGTGGAAAGTTTTCTCTTAACTCAGCCTCTAGCACTCTTCCACCCCTCTCTCTTATGAAGCGGACAACTCTAGCCTCCTCATCACCTAAGTTTTTCTCAATTCTCCTCCGCCTTAAGTAGACGATTACTATGGTAGCCGAGCATAAAATGATTATTGCGACGACCATGTATCCTATGGTCGTAGCCGATAAGTATGCTTGCCCCTTCTCCTCTGGTGGTGGGGGCGGCGGAGACGGCGGGGGTGGCGTCGGCGGTAGCTGTACAGGCAGCTCATAGCTTATCTCCCAGCTCCCGGGGCTTAAATCCATCTCAAAGCGGCTGTCGCTCAACCTTATGGCTAGTGGAGCCCCGCTAAGATACATTATTGTCGCGTTTTCTGGGAGAATAAGGGTTAGCTCGAAGGGAGCTGTAAAGTTGATCGTCCAGAGTCCGGATGCTTTATATGTGAGACCATCAGTATCGTATTCCAGAACCACTTTTTTAGAGCCTAGAGAGTATATTGCTATATTGTCTCCGCTAAAATCGTAGTCTAGCGCGCTCCCATTTTCATCTAAAACTATTATGTTGCCCACCCTTTCCGGCGGAGATAATAGTGGGAGCATTATTTGCGGCTCATACTCATCAACCAGCAATGTAATGCTTACATGAACGACCCCATCCCTATAGACAGTTAATACAGCCCTTTGAACACTATAGGTCTCCTGCGCATATAGGGGAAGAAGGCTGACAAAAAAGACAACTAATGGCGATATTAAACACAATCCTTTTAACGCCTTCATATACACCGTCACACCATCTTGCTTTTCAAAGATTCTCAACTTCTCTTTCAAATACATTTCAGACCTAACCCGTATTAAATTTATAATTTATGGTTTAAAAGCTCTCACAGCTTTAAGACCGAAGAAAAGCTGTGGAGATCGTATTGGGTGAAAGAAAACCAGTAAAAGACTTGGAAAGGGTCTCTTTACGACGGTAGATACCGGTTTTCTTTCACCCAATATTCCATTGATAGAAGCGAGATAAAAGAAGTACACTAGAGTCTAATTTCCCTCAAAAAATCCTCAACATCCCTTCTTCTTGGAATTGGTGCAACAGCCCCTAAACCGGTTGTGGTTAGGGCGCCAACAGCGTTAGCAAACACACCAATTTCTTCTAGGGGCTTCTTCTCCAGCAACCCAACTATGAAGGCTCCATCGAAAGCGTCGCCGGCGCCCGTAGTATCGACAACATTGACTCTGAAGCCTGGAACATGAATCTTCCTTTTTCCATCGAATATAATACATCCTTCCCCGCCCATCTTTACGACGACAAATATTGGTTTAGCGAAACCATATATTCGCTCAATCATCTTATCTGCGCTTTCATTATATAGTAGATCTATGTCCTCCCTACTCACAAATATTATATCCGCCCTTCGCATAGCTTCCTCAATGAATGGTCTAGCGTGCTGGGGCGACCATAATTTTGGCCTAAAATTCACATCGAAGCTGAAAAGTCCGCCGTGCTCTTTAACTATATCTGCTGCTTTTAGAACGGTTTCCCTACAGCTTTCGCTTATAGCCATCGAGATCCCGCTTGAGTGGAATACCTTTAAACTGCTTAAATACTCCGGGTTTAGATCTAACGGCGAGTAGTGGCTTGCAGCTGAACCCCCTCCTAAAATAGGTGAAGTCATGCCCTCCGCCCGGCAGAAGCGATATGAAGTAGACAGCTGTGAAACCCCCCTTCTCAACTATGACCTGAGATGTGTCCACACCCTCCCTATGCCAGAGTTCCAGAAATGATTCGCCAAACTCATCGTCCCCAATGCGGCATATGTAGCCCGCTCTTCCGCCAAGCCTAACAACAGCAATAATAAAGTTTGAGGTGTCTCCACCCCAACCCCTCTTAAATAACTGCACATCTTTAAGTTTCCCTACCTCTGTAGCACAGAATTCAACCATGGGTTCGCCAAAGCTGGCAACATCAACCATCCCGAAGCACACCTCATTTAAATTACATATCCGTAGTCTATAGACTAATTTATAAACCGATTTTAGCCTTTATCATTTATTCCCTTGCATAACTATGCTTAACGATGATTCAATTAAACATGAAGTAACCGAGATCGCGGAGATTATCTCGGGTATGGCTACACCACCCCTATAAACGTTAGCCCAGTAGAGCAGCCAAGCCATTAAACCCACTAAAAATGCAGCTATAGCTAATATTTTCTTCTTCTCTAAAAAGTAAACTATGCATGATACACCTGCCGAGACAAAGAATACTACAGATACAATAAAATGGATCTTACCATAGGCTTCGTCAAAAGCCGCTATAAATTGCAGCATTAAGGCTGAAAACGCCACTGATACGCTTGTATATTTAGCGTATTTTGATAAAGATTTAAACGCATAGGCGGCTGTTAGAAAGCCGGATGCAAGCAGACCAAAATTAAATATGGGTGCAACACAGCTTTTCTGAGAATTGCCTAGATCGCTCAATGCATTCTCATACCAGCTGAATGAGGGTGACAAATATATTGACAGGCATATAAAAATATACGCAACCCCGGGTCCAATAATGCCCAGAGAAGCGACAACTTTATTTACGTTTAATGCTCTCATAACCACTCACTCTCCACTTTAAAGTCACATTCCTCTTTTTAAAGATTTAAATTACCTTTATTATCTTAGATAGTATCTTTAGGGATCTCCATGCTCTATAAGAAGGATTGGAATGAGGTTAAAGCCATATTTGAGGAATGGTGGGAGCGGGAGCTTAACCGCCCACTAATACAAATCACTGTGCCAAAATATGGGAAAGAAGTCTCTGTAGATTCATGGGCTTTTCTGAGATATTATCCCAACATCAATGAGGCTTTAGATAGACTTCTCGACCAAATATCAAAGATAGAGTTTTTAATGGAGGATTACCCAAATATCTGGGTTAATTTAGGTCCTGGTTCTCTTTCATCTTACTTGGGTGCGGAGCTAAAATTTGATGGGAAGGTTAACACAGCTTGGTTTGAGGGAGACTTCAGTCTGGATGATGTTTTGAGGGCTGAGTTTAACCCGGAAAATAAATGGTGGGTGTACACTTGTTCGGCGTATGAGGCTGCAAGGGAGAAATGTAGAGGTAAAGCTATTGTCGCATTTACAGATTTACTAGACCCGATAACCGTAGTAGGGCAGCTTAGAGGTCAATATCCGACTAGGATTCTAAAAGACATGTTTTTCGAGAAAGAGAAGTTAAAGAAGGCTTTAGGTAGGGTTCAAAGCCTGTTTTTCAAATACTTTGAGGAATCGTGTAAGTTGATAAATGTTTCAGAGAACGGTTATTCCACGTGGGCTGGCATATGGAGCAGCAAGAAACATTTCGTCCTTCAATGCGACACGATAGTTTATTTGTCGCCCAAGATTTTTAGGGAAATAGTCTATCCGCTCATTATTGAGGAATGCAATTATTTCCAGAGAACCATATGGCATCTGGACGGTCCATTAGAGCTAAATCACCTCGACGACCTGCTAAACATAGATAGTCTTGACTGCATACAGTGGGTTCCTGGTGAAGGAAACCCTGACTGCGGAGATGACCGCTGGGTTCCCTTATATAGGAAGATTCAGGAGAAAGGAAAACTAATTCAGATACCCTTTATCCCACCTGAGAAAATCGCCCGCATATTAAGCAGGATATCGCCTAGGGGAGTCGCCTTAAGAACAAGTTTTAGGACAAAAGAAGAAATGAAGAAGATCGCTGATGAACTAGAAAAGAGATTTGGGGTTCAAATAATATGCTGAGCCTAGTCTCCACCCGCTGAAAGCCTCTTAAACATTAGGAGCTTGACGCTCTTAACGCCGAAGGGTTTAAGTACATACTCGTCAACCCAGTTTGCGGCATCTCTAAATGTTTCCGGACCTATAAAGCTTGGATCCCCACCTTTATAATGTAGCGGGCCGAGAGCATTCCTTAAGGTTCCGACAAGCCGTATTTTTACTTCATTCTCCCCCGACTGTATGAGCTCGGTGACCTCGACCTCGTAGGGAGGAAACATTATTTTCCCGGCTTCCTTCCCATTTACGTAGACTAGGGCTAGCGATGAGTTAAGCCCCTCAAGTCGGAGCATGATTTTAGCATCCTTGGGCGCATCTAGGCTTATACTTTTGCTTATCTCTATCTCGCCAACGTAGAATGGGTAGCCCGTCTGGCATAGATCTCCAAGTTCCACCGAGTTTGGCTCATCAACCATCTTTGAGGACCCTTTTGCTCCGGCTTTAACTCCGAAGTCGCCGAGCAAATAAATGTTCTCTAGTTCAGGCTCCGGATCAACTATCCCCTCCAGCTCTATGGTGTTTAAGCCCCTACCAACTAAATTCGATACGTCTATCATTGGGAAGTTCCAGTCAAGCCAATACTTATCTGACTTAGACTCAACACTTACTCCATTAACGTAGATCTTAAAGCGCTCCGGCTTCTCAACAACCAGATAAATGCTTCTTCCCTTAAACTCTATATCCGACTCAAACTCAAATCTCAGTGAGAACCTCGATCCTAAACCATTCTGCACTATCGTGTCTTGGGCTTTCCAAACCGGCATGATTTCGCTCCACGCCCCTTTAACACGGCACCTACAGTAATCTAAAACCAATATGTTCGGATTAAGCCTCTTAACCTTCCATAGACCCTCTAGAGGTGTCTCGCAGACCTTAACCCAACGCTCCTTAGAGATTTCAGCCCCACATATATCCGACTTTAAAACAAAAAGCTCTGAGCCGATAGGCTCCAGACTTGTGCACCAAACGGTCTTTCCACAGGTGACTTCTGATGGGTAAGGCTTTATCTCTCCGCTTATCGCATCCCAAGCCTCAACCCTAAAGGAACCATCCACCATCAATCCTATCTTATGAGCGGTTTCACGGCTAGTGTTAGCTAAGAAGAGTATGAGCGCCCCGCTCTCCTCATCCCGCCTCAAATGATATAGGACGTTCCCCTCCTCATCCCCATCTATCATAAGGGGTTTTGGAATATCCCTTAAGGCTTCATGCACAACCGCCTTCTCGACCCTGTCAATAACAGTAGCTTTACTTAACAGCTCCTTAATGTCCTCCTTTGGCTCACCATCCACCAGGAACGGGGTCGGCGATACGGCTATTAGCTTGCCGCCGGAATCCACAAACTTCCTCAATAGCTTAATGGTGCTGCCCGCTAAGGTTACGCTTGACGGTATTATAACAGCGTCATAGAACATTTTGCCAACGCGGAGTTTTCCGCCCTCAACATCGCCGTATTTCGCCATTAAAATCTCATCTCCTAAGTCGAAGTCTATGTGCGCTGAGAGCAGAGTCCTGAGCAGCAGAGTGAGCCGCTCATCTAACTCTTTAACCTTGGATATGTTCAGGGGCGTGAAGAGAGCCCACGCGCTGCCGATTGGATGTATGACTAAAACATTAATTACGCGTCTGCCTCTGGAAAGCATGTAGCTTAGTCTAGCGAAATAGTCCTCTATAAGCCTGTTATATTTCCACCATGGTTGGCTCCAGTGGAAGTTAAGCCCATAATCCCGTTTCCTCCTGCCGCGCATCGAGTATGGAACTAGATGATGATTTAGCAGATTGATGCCCATTGCGTAAAGCCAGTCTCCAATCCATTTTCTCTCAGCAAAAGATGGATAATTCCCCGTGCAGCCATATGTCTCACATAGAACCCTTTCCCTCCCAAGCTGGTTTGCGGCGCTCGAAACCTGCTTAGCTGTTAGGAGGCTTCCCCAAACATGCATACCTAAGTGATCTATCCCCGGAACATGCTGGTATTCGTAATGAGGCATCACTGCGCCGCCACATATTAATTGGCTGAGAAGGCTGTCCTCAGCCAGATAATGCCCGGTGAATCTCAACCCGTTTTTATCACACCACTCATATATCTGTTTGGAGAATGCTTCCAGAAACAACATGCTCACCGTCTTCCAGAAGTCATATCTGGTCTTCATGTAGCTTCCAATATCGAATAATAGTTCGGGAAGCTTATCCAGAATATTGTAGCCATTCATTTCACTAAAGCGCTTAATAATATCATCTGTCCATGGAAAAACAAATATGGGGAACCTAGGCCCCCTAGGCGGAACTTGAACCCTCTCGCCGAAACCTCTCGGCCTACTGCTAACTATGTTGGGTTCATCAGTGAAGACGCCGGGTACACTTTTCCCAATATCGTCCCGAAACCTCTCAACATATGGCGCATAGGCAACCTCAAGAAACTTTCTTACAACCTCGGCGCTTAAAAGGTCAACATAGCTTATTCCGCTGAACCATGTTTCACCCGGAGGAGCCGTGTAAGATATGAAGGACACGTAAATGTAGTTGCCGCCCGCCTCGCCGGGTTTAGCTGGCATATACTCGCACGGTAAACCCTTACCGTCTAATTTACACTTGAAGGCCGCTACAACCTCATCGCCGCAATACGCCCTTTCGCTTGGCACGGCGACTAAAGCCTTAGCTCTATATTTTGGCCCGAGAGCTGGGACTATTCCGCCCGCAAAACCTGAAGGCCACCAGAGCTCATCGTATATCCATATGAACATACCGCGCTTCTTCGCCTCATTGAGAGCTGCCTCGAAAGCCTTAAACCATTCATCGCTTAGAAAAGGCGTAGCTAACCCCTCTCTGGCGTGGAAGAACGCGCCCCCATATCCGCCGGAGTCCAGTAAGGTGACTTGGCGGGCGACCTCATCAGGATTTAGGTAATCGTTTATCGACCAGAATGGTGTCCCTCTATACTCTGGCAGCGGATTTTTAAACAATTCATGATTGATCAAGAACACACCACCATATACTCCTTTACTGAAACCGCTTATAAGATTTGCTTTATATTTAAGTCGATCAAATCGTTAAAGTTCCCTTGAGCGGCTTTCAAAAAATAATTATCGTGGGCGCTTTGTGTTCCACGTGACTAACACCCAGCCTCACAGACGAGCTGTCTTCGCTCCCCTCAGCTGGGCTCTCTCACACGTGGAATCTTAGCGCCCACGCCCGCCGTGTCCCGCATCTGGGTAAACTCTCCCTCATTGAGAGGGCTTACGCCCATCTCAGTCGAGTCCGTCTCTGCGGGGCCCGCGAAGGGTTCCGGCGGGATTAGCGCTCATATCATCGCCAAAAGTATCATATTAGGAAATGTAAAATAAACTTTACTTTGGGTTCGCCCATTATTCCACTTAGCGTATAACGCCTTTAAATAGTGCGTCTATTTGACGCAAAAACGAAATTATGGTGAGTTTTATCTCTGACCCTCGGTGAACAGCTTCTCGCTTAAATAATGTGGGGACAATAATCTTATACGAGGATAAGATATGGGAAGCATAGGAGGGGCAATGTGGACACGTGTACTTTTAATGAGGCGAAAAGGCTTGTTAGAGAGCTCGTAAGGGTTAAAGGTTTTCCAGACGACGAATCTGCTCTGACTCAAAAGCTTCTTTGGGCTTTTGTAGAGCTGGGTGAAGCTGCGGATGCTTATAAGAAGGGTGAGGATTGGAGAATTGTCAGCGAGGAGCTTATAGACGCAATATTTTATATACTGGACTTTATTGGCTTAGTTGAAAAAACGCAGGGGATAGAGATCGACGTTGATAAAATCTTCCTTGAGAAATGGAGGAGGAATATGGATCGCCCTAAGCAGTATGGACAAAAAAGAGACATAAAACCCAATAATTTTTAGGCGTTATCGCCGTTAAAACTCTGTTTTTACTTGAATTCTCCTAATTCTTCCGATGGAGCTTTTAGCGCTGGTAGTTCTGGGAACTTCTCCTTCATTCTTTGCTCGGCTACTAGGGCTGCTTCACTCAGGATCTTCTGGGCTTCTTCGCTTGCAACCTCGAAGTCTGGCGCCACTCCAGCTGTCTGGCTTGCCTCGATCATGATTTCATCGAGCAGCACACTTATCTCGCCGAGCTCGCGCTCAGCGCTCGGGAATATTCCAGCCACGCCTACACGTATGCTCTGCAGAACTTTGCTTATGGGCGCTAGAGCTGCGGCAACGTTGCCGAGCTGAGTTACAGTTCTAAGTCTTAGCGCAACCCTCTCTAAGGCTAGCTCCGCGTTCATCATAAAGTTTGTCATCTTCCTGATCTCGGCCAGCTCATTCGCGTATACGCTAGCTCTTTGAATCTCACGTTTAGAGTAAGCATCAACAACCTTCTGGAAAAGGGTTTTGTCCCTTTCGGTTAAAAGGTTTATGGCGCCATTCAAGTATTGAATCTGCGCCTCTATGCGCCTGGCAGCTAACTCAATTTTCTGTCTTAAAGGCGCTTCGGGTTTAATCAGAGATTTTATTCCGGTTTTAGGCTCTTCCCAACTTTTAACGAACTTCGACATTATTTAATTCACCTACTCCTTAAAGAAGGAAAATGGGGAAAGTTATAATCATTCTTAATATGCGCAGATTTACTTAATTGATAGTAAGTGCCTTGTTAATTGGATTATAGGGTAATGTTCTAATCTATTTAATGCTTTAAGCATTTTGCTCCCCTAAAAATTTTTAAAGGAGCCTGATAAAAATTCCCCATAAAGGTGGCTGCTCTTTATAGGAGTTTTTATCCTGGCCCTCGATATTCTTCAATTATTTTTCTTCTTATGCTCGTTGAACTGCTTGGCTCCCCGCCGTGAAATCGGTCTATTCTTATCACCTCTATGTTCAGCCCCTTCTCCGCTATGTACTTTTTTAGCTCCCGCTCCATCTCCTCTTTATCGTAGCCGAGCGCTATTATGTCGGGCTTAATCTTCTCTATAACTTTCTCCATATTCATTTCCTCATATCCGAGTATTGCTTCATCAACGACTTTAAGTGATTCAACTATGGCTCTACGTTGATCTTCCGGGATTATGGGCTTCCTCCCTTTAAGCCTCTCAACCGTTTTATCCCTGGCAATTATCACTATTAGCTTCGAATTTTCACCTCCAGCTCTCTTAGCGTTAGTCAAATAATATACGTGGCCATAGTGTAAGAGATCGAATGTTCCTTCAGCCAACACGATTTTTCCTTTCTTTTCATATGTCCCTTCCTTTTCCACCTAAACCACCTACCATTCAAATTCGACGAGCTTCAAAATCCGCAGGGCGTCTAGGAGCCCCTCACAATAAGATATGGAAGCTAAACTCACATCGTACTCTTTCATCTCTAGATAATATTTTGCGTCCTCAAAATATCTTTTCGCTTCATCAATAACCTCTCTTATGAGACTCTCTTTGACAGTAAACTCCCCAAGAACCTTTAGCCTTTTTAAGATCTCCTCCGTTTTAAGCACGTATCTTTCAACTCTTTCCTCTATTGATGTCTGATTCATCCAATCATCCTCCTAACCCATTCTGGCGCTCCAGCAAGAGATATAAGGGCTTCAGCCTCCATAAAATGTAGCCTTTCAGATGGGATTATTAAAGAGTGAGGCGGACTGCCAAAATCGAAATCAACTAAATTTTTTATTGCGTCGGCCTTAACAATAGGATCATCTGAGCCAACTCTAGCTACTCCTACGGCGAGCGCATCCCCCCTAATAATACCCCTTCTATTAATCTCCTCCAGCTTTAATAGAATTTTTAAGGCTTCGTTGATAGACATATATTTAGCCTCCTCAAACTTAATGTCTAGAAAGCAAAATGTATGGAGGTTCATCGCCTTATTTTCGCATATAACTATATATGGGGTCTGCGAAACACCGTTGTCTGGAAATGGTATCGTCACGCTTTTCCCGAATCTATAGTTTTGCAGCCCTGAAAGCCCTATAGCGGCCGATATTATGGATGCTCCATGGATAACCTTTGTTTTAATACCCATTTTCTCAGCCTTTACTCTGAGGGCTATATGTGTCGTCGCGATAAGTGGGTCGCCTGGAACTAGGAAAGCAACCTTACCATACTTAGCCTTCTCAAAAAGAACCCTGCCCTCCTCATCCTCAATATCTTTCCTCGAGAGAACAGTTAAATCCTTACCCACAATTCTCCTGAAATCCTCGATTTTAAATCCCGGCATTAAACTCGTATAAAACTCGGCGAAGACATAGTCGGAACTTTTTATTTCCTCAAGCCCGCGCAAAGATATATCTCTACAGTCAAAAAGCCCTAAACCAATAAACACCAGCTCACCCACCACGACCACCGCAGCCGAAAATAAGCCCATGCAATACTCTCAGAAAAAGAAAAAGTTATTAACATTTAAATTAATTTATCTCTTAATCTTGAAGAGGTGGGCCCGTAGCTCAGCAAGGTAGAGCAGCGGACCCCGGCGCTAACAGGCTGAGGGGTTGAGGCTCTTAAGCACTCGAGAAGCGAAGACACCCGCGAAAGCGTCTCACATAGGTTGAGCGCTTCGGGAAGGTCGAGGGTTCAATTCCCTCCGGGCCCGCCACTTTTGTTCAAAACATGCCTACTGACATCGAGTGTTCTCATTAAGGGTTCCCTCTATGATAGCCAAGCTCAAAAATCATTGTCCCCCTTCATTACCATTGATTTGCCAAGCCACGTCCACTTTTCCTCAAAAAGTAAATTAAACACTATACAAGTGATGGTCTAATGAAGACGTAAAGAAAATAACTATCTTTTTCAAAAATAATCTATTGAAGACGCGGGGATAGCCAAGCCAGGTCAAAGGCGCAGGCTTCAGGAGCCTGTCCCGTAGGGGTTCGCGGGTTCAAATCCCGCTCCCCGCACCAATACCCCTAGTTCTGGTGCGGTTCACATAAGTCCGCCT
>Ga0209080_1000430_pt1 | contig 28310 bp, 26 predicted proteins | sample JNZ110809AmetaG_FD_184123 | JGI IMG/M metagenome (GOLD analysis project Ga0209080, IMG submission 184123) | Hot spring microbial communities from Jinze hot spring, China to study Microbial Dark Matter (Phase II) - JNZ 110809A (SPAdes) (version 3) ...
TAAGAAGTATTCTGGACCGTTTCTCAAGCCTTTAGGCGGTTGAGGCGGATCTATAACCTCATGCAATATATCCCTATAGTTACCCTTAGTCTTAACTGAATAGAAATGTAGTTTTCCATCCTCCTCCACTGCAAGTGAACCGTCAACACCGTTTATGATCGGCCCATGGATGGGGTAGGATCCCACCTGCGACCAACATGCTTCGGCTATGCCGAAAGCGTTCTTGAAATCCATTATGATCACGGCGTTGTCATCCACTTCTAAATATGTTCTGGCTAATGTTCCCATAACCCCCACTACGCTTTGAGGCATACGCCCCAGAAACCATAGCGATAGGTTCACGCCATAACAGCAGTAATCCATGAGCGCCCCAGCCCCATTAAGCTCTTTATTGTAAAGCCATGTGTAGAAGTAGGGTGAGCAGCCTATCTCCTTTGGCCCCGCGTGGGCTCCTCTAAAACGTATGTGGAAGATTTCGCCTATCCTGCCTTCCTTAACCATCTTGTATGCTTGTTGTATAGCCGGGCTCCACGTCGTGGGATAATTAACCATCACCTTTATTCTATGTTTCTCAGCCGCCTTAACTATCCGTTCAGCTTGCTCCAGGTTAGCGGACATGGGTTTCTCCATAATTACGTGGACGCCTTTTTCGGCAGCCGCCTCCACAACGTCCGCATGCCTACTATTCTCCATGCATAGCAGTATTAAGTCAAGGTTATTCTTCTCAAGCATCTCTGAGAAGTCTGTATAGGTTTTATTTACGCCGTAGAGATCCTTCACCCTCTCTAAAAGCGGAGGGTTTAAGTCGGCTGCAGCCACAACATCCACTTTCTCTGTATTTTTAAACTGATTAAGCAACCCCCAAACGTGATCGTGAACCAGACCCGCTACTCCCAATCTATATTTTCGAGACATAATTGTGTGTTAAGCAAATCCAAAATATAAATTTAGCTAACCACGAAAAATTTAACAGAATTATAAATGAGTCTAGGAAAGGGCCGATTTCCTGAAACTTAAATACTGTAGAGATCCATCAAAATTGTGATCGTTAAGGTTGACCAGCTGAAATCTGGAGCCCCCAAAGGCTCGCCAGTTAAACTATTGTAGTTCTCATTACATGTAGGGCCAGAGGCCATAATGTCAAGGGCTTTCTCAGCTAGTTGCTTAGCTTCCTCTGCGAAACCATACCTCTTCAATCCATTGTATGTGAACCAGAGTATGTTTATCCATGAGCGGCCCCTCCAATACCCTTTAGGATCATACTCTCTATGATCTGCGCTAACTGTCGGAAGCGGGAACCTTGTCCAGAATTCCTTGGGGTTAAGGAGATGTTCCACTAGACTTTTAGCCTGCTCCTCTGAGGCTATGCCAGCGTAAAGTGTGAGGAACGCCGCCGGGCTCTTAACTTTAATTTGCTTATGAGTCTCCTCGTAAACATCGTAGAAGAATCGGGTCTCTGGATCCCACATATACAATAGTATTTTACTTGCGGTTTCGTCAGCAAGTCTATTATATTCTTCAGTCTTTTCATGCATGCCCAGTCTTTCAGCTAATTCAGCTAAAACTTTTCTCTGGAGATAAATTAGGCAGTTAAGATCTACAGCTTCCACCGGCGCCATACGGATTTCCCTGTACATGGACCTGTATTTAGAGGGGTTTGTCTCAAACATTTTTATTGCCTCATCCCATCTAACCGAGTTATCCCAGCCAGACTCTAGGTAATCCACGTAGGCCATAAGTTGATCTTTATCCGCGTCTCTAGCAACCCTAAACCATGCATCGTATCGATCTAAAACCTTGAAGGCGTTAACAAGGAAATCCTCTCTACCACCAGAATCCATTATACTTTTAACAGCTATGGCTAATACTGGGGGTTGAGTAGTCCATGGAGAGTAGTCATCAACACCCCAAAATAACTTGCAGAACTCTTTAGACAGGAATATTTCATGGGGGATACGTCCATCCGGCTTCTGTGCCCCAAACAGATTTAAAAGTTCTTGTTCAGCCATTCTAACGTCATATTTTGAGAGCACTATAGCGTGAAAAGAAGAATCCCAAAGCCACTGATGCCTAAAAGCGAATTTACTGGGCATAGTGAATGGATTTTTAAGGGCTGGGTTATCCCAGACGAAAGCTCTGTTTGCAAATATAACATACCACATGTATTTCCATAAGAGCGCATATTCGGGTTTTACGTTGTTTAATCTGGGCAATTTATTGATGATACTCTTCACCCACTCTCTCTTTTCGCTTTCCACGAAACTAGGATTATTTAACACAGCCTTAGAGGTCTCGATCGCTTTAGAGAGAAAGCGATCTCCAACAACGGTAAAGATGAATGATCTTTTGGGAGCAAGGCTAAATTTTATTTCATATGTAGCCTGACCATCCTCAATGCTAGCTGTCATGGAGCCATTTGAAGTCACGCAAATAAAGTAAGAATTTCCATAAGACCCCTCCAGGACCCTTTCATGAAAATTTAGACGTAAATTAGCCATCTTTGTTATCCTATCCCTAAAGTCGGGATTAAACCAGCTGAAGGTGTTCAGGTTCCCCTTCGCCCTTAGATCTATTTCTGCTGGAGACAGATTCCGCATAGAGTACACTAATATGTCATTGTGTGCAGACATTTTTACTTCTAGTTTAACGTCGCCAGCTGCTAGTAGACTATATACTACGCCGTCAGACCAAAGCTGATGCCTAGAGGATAGATGAGGCTCCACTATCTCTAGAAGAGGTCTAGCCTCAAAATATTCCCCAAAAGAGAAAAACTCAATGTTCCCTCCAGACAACCTAGCCGCCGTTAAGTTTCCAACAACCTCCCCTTTCCACCTTAAAATAATTTCTCCCTCTACCATAAACATGTTTTTATCTCCTTCCCTAAGAAAAATGTTACTAAGTTTTGAGATCGCTTCAGCGATCCCTTTTTCAATCGTAATATTGTAGAAGTTGCAAAGATTAATTAATCATTTTTCAGAGTGATATAGGTGGCAGGCAATCTTCGTTTCCGGGCTAATGTTTTTCAGCTGGGGTGTCTGTGATAAACATTTCTCCATGACATATGGACATCTTGCTGAGAAAACGCAACCTTTCTCTACCCTAAACTTTTTCAAAGATTCTATCAATGTTAAATCTATTTTATCAGTCCATCTGCGCTTAGGGTCTGGCACCGGTATAGAACTTATAAGCAGCTTAGTGTATGGATGCAGTGGATCTTCGATCACTTGGTTTTTCGGTCCCTCCTCAACGATTCTGCCGTAGCACAATATAACTATGTTATCTGCCAGATAGCTGGCCGTATGCAAATCATGTGATATATATAGGCATGAAATTCCATGCTTCTCCTTAAAAGACAATAGATGATCTAGAAAGATGGCCCTAAGGGAGACGTCTATCATGGATATCGGTTCATCGGCAACGATAAGCCTAGGCTTAATTAAAAGTATCCTCGTCAGCATAAATCTCTGTCTTTCACCACCACTAAGCTGATGCGGATATCTTCCAAGAAGATCTTCTGGCCTAAGCCCTATGTCTTCCATAGCCTTAATAATGAGGTCGCGTGCTTCCTTCCTGTTGGATGCCAGTTTAAATTTTTTGATGGTAACTTCAAGAACCCTGTCAACTCTGTAGAAAGGATTATAGATGCTGTATGGATCTTGAAAAATAGGCTGAACCTCCCTATAATACTCCATCTTGTTTTTCTTGATCCACTCGGAGACTTTTCTACCCCTATATAGAATCTCGCCTGAGGTGGGTGGCAGAAGCCCCAGTATCATTCTGGCTATGGTGGTTTTACCGCTCCCGCTCTCACCTATTAAAGCCGTTATCCATGGTTTACTTGGCATGCTAAATGAGACGGCGTCTACAGCCTTTATAATCCTCCTAGAGAATAACCCTAGTCCACCTCCAACTTTAAATTCCCTACTTACATTCCTCAACTCCAGTAATGGTTGATCCATATTTCAATCACCCATATAGGTGGCAGGCTACGAATCTTTCACGTTCAACCTCTCTCATGGGAGGCTCAACTTTAACGCATAACTCTATCGCATGTTGACATCTGGGATGGAATCTGCAGCCTGAAGGCCAGTTTAAGGGGCTTGGAGCTAGACCAGGTATACCTTTAACATATTTTTTCCCTATTGCGGGTATTGCTGAAATTAAGCCCTTAGTGTATGGGTGTAATGGGTCCTCGAACACTTGGCTGATTGAACCAACCTCCACAATTTTTCCAGCATACATTATTGCTATTCTATCCGCTACCTGCGCATGTGCCGCCATATCATGTGAAACCATTATAACTGTCATACGGTAATTTTCTTTAAGCATTCTAAGGAGCTGGAGAATACCCCTCTGAACTACGACATCTAGGGCCGTTGTCGGCTCATCCGCAATTACAAGGCTTGGCTTAAGGGCTATGGCTGTCGCTATTATAACCCTCTGCTTCATACCGCCGCTAAGCTGATGCGGATACATATCTGCGACCTCAATTGGTAGTCCAACCTCTTTCAGCATTAATAATGCGACCTCTTTAGCTTTCTCCTTATCCATGCCACCATGATCTATTATGGCATCAACCATCTGCTCCTCAACTTTTATGACGGGATTCAGCGAGTTCATGGCTCCCTGAGGGACATACGCGAGTTTAGACCACCTAATCCTCCGGAGCTCTTCCTCAGGAACCCTTAAAATATCTATTCCCTCGAAAATAACTTTTCCAGTAGGTATATAGCCTGGGGGTTTAACGAGCCTAAGAATCCCCTCGACGAGAGTGGACTTACCGCACCCGGATTCGCCCGCTATACTAAGAACCTCATTCCTATACGCTTTAAATGATACACCGTCTACAGACTTATAGTCGCCCCAAACACTCCTGTAGTAGACTCTGAGATTATCAACCTCAAGTATAGGCTCCATTAGCATTCACTTTTTTAAAATCTAATTGCTGACTAATTTAAGTTTTGTTGCCACCATTTCAGCGCCTAGAATTCGCCATGAAGTCTATTTACAAAGCACCCTTCAACTTTAGAGGATTGGTCTAATGGGAAACCATAAAATGAACCATACAATTTGTAAAGAGACTAGTGATACAAGCAGCGCTCTTAATTTTTTAGAATAGGCTAAGCATTGAGATATCCCCATGTACAACCCAGGCAACGTTGTACAGAAATAGAAGGGGTAGACCCATCTACGTGAAACGTAAGCTAAAATGACATATGGAATAAAGTTTGACGTTATCCATAAGAGAATGAAGAGCTCAGCTAACCCTTTTCTTCTCACAATTTCTATGAGACTTACTGGCATAATCAGCCATATGCTCCACCATAAGGGCGTATATATTCCATAGTAAGCTATAAGGTAATGTTCCCGTAAGCTCCCATTAACAATCTCCGTTACTTTAGAAATATAATATGGGATTGGAGGGAAGGGGTCTAGAGGGTTAATCCATTTCAATGGAAGGATGACTCTCTCAGGGTCATCGTATTGAAGAACGCTATGATAACTGAACATATAATTTAGGTGATTGAGCGGGTTACCACTAAAAACCCCATAAGCAATATCATAAGCCCATAAGCCAACTAGAAGAATAATTAGAGCCATAAGAATTATTCTCATTGATAAGGTAAACCATTCAAAAACGGTTTTCATCCTGAGCTTTCTCTCCTTAAAAATCTCTTTGGCTAATAGAAAGGGAACTACGCCGAGACTAAAAATGGAACTTAGCTTGCATAGTAGAGCTAAACCGAATAGTAAGCCGCTAGAATCGTATTTCTCCTTAACTAGCATGATACTTGCAGCGAGAACAAATGTTAGAGCGGCGCCATCAAGCATGCCTATCTGCCCGATGTTAAAGGCCATTATATCAAATGAAAACAGCAATGCTGATGAAAATGATGCGATTCGGCTCTTAGTTAGACTTAACATAAGTAAATATAGTAAACTTATGGATAACGAGCTAAAGAGGATTGAGAAAAATCGCCAACCAAGCGGGTTATCCCCAAAAATCGTGATGCCAACCATAATTAATATTTTGACTAGAGGTGGATGTTCATGGTTGGTTGATTTACCCTCAAGAAGCAGCCTTGCAGCCTTAACGTAATGTACTTCATCGAAAACAAAGCCTGTCTCATAATATTTCTCTCCATGCTCAGGTCCTGGAAAATTTACGATTAATAATCTGATGATGAGAAAAGATAAGGTTAAGAGTAGGGTGGCGAAATTGAAACTTTTAAAGGTTACACGCCTAAAAACACCTGCCCTTTTATATTCAGTCTTAATTCTACTTATTATCGCTCCATAAAATCGGAGAAATATTTTTGTGTTTAGGAAATGGTTCTTCAAAATGCTCCTAACTCCCAATAAAATAATTGTTATCAGGCTGAGCGCCCCAAGAATTGTTGTCATATGAATGTTCAATCCGTTTAGAAAAGTGAGTTGCGGATATATGTAGCTCGAGAGGTTTAACGCGTATAGATAGTAATTAAGGAACCAGTGTATTATGATTGGTGTCTGAAAACCATAAGCTAGATACGCTAACCCCATAATTAAACCCTGTATGAATGCTGAGAAAAATTTCCCGATGCCCCATGTTGTCGGAGGAGCATAATGTGAGAGACTGAAAAGAACTGAGGTTAAGATTAACATCAACCACTCGCTGGAATTTACCCCCCTCAAGAAGCCGTATTCCGTAATGGTTTTTAAATTGGCAATGCGCTTCCCGCTCTCAGGGCTAATGAGGACTGAAAACGAGAGTTTCATTTTTTCCCTCCATGAGACATTATATTCATTCAGTTTAAGTGAGGTAAGGTATGTTGCTGAGAAAACACCTATTGGCAGTATGCGGAACACAGCTTCCTCGACTAGGGGTGAAACTGAAAACTGCAGTAAGGCTACTATAGGATCCTTGGAGATGGGGGCTTGTCCGACGGGTATTCCATAAGTCTCCTCAATTAAATGGATAATTTTTGACGTAAGATACGCTAAACATGATAGGAAAGATGCGGCGAACAGTGGATCTCTAATCAGCCAAACGCTTAACTCCCCTCTAAAAAACTCTCTGAAGCCCTTGTAGATAAGACTTCTTCTGAAGGAGACTAGGAAACATAAAATATACACCAAGGAAAGCATGGTGAAAAGAAGACCTGCATTGATTTCAACATATAGATTTAAAAATTCAATTAGAAGGTTCGATTTAAATGTGTAGGTCTCAGATAGCGTAAAAAAGAAAAGCCAGAAGCCGAGCGGTATACTAGCCATCATAAATAGTAAAAGCGTAAACGCAAGGGCGGAAAATAAAATTTTTAGCAGAAGCTTGCCCGTCTTAACCATCAAAGTAAACATCACCACCAACATATAGAGAGCAGCCTAAATCCAATTAATATTTTCTATCTTTATTATTGCAGCTTTAGGTAAATGTTTGGAGTGAAAAACGCAACGTAATAACAGCCACTTCTGCTTAATTAGGATTAATTAAGCCAAAAACTAACTGAATAATATTTAGAAGAAAATAAACTTGAATTGAAAATAAAAGAGGGGAAATGATCGTTAAGCTTTTCTTCTTCTTGAACCCACTATCCACCCTATTGCCACACCAACTACAAGTGCGCCTACTCCAGCTCCAGCAACGCTAGCAACATCCGGAGTTGGAACGGAGACGGTGACGGTTTCAGCGGCTATTGTTGTCGTTATTGTTGTTGTTACAGTGATAGTTTTAACCCCAGGGACTTCTACTGCCGGCTCAATCCTTGCGAGCAGGAAGAAGAATGTAGGCCACCAATTGAAGGGCACCATATACATATTTTCTTGCGATGGCCACCCCTTCCAGTATTTTGTGCTGAAAGTTTGCACGAAAGTCTTTTCGACAGCCGGAACAGTTATACAGTCTCTCTGAATAATATAGAAGGCTTCCTCAAGTAATGATGGGACTCTCGGATCGTCGAGAGAGATCGTCCAGAGCTCATCTATTATGGGATCCAGCTCCGGATTCACGTATCTTGGATTTGCACCCTGGATCCCAGGTGTGCCACTTACGTTACCGATCGGCGCATACCACTTGCTGTGAAATACGTCTATGCTTGGAACAGGATCACCCATTATCCAGCCCGGTGTGCAATGTGTGCATATCCTTATGTCATATTCTCCACGCGCAGATAGCTCGCCTGTTAATGCTCCACCTATTCTTGTCGTAGCGTCTATACCAATGGCTCTGAGCTCATCAAGCAAGTCGTAGCCTATGTAGTGTGCTGCATCTTCACCCAAAAGAAGCTCCACTGTAAAATCTGTCCCATCAGGTAATTCTCTCCACCCATCCCCATCCACATCTTTAAATCCAGCCTTATCAAGGAGCTCTTTCGCTTTTTCAGGATTATACTCAAGTAAGTCAACACCATATTCAGCTTTTATTCTTTGTAGCGCTCTTTGAGCCAATGGCTTATATTTCTCGAAGACGCCCCATGAATACGGCATCGGCAAGAGCCAGTCCGTTGTTGGCGTACCATTAGATAACGCGTACATTCGAGCCAGCTTTTCTCTATCCACAAGTAATGCTACAGCCCACCTGAACTCGCGTACGCTAAATGGATATTTAGCAACATTAAATGAATTGATTCCGTATGGGCATGGATCTGGATAAGGTGCTATAACAACCTGGCCTGGCATCCTTGCCATGGCTGTTTTAACAGCCTCCCAAGTGAAGGTGTGAGGAAGAACTACATCCACGTCACCTCTCACAAAATCTTCAATATCTATATCTAGTGGAGGAATCCCGCGCCAGACCACGTATTTAGGCTTAGGTAATATCCCCAGAGTTTTGCCCCAGTAATCTTCTCTTCGTTCCCATATCCACATGCCCAGTTCTGGATAAACAGCGTAGAGTTTATATGGTCCGGTGTCTACTGGCGGCCAATTCTTAAATGTTTTCGGATCAACGTTCTTCCATATATGCTCTGCACATATATAGGGTAGATAGCTCCACATCCTAAAGACGTGGTGGAATCTTGGATTAGGTTTCTTCAAGTATATTACTAAGGTATAGTCGTCAACAAGCTCCACTTTATTAATCCATTCCCTAAGGTACGCTGAACCACCGAACTCCGGATTAGCCATCACCATGTTTATGGTGAAAACGTGGTCTCTAGCCGTGAAGGGATGCCCATCGTTCCACGTTACCCCTCTCCTAATGCGATAGATTAATTTCGTATAATTTTCCTCGTATTCCCACCCAATTGTTCTCCAATATATTATTTCCCCGGTAGCGTAGTTAATGTACCAGTCATACTCCTGCACTATCTGATGCCAACCAGATCCCCATTGAGTCCCCTGAGGAATATATGGATTAGCGGAATCAAACACCGTGAAATACTGTGGCGCCATTATCTCCGTGATAAGCGTCTGTTCTCTGGGAACTGGTAATGTTACTTGCGCACCGGTGTTTTTCGGCAACAATATTATTATGCTGCTAGTCACTAGAAGAGCGGCTAACACAAAATTAAGAAGAGCTTTTGTCAAATTCATAGTAAACTCCCTCAAAATTAATCTTTGAAGAAATTATTATTTAAAACTTGCGCGTTTTAAAGCCTATCTCAGAATTCCAGCATCGTGATCTCGTAGAATTAAACGATTTTGGAAAATTCAATAATCGACATCTTTAAATCTTAAGTTATTTTCACATTATGAGCGATTTTTCTTTTAAAGTCTTCTAAATTCCCGTTATCTTTTTAAGCCTTGGATTAAAAATTTCTTCCATACCTATGTTGATGAGACTTAAGGAAGTAAACAGAAGAATTAATGTTATTGCTGGAGACAATAATATATGGTAGTGCCCTAAGGAAAGAGCGCCAAACGCGAGCGCCCAATTTATCATAAGACCCAGCGATGGGATTTCTCCTGGGCCCAATCCCAGCAGTCTTATTCCTGTCTCAGCAAATATTGCCCCTATTATCGCGTTAGTGAGACCCATACCTATAAATGGAGCAATATTTGGAAGAATTTCTTTAAACATTATTTCAAAACTATTGAACCCTGTTACCTTAGCTAGGTCAATGTAGGGCCTCTCCTTCAAACTCAGTATTTGCGCCCTTATTACGCGGGCGCTTGCTGGCCAACTAAATATCGATAAGACAATGCACATTAAGATTAAATTTAATCTTGTGTAAGCTGCAACGGCTATTAAAATCGGTAAGCTTGGTATGACAAGCACGGTGTTCGTTACACCGTTAAGCACCTCGTCAATCTTACCGCCAAAATAACCAGCCGCCATGGCAACGACAACCCCGATTAAGGTAGCTAGTCCTCCAGAAATTGCCCCTATAAGCAAGGAATTTTTTAGGCTCGCTAATAATAAAGCGAGCACATCCCTTCCGTAATGATCTGTTCCTAAAGGATGTTCAGGGGAAGGAGGTAGATATTTTTCAAAGGTTCCGGATTTAAGAACTCCTTGACCTTTGAGGATATAACTGTTTATTACGGGTTCAGCCAAAGACAATATTATAAACAAGGCGATTATGCTAAAGCCTATATCAAAAATTATTGATCTCTTAAAAAAATTTAGAACGCTTTGTACCTTCTTTTTAAACTCAAGTACTGGTCTCACTATTTCACTCACCGACCCTTATTCTTGGATCGATTAATGGGTACATCAAATCCATTATTAGGTTAGCTGTGAGAACCGTGAAAATCGACATCAGCACGATTCCCTGAATAGTATTGTAGTCAAGGATATTGATGGCAAACTGTAGTAGACCACCTATTCCAGGATATTGGAAAATCCATTCTACAAGATAAGATCCATTCACTATGAATCCAAGTGACATGGCTAATCCTGTTGCTTGAGGTAACAAGGCATTCCTCAGAACATATCTGTTTAGTAACCTAATTTTTTTTAATCCCTTCGACTGGGCAAATAGGAGGTAGTCTTCACCCACTATAGATATTGTAATGAACCTCGCAGAGAGAAGCCAGCCAAAAGATGAGATCAGCACCAGTGATAAAACGGGAAGAAAAGAGTTGTAAAGAAGGTTCGCTATAAAATCTAGAGTAAATATATTTGCTTGAAGCGTTAGCGCAAACCTAGATGGAAAAATGCGGAATACATAAGATAATAGCAAAACTAAGAGTACAGCGGCTATGTAATATGGTATTTGAGACATGGCGAGCGCCATCGAAAAGAGTATGGAATCAATCTTTGTGCCCCTTTTCCAGCCCGCAAACGCGCCCGCTATAGTGCCAACAACCCAAGAGATTACTGTCGCCAGCCCTAAAAGGAAAATTGTCCATGGTAATCTAAAAGTGATGATATCTTGAACTGGAGTGGGGAATGCCACAAAAGATGGTCCTAAATCAAAATTTAGGAAAACTCTTTCCAGGTAACGCTTATACTGTGTGAAAATGTCACCTTCAAGACCAAAACTAGCCTTCCAAGCATTTATAGCCTCCATAGACATCGGTGAAAACGAGTATCTTTGCTCAATCATTCTAACAAAGCGCGTTATCGGATCCCCCGGTATCATACGCAGAAAGAAAAATACCACCGTAAATGATAGAAACAGGGTGATTAAATAAATAATTACCCGCCTAGCAATATAATAAACGATCTTTTTTTCCTTCATAATAAATCATCAACCTTTTAATTTATTAAAATCAAATAAGCATAAAAATCTTTTGTTGCTGCACAAATATGCTCTTATGTAACTAGCCTGCTTACATGAATAGAGGCGCTGACCTTAAAGAGGGAAGAAAGATGACCCTCATGGTCGAAATTGTAAGAGATAAAGGTTCTCCTCTTATTTTAGTGAATGGTAAAGTAATACCTACGATATTAGCTTATACTACGCCGAAGTATTGGTCAGACTTTAGGAGAGCTGGGATAAGGGTAATAACGTATCCGATATCAATCGGTTGGGTTGGTCCGGGAAAGTTTGACTATACTGAAACAGATAAACAAATTGAAGAATTTCTTTCAGTTGACCCAGAAACCCTCATACTTCCACGCGTATCTTTCCCCGGCTCGAATAACGATTGGTGGTGTAAGCTTCATCCAGAGGAACTCGTCAGGCTCTCTAATGGTGAGCGTGGGTCTGGGCATTCAAGCGCTTCATTAATCTGGCGTGAGGAAGCAAGCAATGCCCTTCTAAGATTTATAGAGCATGTAGAAAAATCGGATTACTCAGACAACATAATTGGCTATCATGTATGCGATGGACATTTCTCAGAGTGGTTTGCTTGGGACTCAGCTAATTTTGAGAAAGAAGTTCATAACCTTCGTCATGTTTGCAGCCCAGGTTATAGTGCAGAGCGCTGCCCGACGCCGTGGCCCGATTATTCTGAGCCGATGGTTAGGGCTTTTAGGGAATGGTTATATAGGAAGTATCAGGGAGATGTAGGAGCTCTTCGAAAAGCATGGCAGGACCCAAATGTTGATTTTTCTACAGCGGAGATCCCCTCACGGGTAGAAAGAGTGCGTTCAGGGAACTTTCTTATTCGTGATCCAGCCAGATGTATGAAAATAATTGATTATGATATGTGTCTTCAAGATGTGCATACAGATACACTTTTGAAACTTTGCCGAGTTGCTAAAGAAAAAGTCGGCGCAGGAAAAATTATTGGTGTTTTTTACGGCTATACTTGGACTGGTTTCTTTCGAGGGTTTTATATGCAGAATGCGGGTCACTTAGCTTTCTCCAAAATACTACATTCACCATGTGTAGATTTCATTGCGGCTCCCTGCGAATACGATAACCGAGGAGCTGACGGTGTGTGTTTTTCGCAATCTATACCTGAAACCGCGGTGCTCCACGGGAAACTCTTCTTTAATGAAGTGGATCCAAAAACTTTCCTTACAGATCCGCAGATGAAGTGGCATCATAAGGAAGACCTGAAACCTAGGTCTCTCGACGAAACTATAGAGATCATGAAACGCAATTACAGTTATACGCACAGCATAGGCGTTGGCATGTGGTGGACGGATCTTTTTGGTCAAGGTTGGTATCATCATGAGGAGATCATTTGGGCGCTAACTAAAATCCAAAAAATTGAAGAGAGACTTCTAGATTTTGATCACTCATCAAATCGTGAGATCGCCGTCATTTTAGATGAGAAAAGCTTGTTGTACGAGAGACCTTGCCAAAATCTGATGATGTCACTTCGGTCGGTTTGGAGACAGTGGGAGTTAGCGTACATAGGGGCGCCATTTGACACATACTTGCAAAGCGACTTCATCGATCATGAGGAAACCTTAAGAAAATATAAGATGTATATATTTCCCAACAATATTCATATGTCGGGCGACGAGATGGAGAAAATTAAAGATATTGTGAGAAAAGATAAGAAAGTTGTTTTATGGATCTGGGCGCCAGGTTTTATTATGGACAACTGCGCTTCAGTGACTAATATTGGCGATTTAACTGGAGTAAAAGTCAATTGTGAGAATATTGAAGCCCGTCTCCACGTCGATATCACTAATTATGTTCATCCCATAACAGCGAATTTGCCAAAAGGATCATGTTTCGGTCCAGAAATGAGCAGATGGCATACAGTATTATTTAAGGAGTCGGGTTTCATTGAGGATGATCCCAACTTCACTATAGGACCGGTTTTCTATAGCGATGACCCGGAAGCTATTATTCTTGGAAGGATATCTATAAATGATAAGCCGGGTTTAGTGGTTAAGGAGTTTGATGATTGGACATCGATTTATTCATCTACTTTGATGATATCAAAGGACATCATTAGGAATATTGCGAGGTTCGCAGGGGTGCACCTCTATGTTGAAAGCGGAGACCTAGTGTACAGTAATAAACATTTTTTATGCATATATCCAAGGCTAGGGGGCAAAAAAGTCATAAATCTTCCAGAACCTAAAACAGTCATAGACCTTTGGAACGATAATCTAGTTGCAAAGAATGCGCACAGATTTGAGGTTGACATGGAGCCTAATAAGGCATACATGTACTTACTGAAATAGTGAGTCTGAATATAAGTAATGAGTGCAATATACGTTGCATCAGGGTTGGAGCATGGAAGAAGAATTTGACTTAGATTCGCACCTGTCAAAGACGCAATTGTTTCAGCTTGGCTAATGCTAGAAAAATAGTAATTTAGAAAACGATTTTATGATAAAAATGTGGTGCCTTAACCTACTCCGCTTTTAGGATTTCTCTAGCCTTATCGATGAGCTGGGCTTTTTTACGTTGATGCTCCTTAACGAAACTTGTCACTATTTTTATGAGGCGCATTTTGTCTTCGCCGCACAATATGTTGCCGCACCTGCAGTCATTATATAGGTTGACGACTTCTTTATCATCCTCCATGAAGTGGAAAAGGTACATGTCGAAGATTGGGCATATGTTGGGGTTGCCTCCAAGCCTGCGCTGTTCTTCAGCCGTTGGTTGGCCGCCGGTAAAAGCGTATAGGATTTTCTTAGCTATAGTTTCCGGATCCTCGTCTAGCGTGAAGTAGCTCATTGGGTTACGTTTGCTCATCTTGTAGCCCCCGTCTAGGGCTTTAATGAGCTTATGATATGTGGATGATGGAGGGATAAAGTTAAACTTGCTTTGGAATCGGTTAGCTAGGTCTCTTGTGAATCGGATATGTGGATCTTGGTCGACGCCTACTGGAACAACTGTTGGCTTTGGGCCGCCGAAATCTTCGAGTTGAGGCATCAGTATGTCTCCGGCCTGTATGAGCGCTGACAAGTATAAGCCCATGTGCCTTTCACCGTAAATGGCTTTCATAGTCGCTAGTGTTGCTCCCCTGCTAAAGAGTATGGCGAGGTCTTTAACCCGCTCCTCTTTTGATTGGCGATAAACATATCCTTTCTTGGGATCAAATCCCAGAGCTAAGAGATCAGCGATATTATTTACAGCTATTTTCTCGCTTTCTTCAAAGGGTATCCCGTTGTCTTCATAGGCTTCAATGTCAGCTACGCAGTAGAAAGCCATAGCTCCTTCCTGCTGAAAATATATGATTTCGCGAGCGGTCATCAGCGTCCCGAGATGAAATTCTCCGGTCGGCTTTATACCGCTCATAACCGCGAACTCTCTGCCGCTCCTCATAGCATCAATTATGCGTTCAAAGTCCCTATGCCCAAATATAACGCCTCTCCGCATGGCTGCGCATGGGTTAGGCACCTGCGATAATAGGGGTTTAAAGGGTTGTATTCCAAACTCCGTAAGGAGCCTGTCATAATCCTCGATTATATTTACTCCAAACGGATCTAGAATGAAGCCGCCAGCATCTTTAGCGCCAGACATACACTTGCCCTCACAGCAGACCAATGCTAATGGGGGAGCGTAAACTTAAATGTATTTTAACGACACATAGATTTAAACTATATTTTTATCGCTTTCATTTCAATATGCCCGATAAAATGCTTCAAAATTTGGAGCAGCGTTTTAAAGGTTCAGCAAAACATGTGGTAGAGTTTAACGCGCTTAGTTCGACAAGACTGGGCTGCGGATTAACGCATAGATCAGCTGGATCGATCCATGCAGAATTAGATCTAGAGCATCTTCGTCTTCAGCTTACCCTTAACTAAAGAGCGCGGGAATAAGTTAAGCAGGTGAAATATGGGCGCAAAGATAATCTTAATTTCCCCTAAGTAAATTTTCTTTAATCTTAGAGGTGCGAGGTCTTGAGATTTTACTCCTATGAGTTTTCGATTCAAAGTAAAAGGAAAATGGAGATTATAGATGTTACCAACAGCGTGGGCGGGGCGGTTGAGCGCTCTGGCATAAAGAATGGGTTCGTTAACGTATGGGTTCCACATACCACGGCGGCTATAGCAGTTAATGAGCATGACCCTGATTTATGGGAAGATGTTCTCGCCACAATGGATCGGTTGGTTCCGCAAAAGTCCAATTATCGCCATAACGCCAAATATGGTTGGATACCGAGCGAACAGAACGCGCATGCACATATTTTGAACTGCTTGATTAAACCTAGTATTACGCTGCCGGTAAAAGATGGGCAGATTCTTATAGGCGCATGGCAGTCAATCCTCTTCATTGAGTTGGATGGACCTCGCCTACGCACGGTTCAAGTGCATGTGATTGGTGAGTAACAGCCTAGACCCTATTGCCCAGCCTCCTCTTCTCTACAACCTCTATGAATCGTTTAACATCGCTGTAGATTCTCTCATATATGTGGGCGCTGTTGGAGAAGTCGATGTAGGCTCCGACCTCTAAGCCCAGTTTCTCGGAAATCATTTTCTGGAGCTCTGTCATGGCGAGCATGTTCATATGCATTGCCCTAAAAATATCTCTGCTCCTCCAAGAGGTGTGCATGATCAGCTTGCCATCTCTAACAGTGCACCAGATTCTTTGGAGGCATGGTGGAGAGCCAACCCACATATCTTTCTCCGGAACCCATGTTATAGCCTGCGCCCTCCTAGAATAACTAACCTTACTCAGCTTCTCAACTATGTAATTTATTTGGTTTATTCCGTTCGGCGGATAATTAAACAGGCGCTCGTGATAAGTGTAATGTATTTTACCTTCTTTAACAGCCCAGTCAAAGCTTCCCTCCAAAACCTCTTCAATATATTTGCGTAGTGAATCCTTCATGGCGGCGTATATGTCGCCTCTATGGACACGTGGCTCGCTGAAGGGTTCTTCAACAACCACAAGTAACCCTAAAATCTCTTTCGACTTTTCCCCGTACTCTGTTGGAACCTCAGCACCTTCCCTCCAGCATTTTATTACGGATTCCTCCCAAGCCTCGGCGATCGTGCGTGCTCTAATTAAGGCGCCAATAGCGCAGCTCACGTCAATCAGCCCTCAGAACCTCTAAATGATTAAACTAGGAATTATTTTTTCTAGTAAATTTTTATAGTGGGATTTGTATAAGTCTTTAACTCATACTCCTAAATGGTTAATGCTTATGGAGAGCAGCCCTTTAGACAGCGGGAAACCATGCTTAAAACATAATTGTGCATTGTGCTGCCATGAAACAAGAATGTATCTCACTTGGTTAGACATCAGCAGAATAGTTAAACTAGGTTATTCCGTGAGGGATTTCGCTGAAAGATTCGGAGGAACCTGGAGATTAAAGAATGTTTATGGAAGATGCTTTTTCCTAGATGGCTCCATGTGTAGAATATATAGGTTTAGGCCATATGGATGCCGTTTATATCCGCTGATATATAGTCGAGATGAGCATAAAATAATGTTGGACGATTTATGTCCGCATAAGAATGAGTTCCGTGTTCGAGCGGAGGATCTCAGGATGCTGCTGGGTATACTTAGGATGCTAGGCGTAGAGATACGTTTTTAAGGATATAATGCCAGATTGTTTATTTGGGGAAAGGTTATGTCAAGCTTTGATGAGTTTTGGGAGAGATGGTTTAGAAGGCGCAGACCCTTCTCAAGCTTCTTCGAAGAGATAGATGAAATGTTCAGGGAGATGGAGCGAATATTTGAAAGAGAGTTCGAGGATCTATCTAAGATGGTTCCGAAGGATCTAGTGCGCGAAAGGGTTTTACCAGATGGGAGAAGGATTCAAGAATGGGGGCCTTTCGTATATGGGTACAGCATAACGATAGGTCCTGATGGAAAGCCGGAGATAAGAGAGTTCGGTAACATAAAGCCTAGTGCCGCGAGACCAGGCAGACCATCAATATCGATTAGGGAGGAACGTGAACCCCTTGTAGACATAATTAACACTAATAACGAGATTAAGGTTATAGCTGAAATCCCCGGGGTTGAGAAAGAGGACATTAAGCTCCATGGTACTGAGACAACTTTAACGATAAGCGTCGACACGCCGCAGCGCAAATATTATAAGGAGGTTGAGCTGCCGGAGAAAGTTGATCCGAAGCAGGCTAAATCAACCTATAAGAACGGTGTGTTGGAAGTCACTTTACCTAAGAAGAGGGAAGCTCCTAAGGGCGAGCCGATAAGAATAGATTAATGGGAGAAAACCTCTTTTTCACTTAAACCATTTTATTTATTTCTTTTATCTAATGATTTTATTGGGGCATTTGGGCTGATTAGCGTTGAAGATATTAAAGAGGAAAGTGCTTAAAAAAGTTAAGCAAAATATTCCATGGTTAGAGCACATCATAGATGATGAAAAAATCGCGGGGGATCTTAATCCCTCAGCGGGCGTTGAGATCTGCTTCAGAGAAGGGAGTCTCTGCATATTTTGTAGGGGTAGCAGAATGCTATGTGGGAAGACTAGGTGCCCCGCCATAGTGAGGCTTTACTCGCTCCTCAAAATTAAAGGCCTAGTTGGTTCTGAGAGAGTTTTTGGCTCCTCCCCACCCGGGGTCTTTGTCGGCAGAATAGGGTATCCTTACGTTTACGCAGGTCCCCTGATCCCGCCTGTTTTAGGCGACACATCCCTGTTCGATATGCCTGAGAAATGGGTTGGCAGATCAATGGACGAAATAATTGGCTTTAGAACAGGCTTAATTCGCGGAAAGTTTAGAGTAAATGTTAGAAAACCGTTCAGTAACGAGCAGTTTCTCAGTAGAACTATAGAGATAGCTTTGTCGAGGGAGCCTGTGGATACGGAAGCCCTCTTTAAAAAGAAGCCTTCTGGGAGATTTATGTTCGATGATGAAGTCCAGCCTATGGGTCCCTCAGCTCCTCTATCAAGGATTGAGATCGATAATGCCAAAATAGATAATAGGATTGAGGAGGCTTACAGCGACTCCGACTTGAAGGCTGAGGAGGCTATTCTCAACCTTTACCTTAACGGTGTCCCGGTGTCAAGGATACAGAGGGCGTTCAGCGTCGGCGCCTTCGGCGTTAAGGGGCAGCGTAGAATGGTGCCGACGAGGTGGAGTATAACAGCAGTAGACTCCACGATTTCAAGGAGATTGATAGAGGATAAGGTTAAGGCTAACCCAGAAATAGGTGAATACCGCGTCTACAGCTTTAGCTACCTTGGTAACAGGTTTGTCATTCTCTTGACGCCTTCAAAGTGGAGGTATGAGTGGATAGAAGCCTGGTATCCGGGAACTCTCTGGAACCCTCAGGGTAACAGCATAGCTATGGGGAACGATTGGGAGGGCTATTATGGAAGAACATCCTACGCCTCTCTAGGCGGATGCTACTACGCTGTTAGGCTGGCGGCTGCGGAGTTTTTAGCGAGTGAGGGGAAACAAGCGGGAGTAATAGCCATGAGGGAGATTCATCCGAGCTTCATTATGCCGCTGGGCGTTTGGATTAATAGGGAGTGTGTACGCGAAGCTTTTAAACAAGGATGTGAACGATTTAACACCCCCGGCGAAGCCTTAGACTACGTAGGGTCAAAGTTCTCCATACCCATAGGGGAATGGGTGAGGACGAGCCATCTAATTAAAGAGGATATTTTCCAGGAGAAGATTACAAAATATCTGAAGCCGTAAATCTAAAAACGAATGCGTGAAAAAATGGGTGGAGGGGAAGTTTGACTCTATCTTAATCCCTCATATTCTCGCTATTCCTTTAATTAACTCCTTCAGTAGGACATCTGACGCTTTATCGCCTTCCCTCTCCCTTATTTTTAAAGCGTATTCTTTAAATTCGTTAATGGTCACCGGCTTCTTACCCTTCTTCTGCGATAGATATGCTGCTTGAACGATAGCTGTTGTTTCCGCACCTATCCTTTCATCGCAGATAGGCCGCACATTGTTCAGCACGCAGTTACATGCATTCCTTATCTCGCCAGCGAAACTCTGCACCCAAGAGATCTTTCCAAGATTGAATTCTCTTCTCCCGCCTTTAGCATCGCTTATAACTAGGAAAGTTTCGTCGCCCCTAGTCTCCGGCTTAATCTCGCCATTCGTCCCGATTATAGATGTGTCCATGGAATCTCTATGGGACCATGAGCCTTCAACGTGCGCCGTAACCCATTCACCCGCATCGTTCTCGAAGCGCACCAGGACATGGGCATCATCCTCAACTTCAAATGGTCTAAACATCCCCTGTATAATCCTAGTTTTCATACGTATGCATATTCCGTACGGCTCAGCTGCCTTAACGACAGTAGGCTTCTTATCAAAGCCGCCTAGGAACCATGAGCAGGTTATCGCGTGCACACCATTATCTAGAAGAGCGCCGCCCCCAGCGATATCTAAATCCCAGAACCATGAAGCCCACTCTGGTCCACCGTGAGCTGTAGCCAGAAAGATTAGCTGCGGCTCACCTATCGCACCGCTCTCAATAAACTTTCTGATATTATACCAAAGCGGATGAAAGAGCCAGTTCTCATTATGTTGATAAATTTTCTTTGAGTCCTCGACGCTTTCCAGCACATCCAAACACTCGAGGTAGGTTCTAGCCATAGGTTTCTCACACATAACGTTAACGCCGCTTTTCAGAGCCTCGATAGCTATTGGAGCATGGAACTTCGTCGGAGTACATATGTCGATTAAATCAAGATTCTCCCTCGATAGCATCTCTGAGAAGCTCATATATGTTTTTAAGCCATCTACATCCTCCCTCAGTCTCTCGGCTAAATCTACGTTGCCCTCATCCTTAGCCTTTTGAATTCTTTCCTGATAGACGCTTCTAACCCTTCTCTCAGCAGCTTTCAGTACGGCCTCAGATACATCGCATATTGCCACCAGCTGTGCTTCCGCTATATCTGGATACGCTGGCAAATGAGCCCCCTGAAATATTCCGCCGGAACCAACAACACCAACTTTAACCCTTCTCAAGAATGAGCAAACCCCCCTTTGAAAAATGAATTCAACTATTTGAGTTTAAAAATCTTTCTTAAAAGTTTTCGTCAGTAAGGATTAATTTTATAAGATAGCCAATTGCAATTTAATATTAAAAAAGTGGTGCGGGGGATCAAATATTAGCTTCGAATATGTTGTTGAGACTGAGGATCTAGCCAAATATTATCAGATGGGTCCCGTGACAGTTAAGGCTTTAGATGGAGTAGACTTGAGGGTTAAACGTGGAGAATACATTTCAGTTATGGGTCCTTCGGGCTCCGGTAAAACTACGCTGTTTAATATGATTGGCGGCATAGATAGGCCTACTAGGGGAAGAGTGTATATTGATGGTGTTGATATCGCTAAGCTAGACGCCTATGAGCTTGCTTGGCTTAGGTGCCGTAAGATCGGCTATATTTTCCAGACCTTCAACCTCATACCCGTCCTAACAGCTATAGAGAATGTTATGCTCCCGATGATCTTCGCCGGCGTTGAGAGGGAGGAGCGTTTTAGGAGGGCGCGAGAGCTGCTTGAGATGGTTGGTTTAGGCGACAGGCTTAACCATAAGCCAGCGGAGCTTAGTGGTGGTCAGCAGCAGCGTGTCGCTATAGCTAGGGCTCTCGCCAACAACCCCGCAATAATACTCGCAGACGAGCCCACAGGAAACCTAGACCTGCACACGGGGCTAGAGATAATAACCCTCTTGAGGGAGATGAATAAGGAGAAGGGCGTGACTATCATTGCGGCAACCCACGACCTCAAGATGATCGATGTGAGCGATAGGATAATTTATCTGCGGGATGGTCGAATAGAAAGATACGAGACTAGAGCCGAAGTATATGTGAGGGTTACCGAGTAGCGCGGGATTCCACGTCTCCCATTTTAGGCCAACTTACGCTACACAATTCTAATTGATGGCTAGCGTTGAATCCTCATCCATGCTATGTTTATGTGATGAGATTGGTAAATGCTACAAAACGTATTGATTAAGTTGAAAAGCGAGTAAAGTAGAATGGAAGAAAGAGACGCTTGAACTAAATTCTCAGTTAACTGGATGCTTTCAAGAAGCGAAGAACAGGGTTTCTAAGGAAAATTTTACTTGCCAGATACGCTTAACCTACTCCAGTCGACTTTCCGGGCAATAGCCTTGAGATGGTTTTTCAGAATTTTCTCAGCCCTCTCGAACGTTAAGCGTCCGGCATTCCATGTTACGAAGGGCGGGTAAAATGATGCTTCCTTGAAGACCGCTTTACCATCTTTAATTTCAAATTTTATGTACCCGAGTTCTCTCAGGTAACATGAGTCGTTAGGGCACAGAATATCTATCTCCTTCAACTCATGTTTTAAATACAGGATCTTATATTCGTCTGGGCTCTCTATTATTCTGCCACAGGGGCATTGAATCTTCTCTTCTTTCTCCAACACCTTACACCTCCCCCTATTCTTCTTCAGCGAAGTATTCTTCAGCCGTAAGCGTGAGACCCCTCCTCTCCTCAATGTTTTCGATCATGCCGTCTCTGAGAAACACCACTCTATCACTTATATCAATCATTTTGAGGTCATGCGTAGCGCAAATGATAGTTGTGCCGCGCTCAGCTTTCAGCCGATATAGTAGCTGAACTATCGCGAAGCCTGTGTTTAAGTCTAGGTTTCCTGTGGGCTCGTCTGCGAGTATTATTGCGGGGTTGTTGGCGAGAGCCCTAGCTATAGCGACACGCTGCTGCTGACCACCACTAAGCTCTGTGGGGCGGTGGTTAACTCTGTCGCCTAAACCAACCATCTCAAGCAATTCAATCGCTCTTTTCTCCCTCTCCTCCTTTGGAACCCCTAGGAAAACCATTGGTAATGCAACGTTCTCCTTAGCTGTTAGGACGGGTATGAGGTTGAAGGTCTGGAAAATATAGCCGATCTTACGGCACCTAAGCCAAGCCATAGATTTTGACGGTATTTTAGATAAGTCCACGCCATCTATAAAAATGTCGCCTTTAGTAGGCCTATCTATGCCGCCAATCATATTAAACAGCGTAGTTTTACCGGAGCCCGAAGGACCCATAATGGATACGTATTCCCCGCGGGACACTTCGAGAGATATTCCGCGTAGAGCGTGAACAACTTCCCCCTTAAGATAGTAATCTTTGTGGACATCAATCGTTTTAACCGCAGGAATAGTTCTCTCCATTTTAAAGGTTTCCTCCCCTTAACACTCAATTGAATAACATCTGACATTTAATATTTAAGTTTTGTTAAACCCGCTTGCAATTAATATGCCTACCCTCATCGAATATTTTTGATACCACCAATTTCACACTCTCTCGCAGTGAAAGAAAACTCTCCATAAACTCTTCGCCCCTACACGTCAAAATATATGCTCTTTTCCTAGAATTATTGTGGTTTTTGCTTTTAATCAACCCTTCTCTTTCAAGGGAATAAAGCGCCATATAAACTGTCCCGGGGCTTACCATAAGGTTAAACTTCTTATTAATAAGCGACATAATATCGTATCCGCTTAAAGAGGATTTTGAAAGCTCTATTAGTATAAATATATCTATAAAACTTTTTAAATACGTCTATAAATCATTTGATTCGTTTTATTTTTGTCGATAGAGTTTTTGATCATACTTATTACAATATAAATTTTTTCTATAGTTAATTAAACAATGAGCGGAGCGAAGCTAGGATATTATTCTCGTGTTTATCATTGTATTACTTTTAGATATTTGTGTATGATAGTAAAAATTATTTATCTTTCATCCCCAAAGAGACGCTTGGGTGTTAAACGTGTGTCTATGGAAGTATGCCTTTGAATTAGCTTCAAAGGATTTGGAGCTGTTGAAAAAGAAGAAGCAGGCGTTGGACGATTTATTATCTTCAAACAGGATCTCTCGGCAAACATACGAATGCTTGGATAAGGAGATAGGTGACGCTCTATCCGATGTAAAGAGGTATCTGGAAAGCCTTTCCTGCAAAATGAAGAATAGGGCTGAGAGCCTGGAGAGACAAGCAGATATATTAGAGGTCTTTCTGGCTAATATTGAGATTCTTCATGCGTCTGGCGAAATAGATAGTGAAACATATGAGAAGCAGAGCAAAGCCATATCTCTCGGCTTAGAATCTACGAGGAATGAGATAAATGAAATAAGGCGCGCGCTAGAGAGCATAACGCCAAAGCCAGCCGAAGAAGCTAGATGTGAAGAGAAGATCGAGGCTCCTTCACCCGTGGAGGAAATCGCTCATCAATCGGTTGAAGTAGTTCCCTCTACTGAAGAGAAGGTGTCTGAGAGTATTCCTCAGATCGTCCAGTGAAGCGCCATTTGCCACAGACTCAGAGCCCCCCATATTTTTGTGGCTTAAATTGATCTAACTATTTTAATCATCACGTCATGTTCGTCCTTGTTCTGACCGCCCTGTCAGCCTCCTCTATCTCAGCCCTCTTCGACTCCTGATATATACGTATTTTATCCTCTAGTTCGGGATCCCCTAATGCGAGGATTTTTGCCGCAGCTATAGCCGCTCCCTCCGGCTCAATGGTTACAACTGAACCTATTCCGCTCGGAACCCTAAGCGAGGAATATATGTCTGCTCCGCCGAATTTTTCTGAGTAGGGTGGGCACGCTATTACAGGCTTCGTGGTGTTTGCATCAACGAAGGCGCTTAAAGCGTTAGATCTGCCGGCGACAGTTATATAGACGATTTTCTCCCCCTCATACTCCCCAAGTATCTCGAGAACCTTTTTAGGAGTCTTATGGGCTGAGGCGATTCTAAACTCGTATTCTATGCCTAAGGCATCTAGATGTTTAGCGATTTCACGTGAGAAATCCATATCGCTTTTTGAACCCATTAAAATTATGGCTTTACCCCTCATCCTCCCTCCTCCTCCCTCCTCCTAGAGCGGGAAACCTATAACCTTATTGTTCTTAGCGGACTCATATATGGCTAATATGACTTCGAGGGATCTCCTCCCCTCAACGCCGTTTACAGCGGGCTCCCTACCCTCAATAATGGCTCTGGCGAAATCCCTTAGGAGCGAAGCGTGGTTGGTTGCTGGAACGAGCTCTGGTCTAGCCCAAGACTTCAATCCCTCCTTCGTGCCCTCAGAGGCAACCTCCTCTTCGCCTAATATAGCCCACCTTTTTAAAACCTCGCCCTCGATTATAGCAGTCCCCCTTGTTCCATGAATCTCAAGCCTTGTTGGCAGACCTGGGTAGATGGCGGTGCTCCCCTGTATCACACCTATAGACCCGTTCTCAAATCTTATTATCGCTGCAGCTACATCTTCAACCTCTATTTTATGGGCGAAAGTGTCCGTTTGAGCCCAAAGATACTTCGGTTTACCCATTATCCATATCAGTAAATCTATTGTGTGAATGGCTTGATTTATTAGGGCGCCTCCCCCCTCAGTCGCCCAACGCCCCCTCCAAGGGCTCTCGCTATAATATTCTTGACCCCTAAACCATTCGACAACTGCTTCGCCGAGAATCAATCTTCCAAAAACGCCGTTGTCCGCCGCCTCCTTCACTTTTCGCATGGTTGGGTCGAAGCGTGATTGTAGAATTACACCTAATTTAACGTTTTTTCTCCTAGCAGCCACTATCATTTCATCTGCCTCTTTTAGGCTTATAGCCATCGGCTTATCCACCAAAACATGCTTGCCGCTCTCTATGGCATCTATAGTCATAGCGTAATGCTGATAATGCGGCGTGCTTATTATGACCGCGTCTATGGGAGCCTCTTTCAGCATTTTCTTATAGTCCGTGTACCAATACTTCAAGCCCCACTTAGATGCAAAGTCTTTAGCTTTTTCTTCTCTCTGGCTGGAGACCGCGATAAGCTCAGATACTCCTTCGCTGGCTATGAGCGCTAATCCGTTAGCGCAGAAATTCGCTCCGACACCAGTCCCAATTATACCGAATTTAATCTTTTGATCCATTCTATCACCATCAGTAATCTTATCTGTTCCTGAAAATATGCGTGGCGCCTAACGTATAATTGTCAGCTACGTGAAGAAGGGCTTCCTTCTCTTTACGGCTTCGATGAAAAGATCCCTTAAATGTTCGTCGCTAAATCCCCTCCTTATTGGATTGATTAGATCTACGAGGTTATCGTTTCTAAATAAGCATGGTTTAAGCTTACCGTCGGATGTTAGCCGGATCCTGTTACAGTGTAGGCAGAACTCCGTGTTATGCATTGGTTTAACAACTTCAACCTCAACCCCGCTCTCCAGAACATATTTTCTTCTATGATGCATCGATCTAACAATTATCTTTGAAGATTTATCCCTAAGTTTACCCTCTATATCCTCTAAATCCAAGTGATATTTCATGTAGAATGGGGTTTCGCAGGGCTGCTCAAGCTCAATTAACTGTAGAACCAGCCTATTTTCTTCAGCGAATTTAATCATATCCTCTATCTCATCGCAGTTCACTCCTTTTAAGAGAACCATGTTGATTTTGATCGGGTTTAAGCCAACCCTGGAGGCTTCAATTATCCCCTCAACAACTTTCTCATGCGCATCAACGCCCGTGATTATCTTAAATTTTTCCGCGTTAAGCGTGTCTAAACTTACATTGACCCTTATAAGTCCCGCTTCTCTCAGCTGCCTGGCATATTCTTTAAGTAGGAAGCCGTTTGTAGTCATCGATATATCTCGTATTCCGGGAACGCTGCTTATCCTACGGACGATTTCAACGATGTCTCTCCGCAGAAGAGGCTCCCCGCCGGTTAACTTAACGCCGTAAATGCCTAATGAGGCTGCAACCCTAACTATCCGCTCTATCTCTTCGGCTGAAAGCTCCATTTCGGAGCTATCTAGCTGACCTTCACGATGACAATAAATACACTTGAAATTGCATCTTTGCGTTACAGATATCCTGAGGTTTTCAACTGGTCTGCCAAAACAATCCTTAATCGCCAAGCCGATCACTTTGCTCGCTTAAAGATATAGGTGGGGATACAACGATTTATTTTTATCTGAAAATGATCGCGACGGTTTATTTGAAAAGCATTAAAGGATAGGATTAAAAACAGCTTATTTTAGAGGAGAGCGTCCTTAATGAACCCTCGTGAAAACCTCCTCTTAGCTATCAGGCACGAGGAGCCCTACTGGCTTCCATGCCCCTCTTCGATAGATCAGCAATAATAATTCATCATGGTTTAATTGAAAGATGTAGCTCTGGATTGGATTCTTGGGGTGTGCGATGGGAATTAAGGGATAACCGCTCAGACAGCTTCCCAGTAGATCACCCATTAAAGTCCCCAGACATGGTTGACGATTACCCGATGCCGCAGCCGCAACCCCACATAATTAAGCGGGCTATAGAGGAGGCTTCAGGGGTTGATCGGAGGAGAACCGTGCTTTTGGGCGATAACGGCTGGGGTCTTTTTGAAAGGGCTTGGCTACTCCTAGGCATGACAAGGTCCTTCGTCTGGTCTTTCCGATATCAGGACGCGAAACTATTTGTTTAGCTCCATTAACTCTTTGATGGAAGAAGAGCTCTTACGTCCCTCTGAGGTTGCTAAGAAGTTCGGTATTTCAGTTAAAACGCTTTGGAAGTGGCAAAGGAAAGGTATTATTAGGGCTGTTAGGCTTCCGACTGGTAAGCTCCGTTATCCTAAGAGTGAGGTTGAAAGACTATGGAGGCAGTTAAGAGTTCTTCTTCCAGTTCATGCTTGAATACAAGCTTAAATGGCTTAACCTACCAGTAAAATACGTTAACCCTAAAAACTCCTCTAAAGTCTGCCCCCTGTGTTCAGGAAGCATGAAATGCGAAGAATGCGGATTAACAATAGATAGAGACATAGTAGCAGTATTGAACCTTCAGATGCGGGGAGAAGGGCTCCCCCAAAGAGCCCCCAATGAAATAATCGAGGGGGAAGGGTTAAGCAGGAATAAAAGCAACAATCCACCATGTATTCCTACTTAACCCAGAACCCTACTAATATCTCCGGATAAATGGAGGACGTTTATAAAGCCGTATCAAGCTAAACTGTATCAGGCGGCTAGGAAGAATAACGTGCTCGTGTACCAGCACAGCGACGGTAAAGTTGAGGATTTAATACCCGACCTGGTGGAGATAGGTGTCGACATACTGAATATTCAAAGGGAATGCAATAACTGGCGGAAAATAATCGAGAGGTTTGGAGAAAACGTATCGCTCTGGGGCGGTTAGCGCAAGAACCCTAGACGCGGGGAGCCCGGAGGAAGTTGCTAGGGAAAACTGAGGAGTGCTGCCTACTCGGAAAAAGCGGAGGAATAATACTCGCACCGGGGCACACATTAAAATACTCGCCGGAAAAAATAGACGTAATGCGCAGGACATGGTTAGAGAAAGGATTCTATAAGCCAATATTGGCAAGGGAATTGTAACCGCAAAGAATAAAAGTTTATCTTTAACCCTAAATAAAAGTTAGATTGTGGACCCGTGGCCTAGCCAGGATAGGGCATCGGCCTCCTAAGCCGAGGGTCGGGGGTTCAACTCCCCCCGGGTCCGCCAATCGAGAACCCACAGTTCTCAGCTTATCTCCCTTTTCATTAAATATGGCTTCTAAGGAGTTTACTGCCTGAACTAGAGCATTTTCACAAACCTTAGAGATATTTAAGCCTAGTTTCTTCGCCTTCTCCACAATTTCGGGATCAAGCGTAATAACCACATTCTTACGCTTCTCCTGT
>Ga0209080_1000435_pt1 | contig 28132 bp, 27 predicted proteins | sample JNZ110809AmetaG_FD_184123 | JGI IMG/M metagenome (GOLD analysis project Ga0209080, IMG submission 184123) | Hot spring microbial communities from Jinze hot spring, China to study Microbial Dark Matter (Phase II) - JNZ 110809A (SPAdes) (version 3) ...
CGTCCAGGTGCCATATTGTCCTCTCAAAATAATCACATTCTTCCACAATAAGCGGATAAACTATTTCTCTGAACATTTTCGGCGACAGATAAACTATAGTATCGCATTGCAGAACAAAATGCTTCCTGCCGCTCCATATATTGGCCCAAGTAGAATAACCATTCTCTGAAACATCTATCAGTCTACATGATTCTTCAAAGTACCTGAAGAATAAGCTTTGTAGCCTGATCAACGCCTTCCTCAACCTCTGCTTTTCAAGGAACATGTCCCTCAGAAGCCTTGTCGGATACTGGCCTCTAAGCTGTCCTAAAACAGTCACTGGATCCAGTAGATCTGTGAATGCGACTATCGCTTTATTTCTGCACATCTCCCTAGCAGCCTCATACGCTAAGCAAGTATACCTCCACCACCTATTCTCTGGGTTAAACTCAACCTTAAGCACATTATCTAAGCTCATGTTCCCCTCAAACCACGCGGTATTAACCTTCTCATCAAACTTTAACTCCGCCCCCAGATAAGCCGATAGAGAGCCTGGACCCAAATTAATCCAAACATTTGGGTAAGCCTCCATCAGAAACTCTGTATCTGAGATTTGGCTGAGCATCCTATTTAGAGCCTCATTGACATTAGGGTAGTATCTTAGGAAGGCCCACGAGTCTATGGAGCCGTTTCCCTCACGCTTTGGTAGAGTAATTTGTATTAGTGGGCGATTAAGCTCATACTCCCACCACTCCTCATATATGCCTTTAACGTTCTGCCAATCCCTTTTATAGAGCATAAGCCCACCCTTCTGAGATAAAATTCCATATAGACTAAACAGTATTAATTTTAAATTTCTTTTTAGGAAAAAATATGGAGTTTAGCAGCTAAAATAGGTGAGTTAGAGTGGAGTGTACTAGGGGAGAGAAGGTTTTCGCATATCTCGGGATAATAGGGCCTGCCATCGCATTTGTCTCCATATTCCTGTCAATAAGTTTGTCCCCGTCCTTCAGCTGGTATAGGAATGCTTTAAGTGATTTAGGGCATGCTCAGAGGAGTAATGTAGCCCCAATATTTAATTCTGGGCTACTTTTATCCGGCTTTCTAACAGCCATATATGCCATTAAATCCCTATTAAACCACGCTAAATATACGGGCTTCTCAGTGGCTTTCTCCGCCCTCATGTTGCAGTTTATAGCAACGTTTGACGAGATATACGGCACCCTACACTTTATCGTATCCCTATTATTCTTCGCTTCAGCCGGCGTATCCTGCATAATCTACTTTATAGAGAGCAGGAAAGTATTGGCAATAGTGGCGTTTTTAGTGGGCTTACTTGCCTGGCTGCTATATTGGGCCAACATATATGAGATGGGTGTTGCCGTTCCAGAAATAATTTCAGCAGCATCAATCACAACATGTCTCATCTATTCATCGCTAAGTATACTCAGAGGAAAGGAATTTTAACTCCAAATCTTAAGTGTAAGTGTGAGGTGCTCTCGCATGGTTGATATTGCCAGCTTCGGCGAACCTATGGTTGAATTCTGCGCTACAGAAATAGGTAAACTTAAGGATGTGCAATTATTTAAGAGGGGTTGGGGCGGAGACACATCAAACTTTATCGTTGCTGTTGCAAGGCTTGGCGGAAAAGCTGGCTACATATGCCGCATTGGAGATGACGAATTTGGCGAATCATTTCTGGATCTTTGGCGTAGGGAGGGCGTGGATACCTCTCAAGTCATAATTGAGAAGGGGGGTTTCACCGCCGTCTACTTCATATCTCTTCTGCCAGGCGGCGGGCACGACTTCACCTATTTTAGGAAGGGTTCAGCTGCAAGCCACTACTCGCCCTCAGATCTAAACCCGGAGTACTTGAGCAAATTGAAAGTATTCCATTCGAGCGGGATCTCAATGGCTATAAGCGAGAGCTGCAGGGAAACGGTTTTAAAAGCAGCTGATATAGTTAAAGAGCACGGGGGGCTTTTCAGTTTTGACGTTAATTTCAGACCTAAATTGTGGCCGCCCAATTACGCTAGACCCTTCATCGAGGAGGCTATGCGGAGAGCAGACGTCATATTTGTGAGCAAAGAGGACATAGCCCTACTTTATAATGAAGATGCAGATAGGGTTATTGAGAGGATACGTGGCCTCGCTAAACCGATAACTATTGTTGTAAAAATGGGTGGGGAAGGTTGCATCATATTCGATGGGGAGAAGAAGATCCATATCCCCAGTTTTAAAGTTAATGTAGTTGACACAACCGGTGCCGGAGATGCTTTTGATGGAGCCTTCATAGTTGGATTACTTGAGGGGAAACCTCTGGAAGAAGTTGGAGTATTTGCTAACGCTGTAGGCGCCTTAACTACGACTGGTCTAGGAGCCGTTGCACCAATTCCAAAAAGAAGAGAGGTTGAAGATTTTCTGAGGAAAACTAAACTCTAGCGTACTCCCTTATAACCTGAGAGAATGGTCTACCCTTCTTTATTTCTTCAGACTCTTTCCTTTCCAGCTCATCAATTCGCTTAGCTCTCTCTATAACCTCCACCACCTTATCTTTCGGTATCACGACGATTCCATCATCATCGCCTACAACAATGTCGCCTGGATTTATTATTACACCACCATACTTCAGCGGAGCATTCACGGCTTTTATCTCGGTTCTCCCAACCGAAGTGTTGGGTGAGAGAAACCTATAGAAGACTTGAAACCTCATCTCCTTAATCTCCCTAAGATCCCTTATCGCGCCACACATAACAGCTCCCTCAAGACCCCTAACCTTAGATGCGAGGGACATTAAGCCGCCAAAGAGCGCTATATCTTCTGCCTCGCCACCCTCTATGGCCGCCACGATAACAGAGCCCTTCTCAGCACTGTCTATCGCATCTATAGCTTCTATAGGGATAACCCGCCTAGTTGAATAAGAATGCAATATAGTGACAGCTGGCCCGGCAATCCTAACACCCTCTAAGGTGGGGTGAAAAGTAACGTTCAATGTCCCATTTATGCCGATCTGGTTTAGCGCATCCGACAAAGATGCTGTCGGAGTTTTCTTAAGTTCCTCAATATATTTTTCTAAGGACATAATGTAAATCCTCCAGCTTTAAGCATTACCCTTTACATATATTGATTTCAAGTTTTAAATCTTGCCGAAAATAAGGCTTTAATATTATTGGCGGAGTACTTTTATTTTGAAGCGCCTTTAAAGCGCAGTTTACATCCAGGTAGGGGGAGGTATTAATTGAAGATAAAGGATTTAAAGGTGGCGGTTGTCAATGTTCCAGGTTTAGGAAGGATTGGGATTGTACGCGTCGATACAGATGAAGGCGTATATGGATATGGGGAGGCACATTGCCCAAGAGACCATGTACTACGCCTAAGAAACTTCTTAGTTGGCCAGGATCCAACCAATATTAGTAAAATTATGTTGCATGTTCAACATATGGGCGGCTTTAAACCCTGGGGGTCAGCGGTTAGCGCTGTTGAAATGGCTCTATGGGATATAACTGGAAAGGTATTCGGCCTCCCAGTTTACAGGTTTCTGGGCGGTAAAAACCGTGAAAAGGTTAGGGTTTACTGTGATTGTGGGGTAGGGGTGCCGCTAGATCCAAGCGATCCAGCATCAATGTTCACTCCGGAAGCCTATGCTGAGAAAGCTAAACGTATGAAATCGCTGCCAGAAGGCTTCACAATCCTGAAATTCGATATAGGTTTTCACGGCAGACAGCTTCTAAGCGTTAAGAGTGGATCTTTGGAAGCGGAGCCAATCTATCCAACTAAAGGCCATGTAACTGAGCGGGGGCTTAAATCCGAGATAGCCATAGTAAAAGCCCTAAAAGAGGTTTTAGGCGATGAGGTTGGCTTAGCGCTAGATTGCGGGCCGGGGCAAAGTTTCCCCTCAGCCTTAAAACTGGCGAAGGCCCTTGAACCATATAATTTGATGTGGGCTGAGGATCTGCTTACTGGAGATTACTCGCCGTATACTGAAGTCTACCTCTACGGCCTCCTTTCTAGGAGAACCACTACACCCATACTTACTGGCGAGCAGATTTATTTGAGGTATGGTTTTAGGGATTTAGTGGGTAAACATGCTGTTGACATAGTGGCTCCAGATGTCTCTGATGTCGGCGGCATATATGAGCTTAAATGGATATCTGAGTTTGCCGACCTCTATGGCGTTCTCATAGCTCCACACAATTACGGGCTGCCGATAGCGTTCATGGCAAACGTTCATGCCGCCGCAGCTATGCCAAAGAATTTCATAGCTTTCGAACACCACGCTACACATGTAGCTCAATGGGAGGACTTCGTTAAAGGGTTGGAAAAACCATTAATTAGGGATGGTTTTGTGAATGTCCCGGAGAAGCCGGGGCTGGGCATAGAAGTTAACGAGGATACCGTAAGAAAGTATTTGGTTGAGGGCGAGGACTTCTTTGAGTAGATCTAACCAGTCCTAAATCTTTAATTTAAATTCTGAAGGATAGTTTGGAAAGACTTTTAAGGGAATGAAGTTGGGCGGTGACTAGAATGAGAGTATTAGAAAGATTATGTGTGTTTCTAATGTTAATGGTGTTTTCCGTCAATTTTCTCCTCCCTTTATGTGCTCAGGGAGCATATGTGGTTCAAAAGGCTACATTAACAGTTTACAGGGATGGTGTTGTTCATGTCAATATTGTGCTGTTGGTCGATGAATATGAGCCGTTAATAGTGGTTCCACTATTATCTCCTATGGAGAGGGTTAGCGGTATAATAGTTCTAGGCGAAAATGACAGCCTGCTAGACTATGATTTGAGCGGGAATAATATAACCATCTATTCTTTAGGCTCCGCGAAGATAACCCTGGAATACAGTACAGACGGGCTAACACACAAGGCGTTTGGTCTTTGGACAATCAATTTCACAGCACCCTTCGAGCTAACATTAATTCTCCCAGAGAACGCAACAATAATGTATCTTAGTGGTGTTCCATCAGCCATAAGAGTGGTCGAAAGCCGGCTTGAAATGGACTTAAGCCCCGGAGACTGGGAAATAAAATATGAGTTACCTATACAGCTGCCAATGCCGCCTTCCTCGCGGCCACCAAGCCAGCAACAGCCATCTATAACACGGATCTTGCCAATAGAATACATGATAATCACAATAGTCACTATATGTGCAATCGCTACAACAATCGTTTATTTAAAGCGAAGGAGGGTTAAAGAGGCCTTAAGCGACGAGGAAGCCGAGATTATTCGCTTCATTAGGAGGAGAGGTGGTAGGGTGCTGGAAGCCGAGTTGAGGGAGAATTTTCCACATATACCGAGAACAAGCATGTGGCGGCTGATAAAGCGCCTAGAAAAAGAGGGCGTCGTTCGCGTCAGAAAGGTTGGGCTTCAAAATGTTGTCGAATTAAAATAGTTGAGGTAAATGTATGAAAGTTCTTTTTTACGGTAACTCGAAATCTTTTGTGGCTATGGTTTGAAGCCCCTCCCTACTTAACGCGCGCACCACTATTCTATAGTTGCCGGGCTCGGCTGCCACAAGCCTTATCTCAACCCATCCGACTTCTTTGGGTTTAAGATCCCGAAGCACCTGCGCTGATATTGGTGAAGCATAGAGCTCCCACCTTCCATTCCTCTCCCTCTCAATCACGATTCCAAACGCTGAGTCCGGGAATGTTACCGTGACATTGCCGACGTTTCTAATAGATATATTTAAGGTTACGGTCACTTTTCGTCTGACGCTAACCTCAACAGTCTTTTCCACATCCACTTCAATCTTAATGTTTCCTCCTTCACGCTCCCTAAGCCTGAGCTCGAGCTCTAGGCAGACTTCACGCATCCTCCTACCCACAACCTCCAGTTCTGTCGCATTAACCCCTTCTCTTATTCGCTCTCTAACCCTCTCCAGTACCTCTATTTGCCTTCTCCAGAACTCTTCAGCGTCAGTAAAGTTCCAACGCCTGAAGAATTCATGCTCAGCCACGTTCATTTCCCTGAGCTTCTCCTTAACTCTCTCACGCAATTCCTTAATCTTCTCTTTGAAGTGTTCTATCTTTTCGCTGAGATTTTCCCTAATCGAGGATTTCAGCTCTTTGAAGGCTTCGCTGATCAGTTTATTGGCTTCAGCGAGCATATGTGCGACATCTGAAACGTTGCCCTGTTGGAGTAGCTCCATAGCCTTAGTAACATTTAGAATGGTCTTCGCTTCATTTAGCTTAGCCGCCGCATTAGTTATATCTATGTCGGCCTTCTTCGCTATTCTCTCAAAGGCCTTATTGGTGTTTTCTATCCTCTCTAATGCGCACTGGATGGCTATGAGCAAACCCTGCCCCTCAATAACTTCGTCCTTTAAGACGCCCGCCTCGCATAGAATACTATTGAGCTCCTTATAGGCGTCGTGGAAATATCTCATAGCCTCTATTGCAAGCGATATTGCGCCAGTATAATTTCTATCATTGTAAGCTCTATTTGCGTATTCGAGGGTTTCTACACCCAAATTAAAAATCTTGTTTACCCCATCTAAAGTATATGTCAAGTTTTCAATCATTGTGACCAGCGTTTTGTTTGCGAGAACAGCGCTCAGTAGGGCCTCAACTCTCACCTTAGCCTTGTCCGCTAAGGAGAGCATAGCCTCCGCCCTCCCCTCTAGAGAGGAGTCGTATATTCCCGCAACTCTAACCTGCTCAGTAGCCGCCAGCATAGGTGTTAACGCTAAAGATAGAAGTAGCATCGTTATTGCGATCCTTTTATGCCCACACCTCATTCTCGATCACCACACTATATTTCTGTAAAAGGTTTTAGTTAAGGAACGCTGTGAAACGCCGCGTTTCAAAATCTTGAAACGCCTTAACCCTGTAAACATCCCCCTTTATTGGCCCCAGAATTTTAGTGGTAGGCTGTCCATATACTCGTTCAATGATCGTATTATAACCTCGTTTTTACGCCTATACTTTAAAACTTTAGTTATCGCTGAGGCTAGCTCAAGTGTTGTGACTATTGGAATATTGTATTCGACTGCCAGTCTACGGATAATATATTCGTCTCTGAGTATGTCGGCTAGCTCGCCATTAGGATTAGCTGCGGGAATGTTAATAACAAGATCTATTTTACGTTGCAGTATATAGTCCATTATGTTTGGCTTCCTAGAATACTCGCTAACCTTATATAAGACTGTAATATCTTTCAATCCAGCTTTGCGGAGTGCGTCGGCAGTATGCTCTGTTGCGTAAATCTTGAAGCCTAAGTCGTTTAGGCTCTTGGCTAATGGGATTATTTTACGCTTCATCTCCTCGCCGCCGACTGTTATCAGAACCGCCCCGTTATCATTTGGGAACGTGAACTCGACAGCCTGTAGAGCCTTGAGAAGTGCGTCGGCGAAATTTTCGCCTATACATGCGGCTTCCCCAGTGCTCATCATCTCGACGCCTAAAACTGGATCTGCACCGCTCAGTCGCATGAAACTGAATTGCGGAACCTTAACTGAAACATATGGTATTGGTGGAAGCTCAAGTAACCCCATCTCCCTAAGGGTTTTGCCGAACATGATGGCTGTTGAAACCTCTATAAGGTTTACACCCCTACTCTTGCTTACATATGGCAGGGATCTTGACGCCCTAAGATTACACTCTATAACCGAGACCTCGCCATTCTTAACGAGAAACTGTATGTTGAATGGCCCCTTAATTTTAAGGGCTTTAGCGATCATGCGTGAGTAATCTTCAATCTTCTTTATGACATCGCTGCTTAGAGATTGCGGCGGGATACACATGACAGCGTCCCCGCTGTGTACGCCAGCCTGCTCAACGTGCTCTATAACCGCACCTATCAAAACATCCTCTCCATCTGAGACTCCGTCAACCTCAACTTCCTTGGCGCCCTCAATGAACTTCGATATTACAACCGGATGCTCTTTTGAGACTTTAGCAGCTAGCTCAAGGTAGTCTCTGAGCTCCTCTCTGCTATATGCAACCCTCATGGCTTCCCCGGATAAGACGTAGCTCGGCCTAACTAAGACTGGGTAACCTATCTCCTCAGCGAACCTCTCAGCCTCCTCAATCGTCGTCAGCCTACTCCACTTAGGCTGTGGTATGCCGAGTTTATCTAGCAGGGCGCTGAACTTCGATCTGTCCTCCGCTGTATCGATACTATCGCTCGATGTGCCAATTATATTGGCTCCAGCCCTAGAGAGTTTTAAGGCCAGGTTGTTCGGGATCTGCCCACCTACGCTAACTATTACCCCTAGGGGTTTTTCCTTCTCATATATGTCTAGTATCCTTTCCAGGGTTAGCTCCTCGAAATAAAGCTTGTCTGATATGTCGTAGTCCGTTGAGACTGTTTCCGGATTATAATTGACTACTATGGCTTCATCCACGCCATGCTTCTTCAGAGCCCAGACTGTATTAACGCAGCTCCAGTCGAACTCGACGCTTGAACCTATCCTGAAGACCCCTGCGCCGAGAACAATAACCTTTCTCTTTCCAGTATCAAATTTTATATCGTCTTCATCGCCATTATAGGTCATGTAAAGGTAGTTTGTTTTGGCAGGCCACTCAGCCGCCAATGTGTCAATCTGCTTTACAACTGGAATTATCCCATGCTTTTTCCTAAAGCGCCTTATGTCCTCCTCACTTAAACCCATGCACCTAGCTATCTGCGCATCTGAGAACCCTAAGCGCTTAGCTTCTCTAATAACCTCAGGCGCATCCACCTCATCTATCCTTAGTTTCTTGAGCATCTTCTCCATATCGATAATATTCTTGATCTTATAGAGGAACCATGGATCTATTCCGCTTAGGCGGTAGATCTCTCTTATGGGCATCCCCATCTTTATCGCTTTAACTATCTTGAATAGCCTCTCATCTGTCGGATTCCTTAGACAGTCTTTTATGGCTTCCAGCGGCTCCGGCTCATCATCATCGGCGTTCGCAACCAGACCAACCTTACCTATATCAAGCATCCTAACAGCCTTTTGGAGAGCCTCCTCAAATGTTCTGCCAATAGCCATAACCTCGCCAACGGACTTCATCTGCGTGCCTATATGGCGATCAGCGTTTCTAAACTTCTTTAGGTCCCAGCGTGGGATCTTGACGACAATGTAGTCTAGAGCTGGCTCGAAACAAGCCGTTGTTATGCCAGTAACCTTATTGATCAGTTCTGGAAGCGTGTAGCCTATGGCCAGCTTAGCGGCAATGTAGGCCAGCGGGTAGCCCGTAGCCTTACTGGCCAGAGCTGAGCTCCTAGACATCCTTGGATTAACCTCTATAGCCCTAAACTCCTCTGAGGATGGGTGAAGGGCCCATTGGATGTTGCATTCTCCAACAACGCCTAGAGCTTGAACAGCCCTTATGGATGCTGAGCGTAGAATATGATACTCACGGTTCGTCAATGTTTGTGAGGGGGCGACGACTATTGAGTCCCCGGTGTGAACCCCCATTGGATCAAAATTCTCCATGTTACAGACGGTTATACAATTGTCTTTGTAGTCCCTCATAACTTCATACTCGACTTCCTTCCAATGTCCAATATACTCCTCAACTAAGACTTGTCTAATCATGCTGTGGGTTAAACCCCTACTCACAATCTCAATTAACTCACGCCTATTCCGAGCAACACCAGTACCCTTGCCGCCTAGAGTGTAGGCAACCCTAATCATAACTGGGTAGCCTATCTCCTCAGCTGCCTGTACCGCTTCTTCAACCGACGTCGCAGATTTACTCCTCGGAACAGGCACGCCGGCGTTAAGCATTGTCTGCCTAAATAGCTCCCTGTTAGAGGCTCTCTCGATGGCATCGATCGATGTCCCTAAGACTTTTACGCCATACTTCTCTAGGACGCCCATCTTAGCCAGCTGAACACCGCAGTTGAGGGCAGTCTGCCCGCCGAATCCAAGCATTATACCATCGGGCCGCTCCCTTTCAATAATTTTCTCAACGTATTCTGGGATCACTGGCAGCAAGTAGACTTTACCAGCTAAACGTGGATCCGTTTGGATCGTCGCTATATTTGGGTTAACTAAGACAGTCTCTATGCCTTCCTCTCTCAGCGCCTTGAGGCACTGGCTTCCCGAATAGTCGAATTCTGCCGCCTCACCGATCTTTATAGCACCGCTGCCCAATATTAGGACTTTCCGCACCCACTCAAACTTCGGCATAATCCATCACCCGGCCCTCTCAGCCCTTTTAAGGAACTCATCAAAGAGAAATTCTGTGTCATATGGCCCTGGGGATGCTTCGGGGTGCCATTGGACGGCGAATGACGGCCCATTCTTGAACTTTACGCCCTCAACGGTTTTGTCGTTAGCGTTTATGAACCAGCACTTTAATCTAGTCTTTTCGAGAGATTCAGCTCTAACAGCGTAGCCGTGGTTTTGTATTGTTATGTAGCAGCGTCCCGTCTCAAGATCGTAGGCCGGCTGATTCTGGGATCTATGACCATACTTCAGCTTATATGTATCGCCCCCCATTGCCAGCGAGAGAATTTGGTTGCCTAGACATATGCCCATAATAGGCACGCTCTCCTCGGCTAGGGTCCTAACAGCTTCTATGGTTACAACGCATTTCTTTGGGTCTCCAGGCCCATTGCTTATTAGAACCCCATTCGGCTTATATTCCAAGATCTCTTCAGCTGAAAAGTTATACGGGACTCTTATAACGTCTACGCGGCGCTTAAGTAGGCACCTTATTATTCCGGCCTTCACACCGCAGTCTATCAGCACGATCCTGATTCCACCGCCAAGACTATAGTAAATTGGCTCTTTAATAGTGACCTCGCCGACTAGGTCACGTTCATTGGGATCTGGAACGCTCTTAACCTCCTCTAGAAGCCTATCTATGTTCGGCTCCTCACCCTCCTCGCAAACCTGAAGTATGCCAAGCATGACTCCCTTCTCACGGAGCTTCTTAGTCAGACGCCTAGTGTCTATGCCGTATATTCCAGGAACCCCCTCGCTCCTAAGCCACTCATCTAGCGTCCTTCTAGAAGCCCAGTGGTAGGGCTTTTCACATAGCTCTTGAATCACGAGCCCAGTAACCTTGATCCCCACAGACTCAAAGCTCAGTGGGACTCCGAGTTCATCTTGATCGTAGGCTGGGACGCCGTAATTTCCAATGAGCGGATATGTTAAAGTTAGTATCTGCCCATAATATGATGGATCTGTTAAGGATTCGGGATAGCCAACCATACCCGTTGAGAAGACAACCTCACCCGAAACCTTCCTCACAGCCCCAAAACCCTTACCGATGAAGAATGACCCATCCTCAAGAACTAGAACCGCCTTACCGGCCTTCGCTCTTTCAGGGGTCTTTTTGCGCTTCAATGAACCCTTCCTCAGAAGAGGTGAAAACGGAAATTTAAACTTTATGGTACTGAGAATTTGAGTATAACGCTTGTGCAGCGTATTGTCTAGATATTTCATTGAGTGTGTTAAGTGCTTTCTCAACGTGCCTTCTCAACGATGACACAAAGTCTCTATGCTTGTTGAGCAGATCTCTCCTCGCCGAAATCATCCTCTCAACTTCCCCCTTAGAGGGCCCTCCCCTAGCATTATGGGACTCCACAAAACACGTGGGGTTGATAGCCCTCCTCAGCTCCTCATCTGGGATATATATTGGCGTGCCGAGGACTTCCATCGTAATTTTTGCCAGCATATCTGGCGTGGCATCTGAAAGGGTCTTCCCATCATCTATGAGAGTCTTCACTAATGCCCCAACGATCCTATGTGATAGTCTAAATGGAACACCATATTTCCTTGTTAATATGTTTGCGAGCTCCGTTGCAGTTAAAAAGCTTAGAGCCGGCTTCTTTATGGCTTCAGCTTTAACCCTTATGTTTTGTATTAGGTCTGAAAGTATCTCTAATGATTTGCGCATTATGTCGCATGCGTCCCAGAGCTTGGGTGTAGCCTCCTGAAAGTCTAGGTTGTATGTTGATGGAAGCCCCTTTAGAATTGCTGAGGCCGCCATGAAGTCGCCTATAATTGAGCCTGCCCTAGCCCTCATAACCTCAAGAACCTCGGGGTTCTTCTTCTGCGGCATTATACTACTCGTTGAAGTATACTCGTCTGGAAGATCTATAAGGCCAAACTCCATGGAGGCCCATAAAATTAAATCTTCAGCCAAACGGCTTACATCAACCGCCATGATCGATAGTGCCGCCAAGCTCTCAAGTAAGAAATCTCTCGAGCTAACAGCGTCAATCGAGTTCTCAACAATGCCGCTGAAGCCAAGTAGCTCGGCAACCCTCTCCCGGCTAATCGGGAAGCTTGTCGTCGCTAGGGCTCCGGCGCCCATTGGACATAGGTTAACCCTGTTATAGGCGTCGAGCAGCCTATTTAGGCTTCTCCCAAAGATATCGAATTGAGCCAGCAGATAATGGGCGAGGGTTGTCGGCTGAGCTGGCTGTAGGTGCGTGTATCCCGGAATTATGGACTCCATATTCTTTTCAGCTAGGCTGAGAAGTGCTTCCTGAAGGCTGATAATTAGCTCCATTATGCCAATTAGCTCCTCTCTTAAAGCCATCCTTATAGCCGTTGCAACTTGATCATTACGGCTCTTCGCCAAGTTAAGATTCCCGCCAATCTCCATCCCCACCCTCCTTATAACCTCCTCTTCGACGAGCATGTGGGCGTCCTCGATATCAGGCCTAAGGATCAGCTTGTTCTCTAAGTCGATTAGAGCCCCGAGGATCTTTGAGCCTTCTTCAGCGCGGATTATCCTATTCTCCATAAGCATTATTGAATGTGCCTTATTAATGCTCACAATATGCTTGATTATTCTAGTATCATGCTTGATTGATGAGGTGAACTCGATAATCTCCCTCTTAAACCCTGAAAGCCTACCGCCCCTTAGCAGCTCAGACATCAGCCCTTCAATCCTTCCTAGCCCTCTTAAGAGCTCTGGCAACCCTGGTTGGCAAACCCCAGAGCTCGATGAAGCCGGCTGAGGAGGATTGATCGAATGTCGTATCAATATTATATGTGGCTAAATGTATGTCATATAGCGAGTTTGGTGAGGAGCGACCGACAACCTGCGCATTACCCTTAAAGAGCTTAACTCTAACCTCACCACTAACCCTCTCCTGAGTCTTATTGATGAAGGCATCTAAATCCTCCTTCAGCGGATCCATCCATAATCCAGCGTATACCAGGTAAGCCCATTCGGCATCAATATGCTGTTTAAAGAGAACTTCATGTCTTGTGAGAACAATCTTCTCAAGGTCTTTATGCGCCTCTATGAGCACCGTTGCCGCTGGGCACTCGTATACTTCCCGTGACTTTATTCCAACTAGGCGGTCCTCGATGTGGTCTATTCGCCCAACCCCATGTTTACCCGCAATATTATTGAGACTTTCAATTAGCTCGACTGGCTCCATGCTCCTTCCATTCAGGGCGACCGGAACCCCACACTCAAATTCTATGCTTAAATACTCTGGCTTATCGGGTGCCTTTTCAGGTGGAACAGTCCACTCGAATGCATCTTCAGGCGGCTCCTTCTCCGGATACTCGAGCACACCGCATTCTATTGAGCGCCCCCACAGGTTCTGGTCTACGCTATATGGCTTGCCCCTATCGACCGGGATTGGTATACCGTGCTTCTTCGCAAATTCTATCTCGGCATCTCTAGTTAGGTTCCATTCTCTAATGGGTGCGATAACCTTTAGGTTTGGGTTTAATGCCTTAACCGAGACCTCTATGCGTACTTGATCGTTGCCCTTACCTGTGCAGCCATGCGCAACGGCATCCGCATTCTCCTTCTCAGCAACCTCGGCGAGCTTTGAAGCTATTAATGGTCTTGATAGGGCTGTGCTGACGGGATATTTCCCCTCATATAGGGCGTTGGCTTTAATCGCTGGGAAAACATATTCTCTTGCGAATTCATCCTTTGCGTCAATTGAGTAATGTCTCAAAACGCCAAGCTTATAGGCTTTCTCCTCAATAGCCTTCAGATCCTCCTTTTGGCCAACATCCAGCGTTACAGTTATAACCTCTGCATCATACTTCTGCTGAAGCCACTTTATGAGCACAGATGTGTCTAAGCCGCCTGAGTAGGCTAGGACTATTCTCTTCACCAACTTAAGATCCTCCGAGCACTCAACCATGAAAGAAGGTAAGGGTTAAATATGTTTTTTGACTGAAAAGATGACTTAAATATGTTATAAGTGACCAAAATTGGTCGAATTATCTCTAGCTAAGACTGTTCAGTACCTAATTGAGAATGATCCGCCAATACAGGATGCCATTGAGAGAGGTTACGCCAACTTAAGTGCTATCGCCCGCCTATTGAAGCCGAAAGCTGAGGAGATATTGGGGAAAAGGGTCACGCTGGAGGGCATGATAACCTCCGTTAAGCGTGCTAAGGTAAAGTTTAAGCCGTTAAAGGAGCAGTTGAAGATTATAGCGGATAGCATTATAACCATTAGGACGAGCCTAGCGAAAATATCCCTTGAAAAGACTAGAAGAAACCTTGAGAGAGCTAGATTAATATCAGCGGAATTTCCAGAAGCCTTTTTCCAGGTCCTTGAAGGCGCAACAACACTAACATTAATAACCGATCAGAGAATCTTTAACAGTGTTCGCATGAGACTTGAAAGCTCCGAGATACTTGAGGAGAAAAAGGATTTAGCAGCCATAATAATCCAGAGCCCAAAAGAAATAGTTGATACGCCCGGTTGCATATCTATGTTCTATAATGCTATATCTAGGAGAGGAATAAATATTGAGGAGACGATAAGCTGTTACACTGAAACTGTAATAGTCGTTAAGATGGAAGATTCGACAAGAGTTTATAGCATACTTGCCGATTTAATATCAAAATGCCAGAAAAACCTGAGTTTTTCAAATACTAGGATGCTACGATAATGGCTCAAAAGATTTTAAGATCGCACCTATCAATAGTCGGCTAATCAACTAATTCTCGCCACTTAGAATTCTTCTAAGATAGCTCTTAAATGATTCGAGGAGGAGTTTAACATCTTTGGATTTAGTGCGTCTTCTAAATTCTTTAAACATGAATGCTATTAATCCTGGACGTGAAACAGCCTCTAAGATCGCTAGGAGCTTCAGTGCCGCCATCTTCCTATAAAACTGAAAGTCTGTGATAATCCCTCCATACTTCTCATAAGATTCTATGAAGGCATCAGATAGTTTCCCATCGGTTCTTCCAGACATTTTATCGTTAAAGTCTAGAAGATTGAAGATATATGCTACGTCAAATGTGGGCTCCGCCGCATCTGCGCTCTCCCAGTCGATTATGTAGGCTTTGCCATCACTATAAATTATGTTGTCGAAGCTGTAGTCGCCATGCGTCAGCTTCAACCCAGATTTAACGAATACACCTTCAAGATCTCTTGCATAATTAAAAAGATCCACGAAAACCGCCGGTTTTCCTAAGGTTGTTAGCATTGATATGAAAGCTAATGCTTTGGTTTTCTTTAAATCGCACAGGGGATAATCCTTCTCAGTCTCTATTACGTCTCTAATCTCGCTTAGAGCCACGCTATGAATTTTAGTTAACGATTCGGCCGCCGCATCAACGAGCATATATTCATTCATTATGAGATCTTGCCGAATTTTTTCCATAATTATAAACGGTTTACCCAAAACATCCCTGTCTATGTTAGAAGCGTAAACCTTAGGTACAGGCACCCCTCTCTTATACAATACGTTTAAAATCTTAGATTCTTTAAGGGCCTCTTTATCTCCATGTTGATAGACTTTAAGGATAAATTCTTTAGTGAAGCCATCGTCAATCTCAATCTTGAGGAGGTATATCGTATTACTTAGCCCTTGCTTCTCATAAAGTTTTAAATCCAAAACTTTAACATGATTCGTGGTCTTTTCAAAATCAATTGAGTTTAAGTAATCTTGCAATTTAAAGAGCTGCTTTGAGCTGAGCATTTTTGGTCCTCAATCATAAAAACTGCATTATTTTGCTTGATTTATGAAGTGTCTCGGGAAAACTGAGGCCTTAAGCACAACGATCCAATCATCTCCTCTCATTCGTTAATCACGTTCTGAACCTATCCGTTAGATAAGAAGAACTCAAGAAATTTTCTGCCATTAATTAGGCCGTCTTCTGGGCTGAAGAATGGATCTTCATGCTCTATGCTGAGCACGTAGTCGTAGCCTACTTCCTTAAGAGCAGTAATATATGAGCGCCAGTTTATCCCACCCCAACCCGGTATCCGGTATCTCCACCAGCCCCTACCTAAAACACCAACATATCTTAGCTTAAAGGGTAGTATCTCAGTGTCTTTTGCATGCGTGTGATGGATTCTGTCGCCGAACCTGTGGACGGCTTCAATATAATCTATCTGCTGCCAGAAGAGATGTGATGGATCAAAGTTTAAGCCTAAAGTTTTATCCGGGATACTCTCAAAGGCGGCTTGGAAGTGATCTAAACCTTGAAGATTTGTTGCGTACCAGTTTTCCAACGCTATTTTCACGCCGTGCTCTTTAGCGGCGTCAACGATTGGGCTAAATACTTTCGGAAAATCCTCTCTTAGAGTCTGCATCTTATCCTTGCCTTTAACTGGGCCGCCAGCTAAGGTGCAAACTACGTTTACGTCGAGGAGTGAGGCGGCTTCGATAACCTTTAGCAGATACTTTTGCTCATTTTCATCTTCAAGTATCCTTATGCTGTAAAATGCTAAGCTCGATATTTTCAGGTCTCTGTTAGAGAATAGGCGCTTAACATCGCCAGCTCCACCAGCTAATACTCTATCAATGTCTATCTGCTTTAAGGCTGGCGAGACTAAGACCTCCAGACCCTTAAATCTATTTACTGAAGCCCAATCAACTATCTTCTCAAGACTCCAGCCCCTTAGAGGCGCTGTAAGGAAGCCTATGAACATATATCTCACCAATTAATCTCAAGTAGCTAAGGATGATATAACGCTTTAGCGTAGACGAGAATTGAATGCTCAATCTAATTTTACAGTTGTAAGTCTGCCTTAATCTTTCCAACGAGCATTATTACGCTCCTAATATCATCCTTTAGGCGCGCATTATATAGGGCCGCTGCAGGATGATAGGATGGGATTATATATGTCTTCGCTTCCCAAAACTCCACAGTAAATACTTTGCCTTGAACATCACTTATGGATTTAAACGGCACACCGGCCTTAGAAAAAATATATGCTGTAGAGTGCCTGCCGAGCGTCACGATGACTCTCGGCCTAATTATATCCAGCTGCCTATCTAGGTAAACCCTGCACGCATCGACCTCATCTGGGTGTGGATCCCTATTACCCGGCGGCCTACATTTAATAACGTTAGTTATATAGATGCTCTCCCTCGGTAAGTCAGCTTCCCTGAGAAGTTCGTTGAGCAGCTTTCCCGCTGAGCCTACGAAGGGTTTCCCAGCAACGTCCTCCCAGTAACCCGGAGCCTCACCAATTAGGACTATTTTAGCGTTTATGTCTCCATCTCCTACAACTGGGTTTTTGCGCTTCTTTGAGAGTATGCATCTATTACATTTACTTATCTCCTCAGCCAGCTGCCTGAAGGCCTCAAGCTTAAAGGATTGATCATTATTCATGGTTCATCAGCCCATAATTGCTGGCTGCGGCTACACCTCTATGAACAGTATATTGCTATTAATTAGATTCAAGAAGATCTTTGTGATGAACGCTGAGTAAGCTGAGGAGCCCAATAGCATCGCTATGTCTAAGGCTATACTCGGGCTGAAGATGTAGGGTAACATGGCTAAAATATATACTGGTAATAGGAGGAGCGATGTGATCAGCATCGAGAGCCAACCAATGAGGAATGAAGGAGATCCGGTTCGCCTACCCCTGAGAAACTTAACTGCGAAATATAGGTTTACTGAGCAACCTATTAAGGATGTTGAGATTAAGATCACTAATGCCTGAATTATATTGATTTTAAGCGCTATTGATACTGGAAGTATTATCGCCAGGGGGATTGTTATCGACACTATTACGAAGCCATAGAACGTTGCCCTGGCGATTAAGCGGAGATCCGCTCCTGATGAGATTGGTAGCCAGAGATTCTTCGCCTCCAGTATCCTCCAATTGCTCGCCAACATCACCGGTATTATTATTGAGTATGTGCCGAGGAGGATGAGTAGAGGAGAGGGAATAGAGCCAGCTCCATCCATCTGTCGGAATCCCCCGGCGATGAAGATTAAGGAGATTACCGCATACATCAGGGTTATTGTGAATAGGCTTCCCTCACGCGCCAGTCTAGCAACCTCCTTCTTCACTAAGAAGCTTAGCAGGGATTCTGATTCAAGGTTTAGGCGAATAGGTATTCTCATCCTATAGAAGAATCGGATGTTGCTCTCCATCTTAAACGCCTGGGTCCTTGCAGAGGCGTCGAAAGGCGATACCAATGGGACTTGGGTTGTGAATGGGAAGAAATTCCTCTTAGACATTATGGAGAAGAAGGCTAATGAAGCTAGAAAGAAGAGCACAAGCCCTAAGAGGTCAATGAGCGGGATTCCATTTAGGATTACATAGATTAGGGTTCTTGCGAGGAGGGATGATGGATATGGTAATATACTGTACTTGATTGGTAATGGCATAAATATGCTGGTTGCAGGAAACATTAAGATGAAGGCGGATATGAGCATCAAGGCGTTGATCCATACTCCGCCGTATAGGGCTTTTACTAGAGAGAGGGATGTTTTTAAGAGGATGGCGGATAGGGCGAAGAGGATGGAAGATATGAGGATAACGGCTGCTTGAGGCGGTGGGAGGCTGAGTAAGGAAACTATAAGGGCACATAACATGAAGAGTGGGAATGCAAAGATAAGTAAGTAGGTCAGGTTCACGAGGAGGCTAGCCGCAAGAAACTCAGATGGGCGTAGCGGCGATGTAAAAACGATGTTCTGCTCATACTCGAAGACTGTGACGCCCCTAAGAGAAAATAGTATTGCCGCTACTATTATAACGCTGGCCGCAGCCGACAGAATATCCACAAATAATTCGGCATCAGCGCCACCCTGTCTCAGGGAACTCAAAGCGCTAGTAACAGTAAATGAGAGGCCAATTGTTCCCGGAAGAAAGCTAAAGATGTAAACAGCCAGCAGGATTATATTAGCCTTAGACGCCCTAATTGCTCCAAAAAATACCTTAACTTTAAGGGCATATAAGCTTAATATCATGCCTAGTCTCATGCATCATCCGCTCCGCTTTCAAGAGCCCTCCCTAGACAGGTGCTCTCTTGTCTCCTCAGTTAGTTTAAGGAAGACTTCCTCTAGGGTTGCATCTTCACCGGATTTAGAAAGCCTTCTAAGGCTCTCTATGTTGCCTGACGCTATATTCTGCCCCCTATAGATTATCGCAACCCTGTCACATATCCTCTCAGCAGTGTCTAGAAGATGCGTAGATATGAAGACAGATCCACCCATCTTAACCCTCTCAGTAAAAATATCTTTTATGACGCGCTGCCCAGCTGGATCTATGCCGATGAAGGGTTCATCTAGAATCAGTATCTCCGGGTCGTGGATGAGGGCTGATGTTAGAGCAGCTTTCTGCCGCATACCACGCGATAGCGATAATAGTAGAGCCCTTCGCTTCTCCTCCAGCTCAAATAGCCTAATATAATAGTTCATTCTCTCCCTAATCTGATCCCTCGGAATACCACGTATCTTTCCAGAATATATGAGGAACTCCTCGAGCGTGAGGTACTCTGGTAGGGAGAGGCTTTCAGGGACGTAGCCGATGAACCTTTTGTACTCATAGGGATTCTCGTTTATATCGATTCCCTTAATCCTGACTACACCCTTATCCATTTTGAGGAGGCCAACGATTATTTTAAGGGTTGTTGTCTTGCCGGCGCCATTTGGGCCTAGAAGTCCAAATATCTCCCCACTATTAACCTCCAGGTTTAGGCCCCTGAGCGCCTGAAAGCCATTATATGACTTCCATAGATTGATTAGCTCAATAACTGGGGCCATTAGTCCTTCAGCCACCCTTTTAATAATCAATCTTTCTTTCTTAATAGATATTTTGCATATCTTATTAATTCGCACCCTTAAAGAGCCTATCCAACAAATATGGCTGGCCGAATAGTCCAAGACTGTAGTAGCGTTAAATCCTCAATAATTTTTGAGTTGAAGCCTTCTGGAAAGATTATCCACCTCCATTGATCATTAACTCTCTTAGTTAAATTCCATCTGCGCACAACTTCGGGAAGATTTGGGAGACCGTTTAGCTCAACATATTTCGGTTCTCTCCCATACTCTAAATAATGGAAGACTATTTTAGCCGCCATCTCTAAAAGGGCTCCGGGGCCGTACTTAACATCCCCCTTAACAGCCATTGGTGGAACCCTGCTACGGCGATCCATAAAGTTTTTGCTAAAGCGCAGCAATTCAAGAGCATCCTTCACGCTGATCTTCCCAGAGCGTGCCTTCAAGTTAAGCGTTTCTGCTGGGTTATCTATTGGGCCAAGCGTGAAATATATGGGCGTCGTCTCCACACTAAAATTCTCTTGGATGGAATTCACTGCGACATCCGTCAGTAGCCTAAGGGCTTCGGCTGGCGAGATGGATATGCCGTCGATAATGCACCAGTCATTCCGTTCAGACATTTGCTGCGCTAAGGCTAGTATTTGATCTGGCCTCAGCCCCCGCTCCCCCGGCTCACGAAAGAGTTTGCCAACCTCTCGAAAGGTTATCACTTTGACATGACTATGCTCTAATATGAAGCTTAGAAATCTGCTGAAAGTCTCGAGCGACTCTCTAACTTTAGCCTCATCCCTCAACGGCGCCGGCATAAGCCCATCTTTGGGAGGGTTCCTGCCAAGCGAGAAGTTGACAGCATCCCAAAACTTTTCGGTGACGAACATGCATGGATGCATAACTACAACTATAAGCCCACCTTCAGCCTTAGACCCATATATGCTCTCAAACTTCAACTTTAGATTTTCAAGGTCGGAGAGGGATGAGTGTTCTGGAAAGTACATTGCCGCTCGAAGGCAGAGGCTTCCGCAAAACCATACTGGATCCGACTCAAAGATGCCGTCAGCGTAGATTGGCACACCCATCTCTCTTAACGCATATGGGGTTTCCGGAGCCCAGCTCCCACCCGGCTGGATGAAGGCTGAGGGAACTACACCAAAAACTTTCTTAAGGTGTTCTAGCCCAGGCCCTTCCTTCCTCTTAACCTCCTCAACGCCCTCATCCCACAATTTGTCTTTAAGGTACTCAGATATTACTGGATGCACTGAGTGTAGGTTTGATTGATAGGCTATATCATGCCTTTTGAGGGCATCTATGACATCAAATCTACCTCGCCTCTCCAAAGATCTGAGTTTTTCGGCGACAATACAGAACGAACCCTTAACGCCAAACTGCTCTAAAATGTCTATGAGCCTCAAAATAATGTCGTCGGCTTCTGGGGTTATGAAGTCCTCTGTGTCAAACTGAAAGACCACATAAACTTTCCTATCTAAATTTGATTTTAAGGATAACATGGCTCACCCACTTTTCCACAAAAACCCTAACCCCAAGATCCTAGGTTCAAAACAATTTAAAGTAGTGAGCATGATATGGCGTTAGGCTAAGAATTCATCTCTTATAACCCAGCTTTCTCAATAGATCTTTACGCCACTTGACGCCTTCCTCATCCTCAATGCCCTGCGGCTTCCATCCATCTATGACGCCAAGTATGCCCCTTCCCTGCTCAGTCTCAGCTACAATGACCTGCAGTGGATTGGCTGTTGCAGCGTGAATTGAGCAAACCTCTGGGACAGATTTTATGGCATTCAGCACATTTATTGGATAGGCGCCCCGCATAACTATTAGGAAGGAGTGGCCGCAGCCTAGCTTAAGCATATTTTCCGCCGCTATCCTCTTAAGCTCTTCATCCGTGCCTTCAACCCTAACCAACCTTTCGCCGCTAGCTTCACAGAAGGCTAAGCCGAACTTTACTCCGGGAACAGAGTTAACCATTGCCTCATAGATGTCCTCAACAGTCTTTATGAAGTGTGATGACCCAAGAATAATATTACAGTCCTTTGGAAAATCTATGCTCACAACTTTAATCTCAACCATAATGTTCACCAATCTAGAATAAAAACTTCCTAAACTATTTAACTATTAACTGAATTTAAGATCACTTCCCCAAGTAGTCTTTAACGCTCTCCCATTGATCAAAGATTATCTCTAATAGTCCCGGGAAGCCCTTATGTACTGAGTAAAATATGTAGCATAGGTATATGCAGTTTCTGCATTGGCTATACTCCATTCTAAGTTTCTTCATCCACTCGCTTCTCCAAACCTTTGGCAAATCGAATATTGAGGTTAAAGGCTCCCTGCAGTGGCAGCCTGAAACCCTGCCCAGATGATCTACAACCAGAAAGCTTTTTAGGGCTCCGCACCTCCATATTCTTCGGCCTGTTAGGGCCAGTTGCTTTACAGCCTCAAGCGTCTTCCTAGTTATATAAATATACTTATTGCTCTTCTTCATTTCCATTAGCTCATCGCATACGTTTGCCAAGGTCTTCATATCGGTTATTTCATGTTCATCGCTTCTTCTGCCTACCGAAAAGACGCCCTTATCAGGCTGGTAGTCATAGGTGTATAGGCAGTACCAGACTGGAATATTACGTTTGGTAAAATATTTTGTGAAGTCTATTATCTCGTAAAGGTTTATCTGCGATATTGTAGGCGAGACCCCGACATTAATCCCCTCCCTCTTTAGAGCCTCAATAGTCTCCATAGCCCTTCTCCATGAGCCGCTCAGACCCTTAAGGTAGTCGTTCTTCTTCTCATCAAGCGTGTCTAGCGATATGGCCACGAAGTCAACGCATCTCAGCTCCTCAACCTTGTTCGCCGCAATGCTCCCATTATCATAAATGGTTGTGATAAAGTATTTAGAGGAATATTCCAGTATTTCCCCTATATCATCACGGAGAAGCGGGTTTCCGCCGGAGAACACTATTTCCAAGACGCCTATATCGCGTAGAATATCTAGTCCGCGCTTCACATCCTTCGTTGATAGCTCCTCAGAATCTTGGTTCATCCAAACAGTGCAACCCCTACAACGATAATTGCATTTCCTAGTCAAAAACCATTGGGCATGATATGTTCCGGGAGACTTTAGCGCCCGCCTAGCCAAGCTTAAAATCTTCGATGTTGAAATCATAGCAGCCTCTCTCCTACCGCACCGGCTCCCAGGATCTTGAAATTGTCCTATTGAGTAGCATTAGCGAGATATAATTGCTCACCCATAAATTGAGCACCTTTAAGAAGCCCATACGCTTAAACCGTCTCATCGACTCATAGACAGTTAGGTTCCTAAGAAAGATCACTTTGCCGATTTTTGAGAGGCGGAAGGCTAAATCATGATCTTCTAGACATGGAAGCCTCTCATTGAAGCCTCCAACCATAAGAAAAGCCTTCCGCCTAACGGCTAAAAACTCCCCCCTTGAATGCGGCTTAAAGTAAGAGAACAGCCATATGAGAAGATTGTAGAAGCGGAAAAAGGCTACGAGAAGGGGGCTTGACCCCTTCGGCATAATGTTACATGTTGCTCCAACAACCCTTTCATCCTTAAAGGCTGAAAGAACCTTCTCAATAAAGTCTTTTTGGGGCTCAACATCAGCATCCATAAAAATAATTATATCGCCGCTCGCATTAAAGGCCCCATAATTCCTCGCCCTACCTATCCCCCGCTTGTTAAGCACATAAACCTTATCCGTAAACTTCTTGGCAACTTCAATAGTCCCGTCTGTGCTGCCGCCATCAACAACTATTATCTCCAAGCTCTGATCCACGCTAATTATCTTGGCAAGTAAGCTGCCAATATACTTCCCTTCCTGGAGCGTTGGGATAACGATAGAAACCTTTGGCGAGCATAGCTCAACATTACATTTTTTCTCTTCCACAATTACTAGATAAAAATTAGATCTATAAAGAATTTCCCGAACATGGGAAATATTTAATGATAAAAATCGATTTTCTTTAAGGAGCACAAATTAACTAGAAAACTTGGAGTTTAGAGTATCCAGTTTTGTCCGGGCTTCCTCTGTAATAGTATCCTCTTCTCATAGTTTCTCCTAGCCCTTATTCTAGGAGGCTTACTTGTCTTCGGCAAGGGCTCGATTTTAGGGGTTTGTGAGCGAACCTTTCCGGCTTTTGAAAGACTGCCGTGAGTTGGCATACGCCTACACCTGCTCAGATACTATTTGCACAGCTCTATTATTTATGCTTTTAGCCGGCAGCTCTCTGCTCTTATTGCATATAGATATATGACATTTAACATCCTCTTTAACATTCAGTAGGGAGAATTGTAGCCCAGCCTCCATAAGCACATTCATGAACACGTCTCTTGTATATATCTTTTTAAGCCCGGTCACAATTATCTCAGAGGAGCCTTTCGCTACTCGCATCATCTCCCTTAGAGTCAACTGCGGTTCAGGAGAATTCTGAATTAGCGTTATGGCAAATACTTTATCGAATACCTCATCTCTGAAGGGTAAAAAGTCGGCGTCAGCCCTGATTAAATGCGCATTCTCTAAGCGCTCTTTCTCAATAAGCCTCTTAGCTCTTTCAAGTGCGCCAAGCGAGATATCAACCCCAACTATCATACTGCCTAAAACGCCGATATGCTTAAAGAGTATGCCTGTCCCGCAGCCAACATCCAACATGACATCATTTACATTAATACTTATCTTCTTCAAGATCTCCCTAATCTTAAGGCTCTGCTCATCACCATACAGCGCATCATATACTCTCGCAATTCTATCATAGTATTCGGCCGTCTCACGCTTTATTTTCCAGTGCTCTGAGACAGCCATATTACTAAATTATTTATTGTCTAAAGAAAATCAAAAATTTTGTGATCTCCGTTGCAAAGTAGAAATCCATCTATTGTGAATGAGAAGCCGGGCTTGGAGGAGGCTGTTAGCATAATTGATAAAGCCTTTAGTGAGCGAAAAACTGTAATTATTGTTGGAAACTGCTGGGTTGATTATCAGGGTAGAGCGAGCTCAAAGCTTGAGCCAGGCGAGAGAATAGTGATAGTTAAAGAGGATGGATCGGTCTTAGTTCATAGATCCAGGGGGTATGAGCCAGTCAACTGGCAGCCTCCAGGCTGCCTCATACAGGCATATATGGAAGGAGGATATTTAACAATCAAATCCGTTAAGAGGAGCCCACGTGAAACAGTGAAAATATTCTTCGACAAGATATTCTTTATTTCGGTTCTCGACCTTAGAGATGAAGGCGAATTCTCACTCTACGCAAGCGAGGAGGATATGCGTAGGGCGATACTGCTGGAGCCCTCAATTATCGAGGAGGGCTTTAAGCCAATTGAATATGAGAAGAAGGTTGAGCCGGGATTCATAGATGTCTATGGCATAGATAGGAATGGTTGCATGGTTGTTGTGGAGATAAAGCGTAGAACCGCTGGAAAAGAAGCGGTCTTACAGCTAGTTAAGTATGTCGAGTCATTGAAGGCTGAGCTGAAACGAGAGGTGAGGGGGATACTAGCAGCCCCAGATATATCGAAAGATGCGAAAAACCTCCTAGTCTCTCTGGGGTTAAGCTTTAGGAGGGTTGACCCAAGAAGGTGCTCCCAAATACTATCTAAGATTTGCGGAAGAGTTGAGGAAAGGAGAATAATGGATTTTCTTAGGGGGCACTCTGGGGGCTAATTCTCGATGGAGGTTAGCAGGCTAACTATTTTTGAAGCCATCGAAATTATCCTGTCGGTTTCATCTATAACCGCAGCGTCTCCATAAACCTCACGCATATGCTCCAGCCGCTTTATAGTCTCCTCCATATATACTAGAAATCTGAGTATTGGATTCTTAGGTGGAAGGCCGCCTTCAGTGGTCTCCTCCACTATCCTTTCTATGAGACTAGGTTCACCGAGACTGTAATACACCGCAGCCTGAGCTTTCCTCAAAGCGTCAACTATGAGACCAAGCGCCCTACTATCCCTCTTCGCCATTTTAACCTCATCGATAGCCTCCCTAAGACATCTTAGAGCCCATCCCTTCTGATATTCATCCAGCAACAATTCCATCACGCCACCATTGAGAATTTAACTGTTTTTCTCACTCGTCTCCAATCCTTGGGACTTTAAGGACTCCATCTGATATATGGAGACTAGCCTAGTTATGTAGCCTGCAATACTGTTTCTAAGCCTATTGGATGGTATAAACGCTATGCTGGACAGTATCTTCTTGTTCTCCTCAAAATTAGTCGTAAACTTACCCGGATATCTTTTAATCAGTTCACGCGCCATCCTCTTAATCTTTTCTGGACGTACATTCCCCAAGCGCATCAGCCTTTCTACGCTAGTTCACATTACATAACACTCCAATATATGAAGTTATTGTTAACCTTTCGAAAGAGATAGAGGTAGAGGCTAGTACTGAAAATTAGGGTTAAAGGTTATAGAAAGGCTTTTCTAATGGAAAAAACAAAAATAATAATTGTATTTGACTTTAAAGTTTAAAAGAGGGAAATATATGGGCGAATTGGCTATTGCAGCCATGCATAGAATTTGTAAAAAAGCTGGCGCTGAAAGGGTAAGCGAGTCGGCTGCGATACAGTTGGCTAAAGTGCTTGAGGAGATAGGTATAAAAATTAGTAAGGAAGCAATAGACTTCGCAATGCATGCTGGTAGAAAAACAGTTAAAGCCGAAGACATAGAGATAGCAGCAAAAAAGGTTTTAAGTAGATAGAAGCAGGAAAATTGCCATACCTCTCCCCCTCCACAATTTACATCCTTTTTTATTGACGACTTAAGGTCGCTATAGCGCTATTATAAGCTGCGGAGGATAACATTAAGTTTAGCGTAGCTAAATAGTTTATGTAGTTGGGCTGGTGGACAAGCTGTCTGTAGCTGTGGTGACTGGCGGCGCAGGCTTTATCGGCAGCCACCTGGTGGGTAGCCTCCTCCTAGAGGGTTTTAAGGTCATCGTTCTAGACAACTTTTTCACCGGAAGCTTTGAGAATATTCGCACGTACATGGATAATCCAAGGCTCCAAATAATTAAGGGAGACGTCAGGAGAAAGAGGGTTGTAAGAGAGATCCTTAGGGAAGCTGACTACGTCTTTCACCTCGCAGCTATTGCCAGCATCCCCCTATCATTTAAAAAGCCCAGAGCGATCGATGAAGTCAACGTTATTGGGACAATAAACCTCCTTGAAGAGAGCTTAAACTCTCACGTTGAAAAATTCATTTTCACATCATCATGCGCCGTTTATGGTAGGCCAATCTACATACCTATCGACGAGAATCACCCAACAAACCCCTTATCCCCATATGGCATCAGTAAGCTCTCGGCGGAGCATTACTGCAGGGTGTTCTATGAGACGTATGGGCTTAAAACCGTAATCCTAAGGCTTTTCAACGTTTACGGCCCGGGGCAAGAGCGCAGCCCATATCGGGGCGTCATATCCAGCTTCATAGACGCGTTAAGAAGCGGCAGGGCTCCGGTTATATTTGGCGATGGGGAGCAAACCAGAGACTTTGTATTTATCAGCGATGTTATTAATGCTCTTATGCTTGCCCTAAAAGCTAAGGATGTTGGAGGGATGACATTCAATATAGGCTCCGGCGTAGAGACGAGCATAAATAAAGTCGCCGAATATCTACTGAAAATTTTTAGGTTAAATGTTAAACCAATTTATGCCGAGGCGAGAGCTGGCGACATAAGGCGTAGCTGCGCAAACATAAACAGAGCTAGAGAGATTCTGGGATTTAAAGCAAATATATCATTGGATGAGGGTTTAAAGAGATATGTGAAGGCGCTAGCGTGGTGAATTGATGGAGAAGCCGCTGGTCTCAGTTATCACTTGCGCCCACAATGAGGAAAAATACGTTGGAAAATGTCTAGCAAGCGTTAGAAGAGCCTTAAAGGGCATTAATGGCGAAATAGTTTTCGTCGCCGACCGATGTAACGATAATACCGCGGAAATAGCGAAGAGATTCAACGTCGAGAAGCTTATAATTAAGACGTGGAAGAGGTGGAAAAACAGCTACGCCGAATCCCTACAAACAGGATTCCTCAATTCCTCAGGAAAATACATAAGCATAGTAGACGCGGACATAATTCTACCAGAAAATTTCTTCAAGGAAATGCTGCCATTAATCAGAGGAAATATAGCATCAGTCTCAGCGAGAGTAGAAACCTACCCCTCAACCCTGCTTAATCGCATAATTTATGCATGGGAAAAAACTCATGAAATAAC
>Ga0209080_1000436_pt1 | contig 28109 bp, 31 predicted proteins | sample JNZ110809AmetaG_FD_184123 | JGI IMG/M metagenome (GOLD analysis project Ga0209080, IMG submission 184123) | Hot spring microbial communities from Jinze hot spring, China to study Microbial Dark Matter (Phase II) - JNZ 110809A (SPAdes) (version 3) ...
CTATTAGCTGTATGGCTGCCGACACAAGCCCTATTGAAGGCCATGATATTGAGACATACTTCTGAAAACTCATATTTAAATCGTATACGTTGTCCAGTTTAGACTTGTAGGTTTTTCCGAAAACATCCTCTATGCCCAGAGCCTTTAAGATTTTCACTGTAGAAGTATACTCTTGTACAACGCTGTTGAATTGGCTCATCGCCTTCCAGCTGCTTTCAAGTATTGGGTAAACCTTCCTATTGAACGAGATTGTTATCAGCGCTATTAGCGGCAGCAGGGATACTGCGGTCAGCGTTAACTCCACATTCAGGGATAAGAGTATGTAGAGCGCGATTGAGCATGAGAAGATCACACCCAGTAACGGCATTGTTGCGAAGCTTATGAAGCGATTTAAATTATCCATGTCATTGGTTACCCTAACAATTATTTCGCCTATGTCTACCTTATCGTAGAAGCCGTAGGAGAGCTCATGTAAGTGATTGTATAGGTCTAATCTAAGCCTATAAATCGTCCTCTGAGCCATTGTTTCGAAAAGATATCTAACAATGAAGGCCGAAAGCCCCTCCAGAAAAGTTAACGCGATAACAGATAGCGATAAGGGGAGAAGCTTACTAGCATCGTAAGAAACCACAGAATTTAATAGCTCCCTAACATACCAAGGTATCATCATCGCAAAAATCGTTGAGAGAAAAGAAAAACCTACAGCTAGTATCAGAATCTTCCATTCCCTAACAACGTATCTGCAAAGTCTGAGAATCGATGATTTACTCATGTTTCCAACCTTGATTATTCATATCTCGCTTAGTTTATGAGTTTCACGAGTATATCAATATTGATGTCAAATTTGACATTCAACGATATAAACTTAACTCTAAAATAAAATTTTATTCGGCTGAAGAAAATATCTTTCAGGAGAACATGTTGCTGTGGACGGAAAAATGGCAAAATCCAGTAAGATGATTATTAATAATGCTTATAATTATATTTGTCAAAGATTCGAGCAGGTTCATCCGAAATAGATGGAATTAGGAGATAAGTTTATGACGGTTAGTAGATTTAACTGCGTCCTAGCAGCACTATTCCATGAAGATCCGCCGATTATCCCCCAAGTTTTAGATTTCACTAATGATGCATCTAAAGCTAAGTTTATTCCTCTAGCGGAGCTGAGTGCTACTAATCCAGGGTTAAAGGAGTTGGAGATAGCTGTGAAAATAGCTAATTACATGGATAATTTTGTGATCAGCGTGGCGAACGCTGGATTTAAGATCAAAAGAGTTATTGAGACTGGGGAGGATTGGAAGGTTGTTGAGTGGGAGACTGGCGCTAAATGGCGTATAGGGACGGAGAGAAACATATGGGCGCGACAGTACATAGAGTACCCCGTTAAAGCTGAAGAGGATATAGATAAAATAGAGCTTCCAGATCCAGACGACCCCTCAAGATATGAGGGCGTTGAGAAAGCCATAAAACATGTGGTTGAGAGGGCTTCTTTCCTTCATGCAGCATAAACGGTTTCTTCTCAGGGGTCTGGTATTTTCTAAGAGGCCCCCTAGAAACAATTTTAAAAGACATTTACGTGAGGAGGGATTTTTACAGGAAGCTTATCGCTAAAATAGGCGAATTTAACCTAAAAGCCGAAAAGAACCTGCTTGAAAGAGGCGCCATGATGATAGAATGGCCTGACGATTTAGGCCATTCTCGCGGAACATTTGTGAGCCCAAAACTGTATGAGGATCTCATATTTCCATGGCATGCGAAAGCTATAGAGCTGGCGCATAAGTACGGTGCTTTTGTTAACATGCATAGTCACGGTAAGATTGATGCTTTGATTCCGCTTCTAGTCAGAGCTAAGCTAGATTTGCTTAACCCAGTGGGACCTACCGACAACATGGATTTAAAGGATTTGAAGGAGAAGTATGGTGGCGAAATATGTTTTCTGGGGGGCTTAAGTAAAAACATTGGCCTCATGAGCGCCGCCAACCTTAGAGAGCATCTACTTGACAGACTTAGAGTTGGGGCGCCGGGAGGCGGATTTATTTTAGGCTCTGAGGGCGGCATACCCATGGAGATGAGCATAGAAAACTTCAATTTTTTGCTTAAAGCGAGTAAAAAATATAGAAAGAATAGCCCGCTTTCCTAGAGAGAAAAGAAATTCACTCGTATTTCCCGTATTTTTTGACTAGCTCTATGACCCTCTTATAATTTTGGAAGCTTACGTTTTTTGGAACGGAGTGATCTGAGTGATAAATGTATCCTCCACCTTCCTTTGCTACCGGAATCTTCCTTTTTATCTCTTCCTCTATCGGTTTTGGGTCGTCGAGAGCCATAAGCCTTACATCTATTCCACCCATAAACGTCATCTTGTCACCGTACTTCTCCTTCAGCTCCACAAGATCCATTCCAGCTTTCACCTCAAGGGGTTGCAGGCAGTCAATTCCTTCCTCAATAAAATATGGGATGAGGTCTTTCACGCGCCCACAGCTATGCAGGAACACGTACATGCCGCGGCTATGGAAGAAGCGGCATAGCTCCTTGAACACTGGATGAAGCTGCTCCTCGAAGTGTCTAGGTGAGAAAAGTAACCCTCCTCTATATCCTAGGTCGCAGTAGAGGAAGGCGCCATCGAACTTGAAGCCTCCCCTCATCATGCGTTCGCACATCTCCATGACTAGTTTAGCGTCAGTCCAATACATGTCTATAACCCAGTCCGGCTCCCTAATAATAGCCTTCAACAGCCTCTCTGAAGCAACGTAACTCTGTATTTTATCGTATCCCACGGCTGCCCCATACATTATGAAGCGCCCACGGCTATACTCACGATGAAAAGATTGAAGACCCGAAACCCAGTCAACCCTATAATCATCGGCCTCAAGCCTAGGCTTAATTTTCTCCCAGTCCTCTCTGCTCTTACATGGATAATCGATAATCATCGGCGTCGTAGAATAATCTTTATGGTTTTTTCTTATTCCGCCAAAAGAGTTTCTTTCAACAATATACTCCTCATTCTCGTATAGAACCTCGACTGGGAAACGTGGGCTTGTATCAGCGCTAAAAACAGCGATCTCGTACCCAAAGTAGTCTGCTGGTGAAACCCCGGAAGGCAACCCCTCAGATCTCCAGCGGTCTACTGTTGCCCCCCAAGGGCTATCGTGAATTGGAATACGATCTGCCTCACGGTGCTCTAGGATTAGCTTGATTCTTTCCCGCGGCTTTAACTCGCTCTTCATGCAGAGTCACTTTGAAGAAACCCATAACTTACATATGTTCACGCCTTCAACAGCGTCTCTCGCAGCAGCGTCGGCGCCAATTTTATCCGCAAACTCCTTCGTTATTGGGGCTCCGCCAATGATTATCTTCACTTTATCCCTCAGCCCAGCGTCCTTAAGCGCCTTTATAACGTTCTCCATCTCGATCATTGTTGTCGTTAGTAAGGCTGACATACCAACTATCTCCGGATTGTTTTCCCTAACAGCCTCAACAAATTTTTCAGGCGAGACATCTACGCCTAAATCTATGACTTCGAAGCCAGCTGCAGTTAGCAGCGTAGCAACAATATTTTTGCCAATATCATGTAGGTCTCCCCGAACGGTTCCAATAACCACCTTTCCAATCTTTTTCACTTCGCCGCTTCTTAAATGTGGCTCTAAAACCTTCATGCCCTCCTTCATAACTTCGCCAGCCATTATGAGCTCGGCTAGAAAGTACTCGTTTCTCTCATATTTCTCGCCGACGATCTCCATGCCCCTGGACATCCCCTCCATCACAATGTCGTAGGCTGATATACCGGCTTCAAGCGCCTCTATACAAAGCCTCTGAATATTGTCTATGTCCAGATTTACTATCGCATCCCTAATTTTATTCAGAATCTCATCCTTTTTACTCATATTTGACACCACAAAAAATAAGATAATACCTGGCTTAAAAATTTTGTCAAATATAGAAACGTACTATGCATCAAAGCGAGTAACACTAAATAGCGTCGTTAACCGGAAACGTTCGCTCTTATATCTCGTACTCTTTTTCTCTCTCAGGTATAATTACTTCGCTTTGTAGATCCCCAACAAATTTTTTGAAGAGCCTAGCATATGTTCCATGGATGGGGAACACTTTTCTAGGTTTAACAACCTCTAAGAGTTTTCTGAGGTGTAACGGTATTATGTGCCCTGAGACATGTACATGGTATTGTGGGAGACCATAATGCTCAAGCCAGTTTAGCAATCTATTAAAGTCTATCTCCATCTCCTCATTAAACGGCTCGGATGCGGAAAGAATATAGCAACTTCCAGGCGAAGGATTAATGTCAACAAGCCAGCTCAAATCGAAAAACGACATATGCAATATTATCTTATCCTGCATTTTAGAGATTTCATAAGGACTTATTGGCTCGCCTAAATTCATTATCTCCTGCTCCCAGTGAAAGTACCTTTTCTTCTCCTTCTGAAATATCAGTATTGAACCATCTGTGATTTTGGGAACGTTTAAGTGGGGGTCGGATTCAAGCTTATATAATAAGTAGGCTTGCTTCAATGAGACCGTGAGCATCCTATTGTTTCTTAAAGCGACCTCATAGAATGATCTTAGCCTATCGATATCTGCGCATGCAAACTCTGTTAAAACGAGCTGAGGGGTATTGCTAACCAAGTTATTGATTTTAGACATAACCTCACTCTCCGAGGAAACCTCAATCTCAGTCATGTTTGTGTTCTCGCATATGAGGACATCAGTTCCCTCGCGGGCTGAAGCTGACACTAAATCTTCGGTCAGCTCAGGCTTTGAGCCATGCCACCTAAGGTCCCCAGTGTAGACGATTGTGCCGGAGGATGTATGAATTATGAATCCATAGGAGCCTGGGACAGAATGATCAACATGTATTGGAACAACCTCTATAGAACCGACTTTGATCTTATCGCCAGTGCGGAAAGTTTTAAATTTGACACCTTCAAGGTTAAACTCTACGCTTGTTGGGCGTACATCGCTTAATGCGTTAAGTATTGCAGCTGTCGTCTCACCGCAGTATATGGGTATATTCCTCTTTAGAAATGATATGTGGGCTGCGTGATCCATGTGTGAATGTGAGAGGAAGACTGCGTCTATATTGGGATCCGCTTCATCAAAAAGGTATGCTCCTCTTAAATCTGGCAGTATCCCGAGCTTTATCAGGTCTAAGCCGCTTTTAGGCGAAAGGAAGGGGGTTGAGTAAAACTTATCCCTTAACGCGAAGGATGCGCCGAAATCGAAGAGAATCCTTGTATCTCCATCATTTATGAGAATCTTGTTTCCGCCAACCTCGTTCACTCCGCCATAAAAAACTATTTTCGTGTCCAATTCAACCCCCTCCATAAAGGTTTACCCTACATATTACGTTTTCTCTAGAACTTAATACTGCTTTTGGCGTTGCCTTTCTTTCAGCTTCAGGGTTTTCCTGCAGGCATCAGAGATAGCGAATATCACGTGTGGAGGAACAAGAAGCCCAAACACTTTTATGTAGCGAGGTGAGAGAGCCCTCTTTACAACATCTACTTTACCGCCGAGCTCGAGATACCCGCCTATAAACTCGCTCACAACTTCCTCAATATATTTAAAGGACGAGAGAGGCGCGTAGTGACCAAGGTAGAATAGAAACTCGGCTATATCCCAAGACTTATCTCCCCCTCTTTCAGCCTGTTCAAGATCCACGAAGAATATTTTTCCATCCTCAGACAAAAGTATGTTTTCCGGCTTACAGTCGCCGATGGCTACATCTAAACTATGAATTTTCGCTATCTCTCCTCCAACCAGCCTAATGAATTTGAGTATTTCACTTCCGCTATCGCTGCCCGCCGCGCCTCTAAACAGAACTTTAATTGCTTTAGATAGGCTGATTCCCTCCACGAACTCTTGGAAGAGCAGCCTTTCCTCTGGAGCTACATATATTATTCTTGGGACGTTTATCCCATTTTTTGAGAGAAAAATGTTTAAAGCGTATTCTCTTTCAAGTCTACTTTTTCCCAAAATGGCGAAGTCCCGCGTCCCTAAAGTCCATAATGCGAGCGGAAACCATTTCCACCCATACCAGTCTTTGAATACTTTGACAACTATTTTTTCCTCCCTTTCACAACCAGAAATTTTTAGCAGGTACACTGTGTTAAGGACTCCTCCCAGCCTTTTAATTTCATGTTTTAACGCATGTCTCTGGGACATATGTTTCCTGAGATATCCATCTATCGTTATTTTCTCCGTGAACGGCACCATGCCTGAGGGAGTTGGCACAAAAATGTATTTTCTAGGGTCCTCAAGCTTAAAGATGGAGCTTTTAGCAGATCTAGAATTAGCCGTATTTCTCCTATAGATTCTGAATTCATCTAGAAGCGGGTTTACAACGCTTGGCAGAACCCTAATAACTTGATGTAAAATGCTGATGCGCACATTTTTAAATAGTTTCGTGAAGCGCCAAGCAATCTTTTCCCTTAAGAAGGATTCTATAAAACTCTCTGAGATTCTAAAAGCATCATTAAAAACTTGAATTTTCCCCTCACTAGCAAGCTCCTTTAATGCTTCCGTGAAGCCCCGCATCATTAACGCATAATTTCTCTCTTTCACATCTTTTCTAGCGATGTTGAGGAATCTGAATATTATTAGTGGGAATAGAGAAGCTCTCCTCCTCATACTCTCAAACATCAAATACTCAGGCTTAATAACGAGTTCCCTTGACATCTCTGGAAAGCTTAAAATTAAGTTTCTCAAAATGTTGTCGGCAACTCTCTTCTTAAATTTAACTTCCCGCCTCCACAAATATTCTTCATTGAATATTGGTTCGTAAGGCGTCATTAAAAGTTCAGCAAGTATGCCGCCCAGCTTCTCATCCTCTACATCTTTCTCAAATTTTTCCCTATCGGCTATAAGGAGCCGAATTTTCATGGAGTCGAGATTTCTTGAGAGGTGTTTTAGAATGGGTCTACTCGACTCCACGATTATCAGAACGTTTACCGAGGTTTTTTCATCAGCATAGCCCCCGGCATGCGGACCATATATTAGGGCAGCTAAAGCGTTAAGATTTTCTTCTCTCAAGAAGGATTCGATAGATGAGGCTATATTGTCTTTTCCCAACCCAATAAACATATTTTTGCCTTTCCAAAAAATAACAGTTTTTCCGGCTAATAACCGTTATCCTATCGGACAATATTATTCCTATGAACTGAATGGGGAGCAAATAATGATTAAGGATGGGAAAGTGAGGAAGCTCACATTTAAAGCAGAGGCTGTAGAGACAGACTACTGGATACCGGGAGACAATTATTTGGAGAAGATAGCGGCTTCCGTGAATGGAAGAATTTCTGATGGTGACATACTTGTAGTATCGGAGAAGGCTATATCTGTGGCTAAGGGTCTTATAGTTGATGAGAGCAAGATTAAGCCAGGTCTCCTAGCACGCCTATTAGCTAGGATTTGGATGAGAATTTTCTGGGGATATTTTCTGGGACAATTATGCCGCATGAAAAGGATAAATGTGGAGCGATTAAGAAGGTATCCATTAAATGAGGGTGCTGCTCATAAAGAGACAGCTTTAAGATATGCTGGTTTGCTGCACGCCCTTATGTGGGGTTCTGAAGGCGGAATCGATGGGAGCAACCTCCCCTACGCTTACGTTAGCCTACCCCTAAAAAACCCACAAAACGTAGCCGAAGAGATTCGAGAGTATTTAAGGAAAAGACTGGAAAAAAGAGTGGCCGTCATGATAGTTGACACAGACAAGACATATTCTCTGGGAAAATTTCATTTCACGCACAGACCTAATCCCTTAAGAGGCATTTACACTCTTCCCGGCGTCACAGCGTATATTATCGGCAGGGTCTTAAAGCTTAGGCGGAGACCCACACCCCTAGCCTTAGCTGGCGCTGAAATGAGCGTGGACCTAGCGTTGGAAGTAGCTAGGATAGCTGAGAAGAAAAGAGGCTTTGGGGCGGGGCGCACCGTTTGGGATATGGCTGAGAGGTTCCATGTCAAAATAACGGAAGTTAGCTGGGATATGCTTAAAAAACTCAGGCACAAGCCAATAATTATAGTTAGGGTAGATGAGCCTAGGCGTCAAGAGAAAAAGTAAAATATTGTGACGCTAATTAGTACATAGTCCGGTAGAGGAGAAGCCATGTCGAGCCTTGAACGGAAGCTTGAGAAAATCAACTGCATAATTGAGAGACTAAAAAGCGAGACCTCTATGGGCGCCCTACTTGTTGTTGAAGGAGAGAAAGATGCGAGAGCTCTTAGGGAAATAGGGATTATGAGCGACATTATAGCTGTAAAATCTCGTGGAAAGAAGCTCGCAGATATCGTGGATGAGATAATCTCTGCTGGCAGCAGGGAGATCATATTGCTTATGGATTTTGATAGGCGCGGAAAAGAGCTCACGAAACTTTTAGCGAAATCTCTTGAGGCGGCAAGAATTAAAGTGGAGCTAAGCTTTTGGCAATCGTTTTCCAGCCTACTTAGCAATGACGTGAAAGACATCGAGGGATTAGCCACATACATAGAGACTCTTAGGAAGAAGATTGAGAATGATTGAGTTAATTAATTTGGCTCCGTATTGCTTCGTGAGTTAGATTAAAGTTAAGAATATATGCTTGATCGAAAATATATTTTATCGTTATTAGCAGTGAACTGGAGCCAATAACGGTTGTTCAGAAAAATGATGTTTGTGGGGCTTGATGGTTTATGACAGCAACGTTACCGGCCATCAAGTATGTGATTCGAGCAAAATTCGAGGTTGATGGAATAGTTGAGAAACCGGATGTTATAGGCGCCGTGTTCGGGCAGACGGAGGGGCTTTTTGGAGCAGAACTAGATTTAAGGGAGCTCCAAAAAAGTGGAAGAATCGGTAGAATAGAGGTGGAAATCTCGTCCCAAAAGGACAATAAAACTGTTGGGACAATAATTATACCGACAAGCTTAGACAAGGTTTCAACGGCGATAATCGCTGCAAGCGTTGAAAGCATAGATAGAGTAGGACCATGCGCAGCCCGCGTTTCTCTGGAAAAGATTGAGGATGTTAGGGAAACTAAACGTAAGGCAATAATTGAGAGGGCTAAAGAGATACTGCATAAATGGAGCCTAGAGATGGTGCCCGAAACAGAAGAGATATTTCGTGAGGTCGCGGAAATACTTAGGGCGCCGAAGATTAAAGAGTATGGTCCGGAGAGACTTCCAGCAGGTCCGGAGATAGACTCAGCTAAAGATATTATTATTGTTGAGGGCAGGGCTGACGTAATAAACCTAGTGAAGCACGGAATATACAACGTCATAGCTTTAGAGGGTGTAAAGATACCTGAGACTGTGATCAAGTTAACTAGGGAGAAGGAGGCAACTGCCTTCCTCGACGGTGATCATGGCGGCGACCTTATTCTTAAAGAACTTCTACAAGTTGCAAACATAAAGTATGTTGCTAGAGCCCCTAGAGGGAAAGAAGTTGAAGACTTAACGGCAAAGGAGATTGAGGTCGCCCTACAGAATAAGGTTCCAGTTGGAGAGATAATTGAGCGAAGGAAGAAGAGGAAGAAGGTTCTTATGCCCAGAGAGATAGTTGAGGCTGCTCAAAGCCTTAAAGGCACTTTTGAAGCTATGCTATTTAACGACAAGATGGAGCAGATAGGTAGGCTTCCAGTGAGCGAGCTAGCCGATAAATTGAAGGAGTTTGAAGGGGTGAACACTGTTGTTTTCGATGGCATAATAACTCAAAGGCTTGTCGACATAGCCAGCGAGAAAAACATTAAATATCTTATAGCGGCACGCATATCCGAAATTGTTAAACAGCCCTTAAGTGTAAATCTGCTAACCTTCGACGATATACTTGACTAACATCCATTTATTTTTTGCCCAGAAAGTCAAAGAGGGTTTGGGGTTTAGCCGATTTAGGTGGCAGTAAATCATTTTCCTTGACATTGAATAGCGATAGTATTCTCAGCGCAGCTGGGATAATCTGATTAGTTACGTAATATTCTATGTCTATGTCGCTGTATGAGGCAAAAATGTATGGTTTAGCCCGCTCATAGAGTTTGCCTGAACCCGAAGTTATGACGAAACCCACCTTGTCGCCGATATTTAGCAGCCAGCCCTCTTTCTGGAGCAATTTAGCGGCTTCAACGTGGGGGGCTTTAACCTCATATTCCTCCAAGTCTTTCGTTAAAGTCTTCCATATGATCAGGTCTTTGAACGGGATCTTTCTCTCTCTCAAGTCCGTTATATAGTTGCGCACGTATTCTACGGCTTTTTTAACCGATTGCCCCTTAAGTATTATCTCTAAAACCTTCTCCTGTATATTTTTAGCGACATTAGCCCAGTCGCCCCTAACAACTTCCAGTCCAACCATGTCTAATCTACCGTCTGGCATTAACCCGCAGTAACGCTTTTTTGCTTCAGTGAAGAGGGCGCGCACATATATTTTATCCGGCTTGATCTCTAAACCCAATTTTTCCCAAATCATTTTAGATAGGTTCTCAATTTTCTCAGGATCATTTCTCACAAATATGCTATCGGTGTCGCCGTAGATCACCTCTAACCCTAAGTCTTTAGCCATCTTAATGGCGCTCATTATAATGTATCTGCCCCAAGCCGTAACCGCTTCAGCAACCGGCTTAATATACCACCTAGCGCCTATCCATCCAGCGTAACCATAGGTTGCGTTCGCTATAACTTTAATCGCTTTCTGGCGCGCGTCAAGCAGCCTGTATTCAGGGCTTTTCGGATCAATTCTCTTGAGGTCTTCGCGGACCTTATCTCTAGCCTTAATAAGCTTTGATAAAACCTCAGAGTAAAAGCCGTGCGGCTCCTTCCTAAATCTATGATTAATCTCCGGGGCAACGTAAGCTCCGGACGGCGGCTCCGGTTCCCCGGGCGGAATATATGTGTCGGGTGAGATGTTAAAAGCCATCATTATGCTTGGGTACATGGATTTAAAGTCTAAAACAGCAACATTTTCGTGTACCCCGGGCTTGGGTTCCAGAACTATCGCTCCAGCATATGGGGCATAGGGTCTCTCAAGCCTTTTCGGAATTAATTCTCCGATCTGGTAAGCGTGGCGTATAAGGAACCATTCAACCCTAAAACCTACCGCCGCTGTGCCAACGTGGTCTAATGGTAAGCCGACGAGACTTGAGAGCTGAACTGCGAAATCAATTATGCGCTCCATCACCCCTATTATGCATCTGGCGTTCTCCATCGAGAACTTTAATAGGATCGGTCTCTTCCCCTCATCTTCCCAATACTGGGCTATCTCAAAATCCTCAATTAGGGTTCTCTCCCCAATCTTCATGACGCCTAGGTAATCAGCAATGTTCTCCAAGGTTTTTATTTTAACCTCTGGGAACTCATCAGCATAATCAAGTAGATCTATATGTGCTCTACCAGTTATCGACATGTGACCGTATGCGCTTGTGTGGGGCTCAGCGTCCGCTCTCCCAACTCTTAGAGTTAAACCGTTTTTCCTTGCCCTCACAGCTAGATACTGCATATCTCTCCTATTCGTCTCAAATCCAACGATTATGTCCGGATCGAACTCCCTTACACATTTAATGAAGGCTTCAATAACATCGCTATCACTCTCCGAGGAATTGGCAATGAATTGCTTTTCCTCACCAGTGTTTGTAGCCACTGATATTACGACGACGGGATTTATTTCTGGTTTAGGAGAACCCTTCCGACTATAAAATACCGTTGAAAAGCCCATGATCCTCAAATTGGGCATCTTAATGATTTCTGGAAGATACTTGGGCTTAGACTTCGCCAGAAGCACTCTGTCCACTTGGGCTCCTATAGTGTTCGAAATTTCGTCGGCTTCAACTTCATGCCAACCGCAGGGAACAATATTATTGTCTATCATGTAACGCATAGAGTATCTGATGTCGTCTTCCAGGCAGCTATCAACACCCCTAATTTTCAAAATGCTTTTCACATACTCTGAGACTAGGTCTGGGTCCAGGCAGTAAACCTTTACGGCTCTCACTGGTTTTCCGAAGAGTCTCCGGTCGACTACCTCCACTCCAGTAATGAGGGGTAGGTTAACCCTCGCCAGCTCTATCCTCTCAGCTATTCTTTCAGGGTCTTCGCCTGACGCTGGCAAAACGTAAAAGTACGTCGGGAAACCCCTATCTATCACTAGGATCCTCTCACCATCTTCACTGACGCCCCAAAGCCAGATCTCCGGCTGATGGTTTCTCACTTCATAGTTTATGTCCAGCAACCAGAAACGGTGTACAGGCAATTTTCCCTCCACCTAATACTAATTTTAGATCGATGTAAAAGATTAAGGTTTAGTTTCCGCCGAAGAGCGGTAAGCATTATTTATAGGTTCAAGTTTATATGGCTGGCACTTAATCTATTTGACTTGGTCGACATGTATAATGAGCATATTCCAGAAGCCCTGAACGCCGAAAAGAGCGTCAATTTAGGAAAAACTATTTATGTTGAAAATTATGGTTGCGCAGCAAATAAGGCGGACCTTGAAATAATGCTCGCATATATTTTTCGCTTAGGATATAGTTTGGTCGATAAACCTGAAGAAGCCGACGTGATTTTAATGAACACTTGTGGTGTTAAAAAGCCTACGGAGGATCGCATATTAAGTAGGCTGAGGGCGCTGAGTAGACTTAACAAACCTATTATAGTGGCGGGCTGCCTGCCGAAAATAAATCTTAACGCTGTTATGAAAGCCTCCCAAAACATTTCAGCTATTTTAGATCCATATAGTGTTGAGAAAATCAGTTTAGCATTGAGAGCCGCGGAAGAAAACGTGAGGGGGAAGATCTTCTTTTCCGAAAAACCGATTATCAAAGTCGGGCAGCCGAAGATTAGGATCAACCAGGTAATTGAGATAATCCCTATAGCTGAAGGGTGCTTAGGCGCATGCTCATTTTGCTGCGTTAGATTCGCTAGAGGCAAGTTGTTCTCTTACCCGAAGGAGCTCATAGTGGGTAGGCTTAGGGAGGCTGTTTCTGAGGGAGTAAAGGAGATTTGGTTGACGTCTCAAGATAATGGGGCGTATGGATTAGATGTAGGCACAAATTTAGTTGATCTACTCAAAGAATGCTGCAGCGTTCGTGGCAAATTCTTCATAAGAGTTGGCATGATGAATCCGAATCACGCCATAAAGATTCTGCCCGGCTTAATAGACGCCTATAGGGATGAGCGAATATTCAAGTTTCTCCACTTACCAGTCCAGAGCGGAGATGATGATGTCTTAAAGATAATGAACCGCAGATACACTGTTGATGAGTTTAAGGCTATAGTCGACGCCTTCAGAAAAGATTTCCCAGATATCACGATCGCCACAGATATTATATGTGGTTTCCCGGGCGAAAGCAGAGAGGCTTTTGAAAAGACCTTAAGGCTGGTGGAGGAAGTTGAACCGGACGTAGTCAATATATCTAAGTTCTTTCCAAGACCTAACACTCCAGCCGCTAGAATGAAGCAGATTGAGAGCAAAGAAATAGCGTATAGAAGCCGCTTAATGACGGATATTGCGAGCAAGATCTCTCTAAAGAGAAACAGTAGGTGGATTGGGTGGAGGGGTGAGGTGCTCATTGATGAGAAGGGTTCGGGAGATTCATGGATTGGGAGAAACTATGCTTATAAACCAATAGTCGTCAGGAGCAAAGATAATCTGCTCGGGAAACTCGTAGATGTTGAGGTGACGGCGGCTCACATAAATTATTTGGAGGCGGAAATAATACGATTTAAATGAACATGTTCATTGAGATGCGAGCTTCTTAAACATGTGCTGAGCGTTACGCAGCATGTTCGTGTCATTGTTAAAGAATATGTAGACTTTTTCAGGTTTGGATTTCAAAATTTTTTCTTTTATATCCGTCAACTCTCTATCGCTGTAATTGTGGGAGTACCATAATGTCCTTCCATGCATCCTCAAGTATACTATACCATTAATGTTAAAAATTTCTCGCGGGAAGTCTGGGGAATCAACGCTCACCAAAGTTATGCCGAGGTTAGAAGCCCACTTAACAGTACTCTCATTAAACCACGAGAGTTCCCTAACTTCTAGGGCGAATCTCTGCCCGATTCCGATTCTAGCGAAGAACTTCTCTATCCTTTGAGCATGAGAGGCTTTAATTGATGGCGGAAGCTGGAAGAGGTAAAAGTCTATTAAATGATCCATGGCATCAAACAGTTCTTTGAACCTAAACCATGATTCGAAAGCCCTATCATTAAACTTAAATACGTGAGTTATTAGCCTGTTAACTTTAATAGCCCATCTAAGCCTTTCACCCTTAACCCTCCAAGCCTTTACAGCGTTCGGGGAAGGGAATCTGTAGAAGCTCGCATTTAACTCCACAGCGTTCAAGCCGGAATTTTGAACATACCAGTCTAGGCTTCCACCCATATTCCAATCATACATCCATCCAGATGTTCCCACATAGATCTCCAATAAACCACCAGCAGTACCGCAAACATCGAATAGCTGAATAAAACAGAATATAGTTCGAGCATTTTAAATATGTTAAATCGAAAATTAAGGATGGTGATCCTCACGATGAAGATGCGGGCGTACTTTTAGATAAAGATAGCGCTAAAATAGTTGAAGTGGACGCCCCGAAGCCGGGGAGAAATGAGGTATTGATAAAGACCAAGGCCTGCGGGATCCGCATGGGGGAAGTCTACGTTTTTCAAGGGAAGCTTCCCGGAGGAAGAATCATGGGTCATGAGGGCGTAGGGATCGTTGCAGAAGTCGGAGAAGATGTTAAAGAAATTAAGCCTGGAGATAAGGTTACAGCGCTAGGCGGACCAGCATTTGCCGAATACTATAAGACGGAGAGGCGAAACGCGCTTTATGCAAAGGAAGGGTGTGCGTGGACATTGATGAAAATCTATTTCATCCATCTGGATGAAAATCTATGAATCCCACAACGGTGTTCTAACCTTCTAGTTGATAGGTAAGCGGGTGGATGAAGATAGGCTTAAAAATAGCGCCACGCAATGGAAAGGATTATAACCACATGTTCTCTTCCATGGCTTCTGCGAGAGCCTCAATGTTGGCTAGCGGTGTTGGCGGATGAACCTCCGCCTCAATCATTAAACCGCCCTTCTTCAGAGAGAGGTATTCGACGATTCTCTTAATGTGGGATTTAATCTCCTCAGGTTTTCCGAAGGGCACTAAATACTGCCTATCGACATCAATGTCCACGCACACCCTTCCTTTGCATAAAGCTCCTATATTCTCTAGACCATTCACCCTGTCCTGAATGTTCAGGACGCTGGCTCCGGCCTTAATCAGCTGATCTAGCACTTCCATAACATGCCCATCTGAGTGGAAGTAAACGTGGACCCCTCTCTCCCTTATCCTTCCAAAGATTTTCCTATAGCTCGGATATATGAATTCCCTGAACGTAGATGGGCTAATGGGCATTCTTGTTTGCGCTCCTAAATCGTCTCCAATATATACAATGTCTATTCGACCGCATTTTAAGAGCCTGTCAACGAGATCCAAAATGTACCTGGTTAACCCATCTATCAGCTCATAGAGCTGCGGCGGCCGCTGTATGAAATCCCTCATTAAATTTGTGAAGCCGCGCAGATAATAGAGCCTCTGGAAGAATAAGCCATGCATTAATGACACTTGAACTAGTTTTCCCTCAGACATCATCCTCTCAACGTTCGCAGCGATCTCGCCCCAAGGGGTAAGTTTATCCGAGCCCTCTGACGGCAAACCTTCCTCCGGATCCGGAAAACTGTAGCCTTTAAAATTCTCCCACCTTTCAAGCGGGTGCTTCACGACCTGACCTTGATAGCCCTCTATGTTAAAGCTCCATGTGCATCCGAAAGGATCCGTGAGCACGCGCTCTACCCTCGGAATAGCTTGCTGCGCTTCATGTGATCCGTACGGTTTTCCCTCAGGCTTAATAACATCTTTCCAAGAAGGGTGGAGGTCTTTAGGCTGAATCACGAATCTATGCGCCTGATATATCCTCTCAAGTTTCTCTCCATACGCAAGCCAGAGGGGCCATGTAACCATTATCCGGCACGGTATATACTCTGGGCTTCTAAACTCAACACTTCTCAAATAATTCTCTCTGAAAGATAGCGAGGGGATTCTCATAAGATAATGAAAGACAGCATCTCTCATTTAAACCTACCTAGATTCGCCTTAAAAGGATAGTACAGAATATATTAGTGATTATGCTTATCATCATGCGTGGATAATATGGAGAGAATAGGCATTTTAACGAGGAATGAGGATTCTTGGTGCTCAACCCAGTTGAGAGAAGCGATTCTTAAGTGTGGTTTTCAGCCAGTTTGCTTTAGTTTTCCAGACCTTGTAGCGAGGATCGGGTTTAAGCCCGAGTTCTCTCTTGAAAACATCGACGTTTTAAGGGATCTGAAAGCCATAATAGTTCGGCCGATTGGACGCGGTTCGCTTGAAGAAATAATATTTAGAATGGATTTGTTGCATAGGCTTAGGAGGCTAGGCCTCTATATTTTAAACCCTCCACATGCTATTGAAAGGTCAGTCGATAAATACTACGCTTTATCGCTCCTTGATGAAGCCGGGCTGCCTGTGCCAAGAACAATTGTGGCTGAGAGCGCTAGAGAAGCCCTTAAAGCGTTTTATGAGCTCGGCGGAGACGTGGTTGTTAAGCCAATATTTGGCTCACGTGGGATAGGTTCAACACGTGTTTCTGATCCAGACGTTGCCGAGAGAATATTCAGAGCCCTCGAGTTTTACAACCAAGTAATATATGTTCAGGAATATATACCGCACAGAAACTACGATTTAAGAGTTCTCGTTCTAGGAGACTCAGTCTTATCGGCGATGCGCCGCGTCTCAAACTTATGGAAGACTAACATTAGCCTTGGAGCTAAACCAGTCCCCTATAAGCCGACGAAAGAGATCGAGGATTTAGCGATAAAAGCCGCGGAGGTTGTTGGCTGCGAATTAAGCGGCGTAGACATATTGGAGGGCGAGAGGGGCCCACTTATAGTTGAGGTTAACAGTCAACCGGGTTGGAGGGGGCTACAGGAGGTGACGAGCGTTAATATAGCGGAGGAGATTGTTAAATACGTTATTTCTAAAATTTCTAAGCGATAGGAGAATAAGGGATTGGATAGGGCAGCGATAATTCTTGCCGGTGGCAGTTCGCAGAGATTTGGGTCTGATAAGGGGCTTGTTCAGTTAGCCGGTAAACCGCTGATATCGCATGTTATCGAAAGGGTTCGGGATCTAGTGGACGAAGTAATCATCTGCGTGAGAAAAGAAAACCAGTTAACCTCATATTCACAGGCGCTTCCTGATAATTTTAGGGTGATCGCTGATATCAATGATCTTCCACCATGCCCGCTTACTGGGGCAATCACCGGGTTCATGAGTACTAACAGCGAATATGCTGCCATATTACCGTGCGACACACCCTTTATCTCAGGGAGAGTTGTAGACTTGCTGTTTAATATAGCGGTCAACGTTGACGCCGTTATTCCGAGGTGGCCAAACGATTACATAGAGCCCCTGCAAGCTGTTTATAGGACGGAGGCTGCGCTGGATGCTTCAAGAAGGGCTATTGAGAAAGGTGAAAGGAGGATGTGGTCAATGATATCGCTGCTTAAAAGCGTCCGCTACATATCGACGATAGTCATACGGGAAATCGACCCGGAGATGCTCACTTTCTTCAATATTAATACGCCCTTAGATTTAAGGAAGGCTGAAGCAATCATTAGGAGGAAATTAGCGGTTAAGGGCAAACCGTAGGTTCCCTCAGATAAATAGATCCTTCTCCCGCGCCCTTACGAGGTCGCGCGCCGTCGCTTCCTCAGACTTCTCATAAATATAACCTCTAATGATGGCTGCAGGTATGCCTTCATCAGCCTGTCCTATAACCAGCTCAGCCGCGGAGGTCAGCTCGTCAGCTATAGCCGTCTGTTTAACCCTAAGCGTATACCCGAACAGGTCCTTCTCGCCCCGTCTATCTCTAATTGGCTTAATTCCAGCGACGCCGATCGCCACATTTATCTCACCGCTACGCAGCGGTCTACCATGAGTATCTGAGATTAAAACCGCAACATCTTTCCCCGAGACCTCTTTAATTCTCTGCCTTATCCTCCTAGCTGATAGATCAGGGTCTTTAGGAAGCAGAGCAACATTTCTCTCGCCCGGAACATTAGATTTATCTACACCAGCATTCGCGCATATAAAACCATGTTTTGTCTCAGAGATTATATGTCCGTCACCCATGCGAACAATCGATTTAGATTCCCTTAAAACAACCTCAACTAGGGCTGGGTCTTTGCCGAACTCGCTAGCAATTGTTTTAGCGAACTCCGATGGAACAACGCTGTCGAGGTTTACCACATTCCCTTCAGCTCTCGACACGACTACATGCGTTACAACAATTATGTCTCCATCCTCTATCGGAGTCCCCTGCTTAGCCGCAGCCTCACATATCAGCAGACCTAAATCGTCACCATCCTTGATTATAGGCAACCCTGTTATGGGAATTATCCTAATTATGCGCATAACATTAAATCAAGACGCCTCGGATATAAAGGGATTTTCATTAGACGAAAAAGGTTAAATTCTCAAAATCAATCTATCTCTCTGGAGGTTTAGCTGACATGCCATGCACAGTTGTTGTTTGTGGTTTTTTCGGAGATACTGGGAAGGGCAAGATTATATCGTATCTAGCGCTGAAAGACAAAATTAGCGTTGCCGCCCGAGCTGGCGTCGGTCCCAATGCGGGGCATACTGTAGTATACGGTGGCAAAACTTATAAGGTTCGCATGATACCGAGCGCATTCGTATATGAAAAGTGCCGCTTATTGATAGGGCCAGGCGTCCTAGTTGATCCAAACATCTTTTTAGAGGAAGTTAAGCAATTAAGTGTTGAGAATAGGGCTGGCGTAGACCCTCAATGCGCCATAATTGAGCCCAAACATATAGAGGCTGATAGAGGCGGCCATCTAGCATCCGAAATAAGGACGACGGGGACTGGAACAGGACCATGCAATGCTGACAGAGTATTAAGGAGAGCTAAGCTCGCTAGGGATGTACCTGAGCTCCAACGCTTCCTAACGGATGTCCCTCTAGAAGTTAACACCGCTATCGACAGCGGAGAAAACGTCTTAATTGAGGGAACTCAGGGAACATACCTATCTCTGTGGCATGGAACATACCCCTACGTGACATCTAAAGATGTTACGGCTTCAGCGGCATGCTCAGATGTCGGTGTCGGACCGAAAAAAGTTGATGAAGTAATAATTGTCTTTAAAGCTTTTGTAACTAGGGTTGGGGCCGGACCCTTACCGGGCGAGATATCATGGGAGGAGGCTGAAAAGAGGGGGTGGGCTGAGGTGGCTACCGTGACCGGTAGGAGGAGGAGGGCTGCACCATTCAACTTCGACTTAGCTAAAAGAGCTGTCATGCTCAACAGCGCTACGCAGGCAGCCGTAACTAAGATCGATGTCCTCTTTCCAGAATGTAAGGGCGCAAGATCATTCAGCGATTTATCCGCTGAAGCCAAAGAATTCATTAGAAAAATAGAGAGCGAAATAAAAATACCGGTAACACTTATAGGAACCGGGCCGGAGGCGTGGGATATCGTTGATAGAAGGTTTGAGTGAAACCGTTGTCGGATAGTTAACATTTTATCGAAAAAAAGGACATTAGACCCCATTCAAAAGTTAATGGCATTTCTTTAGGCTCCGTGATATACCCTTCAAGTCTTTAATCAAGTACAGCTCTGCGCTCTAATAGAAGGCAGCATAAACACCAAGCGATCATCATCCAGTAGGGAAATCTCCCTTAATTATTCGAAGCCGGTTCTGAAACTTGTAGGATAGAAAGAAAAGAAATCTGACCTCCTCCCCGCCCTAAAGGGCGAGGCTTTCAGGTTGTAAATATCTCATGTTCAACCCCAAATTCTCCCATAGCTGAAAGAAATGATCTTAAAAATGTATGGTTCCACCACTTACCCAAGTGGAGGTCTATGAGCCTTTTCACTCCGCTTATTTTCTCACAGAATTTTCCTAAATATTGTGTTTCATTTCAAAAAGTTTTTAAATAACTTTTGTATAGCATCTATAGCGCTCACTCAATCATATTACTCGCTTATAAATTAGGGGTTAAGGGAGGAATAGGTGTTACGTTTAACCTGGTAATTGTTGAAGATACCGTCCGCATACCGCCTGAGAAGTTTAATGAGCCCCTTGAAAAAGTTGCATTAGAACAACTTAAAGCGAAATATGTCGGCGTTATTGACGAAGAGCTAGGCTACTTAATAGCTGTCACGGATGTTAAGGTTTCACCGGTTGGAAAAATAATTCCGGGGGATGCTGCAACCCACCATAAAGTAACTTTCTCGCTTCTAACCTTCTTACCTAAAATTCAAGAGGTGGTTGAAGGAGAGGTTGTTGAGGTTGCGGATTTTGGAGCATTTGTGAGAATAGGTCCGGTTGACGCTTTACTCCACATTTCCCAGATAATTGACGACTTCATAACCTACGATGAGAAGCAAGGTGTTTTAATGGGTAAAGAAACCAAGCGAAAGCTGACTGTGGGCGATAGGGTTCGTGTGAGAATAACCGCCGTATCGATAAGCAGAGGAGCCGGGTTTGGCAAGATCGGTGTTACAGCGCGGCAACCGTTCCTAGGTAAAATTGAGTGGATTAATGAGGACTTAGATAAGCTGAAAGGGGAAACAGAGGGAAAAGGTAAAGAAACTAAGCCTTGATGGTGTTCAAAATGGTTGAAAGGGCGTGTAGAAGGTGCCATTATATAACTGAAGAAAAAGTATGCCCAAATTGCAAGTCAACGGATTTAAGCGAAGACTTCAGCGGCATGGTGATAATATTCGACCCCGAAAAATCGGCGATAGCGAAGGCTATGAAGATCGAGAAAAAGGGTCGCTACGCGATAAAAGTGAGGTGAAATGGATACTCTTTTTCTCCCAGATTCCCTTAGATCTGAATTAAAATCTCCTTTAGGGCTCCTTATACGTGGTTCCGTGGATGAAACTGTGGAGAAATTAAGAGAGTTAATAGATTCGATAAAACCTGAAAAGATTATTTCTATCGGTGACGTCGTTTCAGAAAGCATGCTTAGGAACGGGCTTAAAGTGGACGTCTTCATAGTGGATAACAGATCTATGCGCAAACCTAGAGAGCCATTACACTTTAAGGTTGATAAAATTTTAACTCTTACTAACCCTGCTGGCACTATAAATAGCGAAGCTTGGCATGTTATTGGCGAAGCGATAAATTCTATGGGGCTTGTTAAGGTTTTAGTTGATGGTGAAGAAGACTTATTAACCATGGTCGCCGTGCTCCTTGCTCCGGAAAACTCGATAGTGGTTTATGGTCAACCCGGCGAGGGAGCTGTTGTAATTAAAGTTGACGAGAAATCTAAGAAGAGAATTTCCGAAATATTAGATAGGATGGAGCGTAAACCGGAAAACTAAAGTAAAGGTTCAACTTTAAAATTAAGGCTTAAGATGGAGGGGAATCTTTGAAGATCAAAATCTTAAATAAAAAGCGTAACGAGCTGCTCAAAAGGAACGAAATAATCTTCATTTTACATCATGATGGTGCACCAACCCCCTCACGCGTAGAAGTTAGAAAAGAGTTAGCCAGCGCGCTTAAGGTTGACGTTGAGAGGATTTACATTAGGAAAGTGGAGAGCGCTACCGGGGCAGCTATGTCCATCGGCGAGGCTCACCTCTATGATTCCCTTGAGAGCGCTAAGGCAATAGAAGCAAAACACATAATACTGAGATCCTCCCCACAAATAAAAGGTGAGGAGTGAAGCATTAATGTCGAAGAAAGAAAAGAGGGGTAAACTCGTATCTTCATACTATAAGATTGAGGGCGGAAGGATAAAGAGGCTGCTTCCATTCTGCGATAGATGCGGCCCCGGATACTTTATGGCTGACCACGGAAACCGTTATGCTTGCGGACATTGCGGCTTTACGAAATATAAATCTGTAAGGAACCCCGGTAAATCGAGCGAAGGAAGGGATTATTCTTCCGAGTGAGATGAACTGATCAAAAGGAACAGTTGTATTCCTGCCGCAACTAATAGGAGAGCGATCACTAAAAATATCGCTAGGGAAAAAGATTCCTGCTCAGGGTAACCGGAGAACTGGGGCACGAATACCAGCCAAATGTACGCCGCGAGAATTATTGTACATATAAATGAGATTAGGTAAAAAATATTTATTTTTCTGCCAGCCATAATTCCTCAATCCTTTCAAAGATAATTGGTTGATGTTTTAAACTAAATATGCTGCTTTTTCTTAAAAACATATTGGTTCTTGAAAAAGCTATTGTTTTATAAGTATTTTTATGTTAAAATATTTTGGTCTCCCATAATTCTATGGGGGTGAAAGCCATTTCATCTCCTAAAAAAATTGGGATTGTCGCTGACACCCATGATAGGCTTGAACTCATTGACGAGGTTGTCAAAGAACTGAATGGTGAGGGAGTTGACCTCGTGCTTCATGCAGGGGACTATGTTTCGCCATTCTCAATTTTACGCTTTAAGCCCCTAAAGGCTAAGCTTATTGGGGTCTTCGGCAATAACGACGGTGACAAAAACCTTCTAAGAAAGAGATCTGAAGAGATAGGGGCGGAGATTCAGGGAAAATTTGCCGAATTAGATGTGGGCGGCTTAAAAATAGCTTTACTCCACGGTGAGGAGGAGAAATTGCTTAAGGCTTTAATAAACTCAAACTACTATGATGTTGTTGTATATGGTCATACGCATAAAGTTGAGAACATTAATGTTGGAAAAACGCTAGTTATTAATCCGGGCGAAGCTTGCGGCTATCTTTCCGGAAGCGCAACTATAGCTGTGTTAAACTTAGAGGAAATGAAGGTTAAGATAATAAGTCTCAAACACGGTTAACTCCTTAAGCCAGCAATAAATGTGATGACCGCGTGTAGCGTTAGAAAAACTCCACGATGCTCAGCTATACTAACAATCGCCTCACACCTTCTATTGAGCCCTTCATCATCCATCATTTTATTTAGTTGCCCAGCATCCCTCTTGTTTAAGCACCTCTATCTTTGATTTTAAACCATTCCACCCTCCCTCAGTCTTCCACGCTAAAATCTTAAAAGCTGTTTTCGAATCCATTTTATCCCATGATTCGCCAGTAGCCTCTTTAATCAAATACTTAGCTGCATTAAGGACCTCGCCGTTCATTTTTGAGTCGGCGTCATCCGCAATGTGGCATATTAATGCTTCAACAGTTTTAGGGGATATTGGTCCAGCTTGCCCGTGGCTGGCTACTACAACGTGGATTAATCTCAGCGGAAAATTTCTCTTCAGCATCTCTGATACCAGTAGGGTTAAATGATCTATACGTTCACCTAGGGGCGAGTTTCTATACGACCCATCGCTTTTCTTCTCATACGTCAGCGGCTTCATTATGTCGTGCAATATAATTCCCCCTATAACCAGGTCTCTATTAACCATCCCACCATACACTTTCTCAACTGAGTCGCAGAGAGCTAAAGCAATATTTATTGTCGATAATATGTGGTCAATCAGGCCGCCCGGATAACTGTGGTGGTAAGATCTGCTCGCCGGGGTTTCATCTAACGGAAGCCCAGAGTACTGTTTACCCTCAACCTCCACCGATAGATCGCTTAAAAAATTTAAGATTTTTCTCCTCAAAGACCTATCTTTGATCCTGTTTATAGCTCTCCTTATTCTTGGATCTAGTTTAATGCTCACTTCAATTGCACCTCTCCAGCATAATTCATCTACTTATTTTATGCTTCTTTTAGCCTTTTGAGCAGCTGCATGCGCTTCATGGAGCGGCTTCGGTATTCTATGGTTCTTTGAGCATTCCAAAACCACTTTCACCGCGGTTTCCAAGGAAATCTTGTGCCCAATGCTGACATAAATCGGCTTTACACTAGGCTTAGTAAATACTGCGCAACCAACAACTTCGCCCTCATGAACTATTGGCCTCAAATAGGGGTTTTCTGACGCAATTACTTCTCCACATAAAAGGCTCTTCGCGACGCCTATTGTGCATAAATCTAATACTACCCCCAAATGGCTTGCGAATCCAAAGCGATAGGGATGTGCAATTCCCTGCCCATCTACCAGAAAGACGTCTGGCTTAATACTTAGCTTCTTTATCGCCGACGCTGCTGCAGGGACCTCTCTGAAGGATAGGAGCGTTGGTATATATGGGAAGCGGGTTTCAACCTCAGCTAACTTGAGCTCTACCAGTTTCAGCGAAGCATAGTCGAAAACTGCTACTGCCCCAATAGATAACCCATCACTATATGCGACGTCAACACCGGCAATATATTTGATGGGCGCATTCAAGCAATCTTGCATTACAACCTTCTTTGAAAGGAGCGATTGAAGTCTTCTAGCTTTCTCTATTGAAAAATTAATTTTTTTGAGGGGATCCCCATGAATTGCCAGGCTATTGTTTTTCATGAGCAATCATTTCCTCCAGGATTTTTTGGAATTCCTTCATCGTATTATTGAGGACGGTCCTCCTGACCTCTGAAGTTATATCACCTCTTGTTGCCTCAATGACTCGTCTAGCGATGTCGCATTTCCTTCTAAGCCCAGAGATCAAGATCTGCAGTTCATCGCAGCCTATTATCTCATTATAGATGTTCTCCATGAGCGTTAAGCATTCCTCAGCACCCTCAACTTCACCCCGCCTTATTAAATCTAGAGCCCTCCGCCTTAATTCACCTATAACGTCCGCCAACCCTAAAACGTAAGCTTCGCCTGGAACCTCTATTTCCTCCGGCTTGATGAAGCTTCCATCCTTGATGAGCCTTAAGAATATGTGTGCCTCAGAGTACTCTTCGAGGGCTGAGTCTAAAAGACCTGCGAAAAAAATATCTGGGTATGTTTTTGAGAGAGACTTTATTTTATCGAGATTTAAGCGGGCTTCCCTTAGCAGAGATTCCGCCTCATCAATCATGCCTTTATGAACCAGAAAAATTGCCTGCTTAGATAGTCTGGTTGCTTTCCTAACGGCTGTTTGGAGCTCCTGGCGCACTTCGTCTTTCCTTAAGCCATCATCCCTTATCCTGCTAAGAATATCTTTGAGGCTCACAGCTTTCATTCCTCCCTCCACAAAATTTATTCTTTCCAGGTTTCTTAATGCTTCCGGTTTAAATCTCCTTAAAATGAGGGTAAGTGATTTAAGTAGGAGAAGCCTCTTATTTTTTAAGAGATGCAAAATGGTGTTCGGCAAGCTATTTAGAAGAAGAAGGAAAGAGAAGGGTCTGCAAATACCTAGAAGTTATTTCTTGAAGGTTAAGCCTATTAGAAACCCTGTTTTAAAGTGGGAGAAAGACAAGAAAACGAAGGAGATAAAGATAAGGGTTCCGTTAAGACCGCCAGGTCAAACTCAGGGTAAGGCGAAGAAAGGGATATTGGATAGACTGTTTCCGCCTGAACCGGGGGAAAGAGTGATAAGTCTAGACAAAGTGGGATCAATCGTTTGGGAACTGTGCGATGGTGAGAGAACTATAGGCGATATAGTTAACTGCTTAGTTGAAAAATATAAAGTTTTACCTGAGGAGGCTGAAATCTCATTAAACGCGTACTTCAACCAGCTCTCGAGAAGAGGGTTAGTAGGCTTCATCGTACCAGAAGAGCTGAAAAAACAGTTAGAGGCTGAAAAAACATGATTTATTGAAAGTGAAGGGTTGTAAAATACAATGTCATGTTCACTAAATATGAGGAAGGAAGGCTTATGCCAATATTTTATGCCAATCAACTAATAGACGTCGGAACAAAAATATTTTCGGCTGCTGGAGCACCTTTAGAAGAAGCCCGCATAGTTTCAGAGCTACTCGTGAAATCTAACCTAGTCGGCCATGATTCTCATGGGATTATCCGCGTAATACAGTATGTCAATGAAATTGAGAATGGATCTATAAGACCGGGGGCTAGAATTGAGATTGTTAGGGAAACGCCATCCATAGCTGTTTTGAATGGTAAATGGGGTTTTGGTCAAGTTGTTGCTAAAAAAGCTATGGAGATAGCTGTAGAGAAGGCGAGGAAGAATACTGTTAGCATCGTCTGCGCTTTTAATTGCAATCATATTGGTAGGCTGGCTGACTACGCGATAATGGCCTCTGAAAATGACATGATAGGTATAGTGATGGTTAATTCAACAAAGTTTGTTGCTCCACACGGTGGAAGAGAAAGGCTGCTTTCAACAGGACCTATGTGCTTTGCATTTCCATCCTACCTAGAGTTTCCGCTCGTTATAGATGTAGCTACAAGCGTTGTCGCTGAAGGAAAAGTTAGGGTTGCGCTGCATAAGGGTGAGAAGATACCCTACGGGTGGATAATTGATAAAAACGGTAACCCCAGCAATGATCCTAAGGATCTTTACGATGGTGGAGCATTATTGCCCCTAGGCGGCGACGAGCATGGCCATAAGGGTTTTGGGTTAGGATTAGCAGTTGAGGTTTTAAGCGGGATATTGACTGGCGCTGGCTGCGCATATGAGGAGGGCAAGAAGGGAAACGGCGTCTTCTTTGAGGCCATAAATATAGGGGATTTCATGCCCATTGAAGAGTTTAAGAAGAGAGCCAGCGATTTAATAAGGGTGATAAAGAGCTCTAAACCTAGACCGGGCTTCAAAGAAATACTTGTACCCGGTGAACCAGAATATTTAACTGAGAAAATCAGGCTCAAGGAGGGCATATACGTACCTGAGAAGACTTGGGAGGAGATAAAGAATTTAGCGAAAAAATTAGGGGTCAATGAAATTCCCTAAACTAGATCCTTTTAAGTTTACTTGGGATAGGCTGACCAACATCCATATAAGCCATTTCCTCAAGCTTCGTCGCTTTTAATCCGCATATGCCGGGTATAAGGTTTTCCTCCTTACCTAATATCGTTCTCACAAAGTTCACGTCCGGATTTGGACTTGGCTTCGGCAGTCTTCCTCTATCGATTTTCACGATGTTTGACTCAGAATCCTCAACGTAAACCACTCCATCCACTACATGTATGGCTCCCTTTGAGCACCAAACCCTAACCTCTTCCGTTACGCTTGCATGCGGTCTCGGATGACCCCCAGACATAGTTATCGAAGCCAGCGCACCATTAGATAATTCAACAGCTAAAACAGAGTAGATATCAACGGGTAGCCCAGCCCTATCCATAAGCGCCTTAACCCTCACAGGCCATGTGTCAGTTATCCATAAAATAATGTCTATCAGATGGGTCCCAGATGCCTTAATTTGACCACCGCCAGCTGCTTTTGGATCTAAATAGAATCCTCCGGCAACTATAAGATTCTGTATTAGCCAGCCAACTATTATGTGCGGTTCACCCAATTCACCGCTCAAGATCTTATTTCTAGCGTAAAAATACTCTGGTTGACAGTGTCTTTGATACCCAACTGTGAGAACAAGGTTTCGCCTTTCCGCTTCGTTCACCATTTCTTCGGCTTCTTTAACTGAAACCGCCATAGGTTTTTCAACAAGTACATGTAAACCCCGCCTAAAAGCCTTAATCGTCTGCTCGTAGTGTAAATTATGTGGAGTGCAAATAATTACAGCGTCAAGCTCAGATTTCTCAAGCATATCATCGTAGTTTTCGAAGATATTATTTGAGCCTAGTGGTTCAGGAGCAATATTCCTATAGATATTTACATATTCAGCGAGATTTTTAGCTCTCTCTATGTCAACATCGCATAAAGCAGATATCTGAGCTTCATTCTTATTTAGCAGGCTAAGTCGCCTGACATGCTCCCAGCTAACACTACCGCAGCCAACCATCCCAATTCTAACAGGCTTAGACATTAAGATCACCGTTCAATTACGCTATTGCAAATCTATGTTCAAAGGATTCTTATTGCTTTTCCCTCTTTTGCTTCCTTTTATCTTAGCGCTAATATGAGACATATAATTTTTCGAGAATTAATTGAACGTTTTCTTAGGATATTTAATGGATTTAAAGTTGGACGGCGCCCGGTTCTCACAGCAATAAATCTTTAAGGATGCTGAATTTAATAGACAAATTTTGCCAGCATTGAGTCTGACTCTTCTCTTCCCATTAATGAGAGTTGCGTTTTTATTAAAAAATGCTCTAATTTTTAAGGTTCATTTAAAATATCATGGGATATACTGGCATAATA
>Ga0209080_1000437_pt1 | contig 28108 bp, 25 predicted proteins | sample JNZ110809AmetaG_FD_184123 | JGI IMG/M metagenome (GOLD analysis project Ga0209080, IMG submission 184123) | Hot spring microbial communities from Jinze hot spring, China to study Microbial Dark Matter (Phase II) - JNZ 110809A (SPAdes) (version 3) ...
GCTTGACCCCATAAAGGTTTGCAAACTCCCTCTCAAAGGCAATAACTTTTGTTCCACCAACCCTATTCAGCTGACCAGACCATATAACATCTATTATTTCTTTAAGCTCTTCTGCCCCTATATCCCTCCTGCTTGGAAGCGGTCTGGTTCTAGTTTTCGGCCCACCATTTATCGCTAACTCCTCCATGAGGACCACCAAAATGCTTCTAAATCTTAGAGTACATGCATATAGGTAATTAAGAGTTTCTTATAATTGCTAATCTAGTCATCCCCACGCGCCCACAGGCTCGCCACGTTTAGTACCCCTGGAAGAAGCTCAAGAGGATACGGCTATAAATCTGCAACGCTACTTCGGAACAATGCTCTACGCCCAGATGAGAGGCATCCTATACGTTAAGGATAAGATGGACTGCAGCAAGATTGAGACAATAATCATCTACACAAAGCTCATGTTCCTGCCAAATGGATTAAGAGTATGTAGGGCGGCTGAAACAGTTGAAGATGCTGAGAAGCTCATAGAGACAAAGGTTCGAGCACATATGCAACGTAAACAATATTAAACTCTTCAGGAAACGTAAAATCTTAGTGGACTTGATGGAAAAAGGGGCCGTGGTCGAGCTTGGTCTAAGATACGCGCCTGGGGCGTGCGTGGTCGTGGGTTCAAATCCCACCGGCCCCACCATTCATACGCTTTAAATGAACCAGACTTCTAGAAATAAAAAAGGCTTAGTAATTGATTGAGCATGTGTTAAATGTAGTGTTTGCAATAGCCATTAAATAAGCCCTGGTAGTTTAAGTCTCTAAATTAATTAAATCTAACCTTCTTGTTCTTGTCAATGTTATAAAGAGGATGGAAAATGATATTAGCAATAACTTGGGATTAAGTTATGCCATTAGTTGTAGCTGAGAATCTTATGAAGAGTTATGGGAAAGTAAAGGCTGTGGACGGTTTAAGCCTAACATTATATGAGGGTTCAGTAACTGCTTTTGTTTTGTATAGTTCCTTTTGCAGCTATTGCTGGTGTAGTGGAGATGTAATAGGTGCGAGGAAAAAAATGTGGGTGAGCGTTTGCGGCATCTATATTTCAACTGCCTTTTGAAAGCTTTGCGGCCTTGGATATGAGGGTGTGAAGGGTTAAGTGCGTTATTCTACGCATATTAACGTTTCAGTGGACTCTACGCCCTTAATTATATGTATGCATTTCGTCACTATGTTGCCTAACGCTTTAATATCAGCAGCTTCAACAATCGCAATAATGTCGCAGTGCCCCGCAACTGGATAAGCTTCCTTAACACCCTCAACTTTCCTAACAGCCTCAAGCACAACATCCAAACTACCAGCAGCAACATTAATTTCAACAAAAGCCTTCAATTAAACCACCAAAATAAGAAGTGTTAAGGGATTATATTAAGATTCCGGGCGTAAATTAATTTAAGCAGTCTGGTAATTATTCCTTTTCGGGTGTATTTTATGGATGGGCAAGGCGATAAGATGGTGTGGTGGCGTGAAGCGAGGTTTGGTATGTTTATTCATTGGGGTTTGTACGCTATACCTGCTGGTGTTTGGAGGGGTAGGTGCATACCCGGCATAGGAGAATGGATAATGTATAATGCCAAGATACCAGTGAAAGAGTATGAGAGGCTCGCAGAGAAATTCAATCCGACTAAGTTTGATGCGAAGGAATGGGTTAGGATAGCTAGGGAGGCTGGTATGAAGTACATAGTTATAACGGCTAAGCATCATGACGGCTTCTGCATGTTTAACACAAAATACACAGACTACAATATTGTGAAGGCGACCCCATTCAAGCGAGACCCCTTAAAAGAGCTTTCCGAGGCCTGTAGGGAGGAGGGGTTAAAATTAGGCTTCTATTACTCCCAGACGCTCGACTGGCATCATCCGGATGGAATGGGGAACTTTTGGGACTACGATATTTCTAAACAGAATTTCACCAGATATATTAAGGAGTATGTTAAGCCTCAGCTTGAAGAGCTCCTTACAGGGTATGGTCCGGTAGCGGTTTTATGGTTTGATATAACTACGCCTACTCCTGAGCTTGCTCGTGAGCTTAGGGATTTTGTCCTTGAAATATCGCCAAACACGATTATAAGTGGACGTATAGGCGGATACCTAAGGATGCCAAGCACGATGTGTAAAGGTTTAGGGGATTATATCACCATGGGAGATAACCAGATCCCTGATAGGAAGATTGAAGATGATTGGGAGGTCCCGATGACGCTTAACGATACTTGGGGTTACAAGAGCTATGACCACAATTGGAAATCTCCTGGCAAAGTCATACAGATCCTTGTGGATGTTGTAAGCAAAGGAGGGAACCTCCTACTAAATGTTGGTCCAACTGCGGAGGGAGAGATACCTAAGCCATCAGTAGATATACTTTTAGAGGTTGGGAAGTGGCTTAAGAACAATGGTGAGAGCATATATGGAGCTGGGGCGGCTCCATTCGACGCTCCAACAGATGCTCCATACAAATTCACTTATAAGCCTGGGAGACTATATGTTCATGTGTTTGGATGGCCTTGGGACGGCTGCTTAAGGATCTTTGGGGTTAAAGGTGTAATAGAGCCTGAAAAAGCATATTTTCTTCTAGATCCATCACAGAAGAGTCTAAACTATAGTTGGGACAATGAGGATTTAATTATACAGGTGCCGGATAAACCTTTAGATTCAGTCGACACGGTCATAGTGATACGGTTGGGCGGCTGCTAACGGCAAGATCCTCTTTTAACCTTAAGCCTTTACCATCTCCTTCGAGGCTGAAAGAAGGGAGTGAAAATTGCAGCCGTTTTTTAAAATAAAGGCCGCTTTGCGAGGCTTTATGCCCATCGTAAATTATATTTGCTATATACTTAAGTATAGTATTATTAGGGAGGTTCTATTATGGGAAAATTGTATGGTTACGCTGGCAGAATACTTAGGCTGGATTTGACCCATAGATCCGCTGTTAAGATTGAACTGCCATATGATATGGCCAGAGACTTTATAGGCGCTAGGGGTTTTGGGGCTAAGATACTGTGGGACGAGGTTAAGCCGGGAGTCGACCCTTTATGCCCGGAAAACAAGATGATTTTAGCGCTTAGCCCCCTTGCGGGGACGGCTGCTCAAAGCTTCCATAGAACCTTCGCCATGTTTAAGTCTCCCTTAACGTGTGGATATTTTAGATCTACTGGTGGAGGGTTCTTTGCTGCAGAGGTTAAGTCCGCTGGCTATGACGCCATAATAATTGAGGGTAGAGCTGAGAAGCCCACATATGTCTGGATACATGATGACGACATTGAATTTAGGGATGCTGGCCACGTTTGGGGAGCTACGGTTGATGGGGCTACAGAAATTCTTAGAGAGGAGACGGATAAGAATGCTAGGGTTCTAGCTATCGGTCCGGCTGGTGAGAGACTTGTTAGAGTAGCTTGCCTTGTGACGGACGATTACAGGACCCCTGGAAGGGGCGGAGGGGGAGCCATATGGGGCTCTAAGAATCTTAAGGCTATAGTTGCGCTTGGCACCAAAAAGCCAGAGCTCTTTAATGAGGATCTCTTTAGGGAGCTTGTGAAGGAGCAGATTGACGTATATAAGAGGAGCCCGCTCTTCGACGCCTTCCACAGCCTTGGCACAAACTCGGTAGTCTATCAGTTCTATACTTTGGGGCATAATCCAACCTACAACTTTAAGAATACTGAGCTGGAGAATGCTGAGATCTGGAGAACTGAGGTTCTTGAGAAGTATGTTATTAAGCATTATGGTTGCTTTACCTGTATGATAGCATGCGGCAAGAAATGGAAGCTAACCAAGGGTCCATATGCAGGTTTACTCTGGGACTTCCCGGAGTATGAGACTCACTGGAGCCTTGGGTCAACGTGCGGGATTACGAATCTTGAGGCTATAGCATACGCTAATATGCTCTGCGATAAGTATGGGCTTGATACGATATCTACTGGCGCCATAGTTGCCTTCGCTATGGAGCTATATGAGAAGGGCATATTAACTGATAGGGAGACTGACGGCTTAAGGTTGAGGTGGGGTGACGGAGACGCTATGGTTGAGCTGGTTAGGAAGATTGCCCTTAGGGAGGGCATAGGCAACATATTGGCTGAAGGCACCGCTAGGGCGGCTGAGATTATAGGTAGAGGCGCCGAGAAGTTCGCCATGCATAGCAAGTGCCTTGAGCTACCGGCCTATGATCCGAGAGCTGCAAAGGCTCATGGGCTGAGCTACGCAACCTCAAATATAGGCGGAAGCCATATGATAGGCTGGAATAAGTACGAGATACTCGGTATGCCTGAGAAAGTTGATCCATTAACTGTTGAGGGTAAGGGCGTTCTGGCGAAGAGGGTTCAGGATCAAATAGCAGCCTTTGAGGCGGCTGGCTGGTGTGCATTCGCTGAGCTCGTCCAGACCGCTGGCTACGGCAACGTTGAGAAGACTATGGAGTGGATGGGAAAGGTTCTATATGCCGCCACTGGGATAGAAGAGTTCAAGGATCCTGGTTATATTTGGCTTGTTGGTGAGAGAGTATATAATGTTGAGAGGGCGTTCAACGTTAGGGAGGGGATGACGAGGAAGGATGACTGGCTGCCTGAAAGGCTGCAGAAGGTGCCGTTCCCAAGGGATCCCGCAAGAGGTCAGATATTTGAGCTTGACAGGCTGTTAGATGATTATTATGCTGCGAGAGGCTGGGATGCTAAAACCGGTGTGCCAACTAGAAAGAAGCTGGAAGATCTAGGCTTAAGTTACGTTGCCGATGAACTTGAGAAGCTTGGGAAAATATCTTCCTAGTCACGCGAAAAACTTCTTAAATAACCCTTCTTTTTCTATTTTTAGTGGTTGAGATGAAAGTTTTGGTTGAATTTCTGGGTTATGCTGCCAGAAAGGTTGGGAGAAATTGGCTTTGGGTAGAGGTTAATGAGGGTGAGACGCTAAGAGATGTATTCTTAAAGTATTTGGGTTTAAGGCTGGAAAATGAGGTTGTTGAGGCGCTTATGAACGCATTTATGAGGGGGGAGGTTAGAGTAGCAGTTAACGGTAGAGTGGTCGGCTCCTTAGATGCAAAGCTTAATGATGGGGATAAGATATTGGTCTTCCCCATAGCGGCTGGCGGGGACACGTGCTTCGAGAAAATGTTTTAATTAATGTTTTAATTTTAGATCTATAAAAATACAAAACTGTTATATATTCTGGGATAGCCTCTAGTCCTCCTCTTCATTCGCCAAGAATAAGCCCCGTGAAGTTAATTGCGCTTTAAGACTTCCTTGTTACAGAAGCTCTACAAATTGAGGTCTTGATCTATTGTCTAACAAACCTCTCAATTATGGTTTTCATTATATTCTCGGCGCACTCCTCGGGGCTCAGCTTATCTGAGTCAACAACGATCTCTGGGTTCAGCGGCTCCTCATATGGCGCACCTAACCCTGGAACCGTTTTACTCTCACCCCTGAAGGCTTTAGCGTAAACTTCTCTGGGCGCCCCATAAACATCTAAGCCGCGCTTAGCCTCCCTCTCAATGCAAACCTCTAGCGGACACCTTAAGTACGCTTCCATGAATAGTGGTATCTGGCTTCTAGCGTTATCGCGGTACTTACGCCTATTACCAGTAGCGTCAATGATCACGTTCACGCCATTCTCAGTTAATATCTTAGCGATGTAGACGAGGGTTCCGTAAACTATGTCGCGCTCCTCCTCAGTATACTTGGGGTTAGGTGTCATAACTTTACGCAGAGCATCTGAAGAGAGAATATAGGCGTGTATACCCATTGCCTTAAGCTTATCGGCCAGTAAATGCGCAACAGTAGACTTACCGCTGCCAGGCAAACCCGTAACCCAAACGCACCAGCCCGTTTTCATAGCTGACACCTCCCTCAAGCTGAGAAGTTGTGGTGTCTTCCTGCTTAGGAGATATTTTTAGCAGGATGAGTTGTAGGAGACCGTAAAGTGTCGCGATTGCTCCGGCTATCGATAGTAAAGAGAGAATTATGTTTATTGCCAAGTATAGTAGATTAGGTTTAAAGTAGGCTAAATTAACCTTACATGTAGCGCCATTGCCCTCAACGATGTTTGCCCTTACAACTAGCTTAGCTATCTCCTCATTTATTAACCCGGCCGCCGTCTGATTTCTATCAGATAACTCGTATCTTTTCTCATAGATGACTCTGCCCAGCTGGTCTAGAGCCAGTATGCTTAAATTTAGTTGGAAAGCACCATTAGGTACAGCTGAAACATTATAGGAGAGACTTAGAGTCCCAGGCTCAAAGGCTATTTCCATCTCCCCCATGGGGAAAATGTTGAGGGTGTCTGCTATATAATATCTTCTATAATAGAGGAATGAGAAGTAAACTATTAGCGGGATTGATGTTACTAATAGGGTTAAGCCAACAATGATGAATATGAGACCTCTAAAATCGGTTTTCCGAAGCGGTTTAATGCTATTTTTTCGCGTAGAGCCAGCACCTTACCATGTGGTCTTTCTGTAGGTATATTTCTGGTGGGCTTTCTATTCGGCATATGTCCATTGTATATGGGCATCTGGGATGGAACCTACAGCCGGGAGGAGGAGAAATCAAATTAGGCGGCTCTCCAGGCGGAACCTCTCTAAAAATCTTCCTATTGTTGGCATCCGGGTCCGGAATAGCCTTCAACAGCGCTTGAGTATATGGGTGTAGCGGTTCATTTATTATGTTGTTGCTTGGTCCGATTTCAATTATTTGCCCGGCATACATTATTGATATTCTTTCGGAGAAGTATCTTGTGGTGGCTAGGTCATGGGTTATATAAATGAAGCTCATACTAAATCTTTTCTGAAGATCCCTCATTAGCTTTAGAATCTCTATCCTTACGGAGGCGTCAAGCATAGATACTGGCTCATCCGCCACTATGAGTTTTGGTCTCAATATCATTGCTCTGGCGATAGCAACCCTCTGCCTCTGCCCGCCACTTAACATATGCGGATATTTTGGCGCAAACTCTTCTACGGGAGTTAATCTTACAGTCTCGAGTGCCTTATAAATCATTTCCCTCCTCAGTTTAGCATTGCCTATCTGGTGAATTAGTAGAGGTTCCTCAAGTATACGGTAGACTGTGAAGAATGGCGGAAGGCTGCCAAATGGATCTTGCTGGACTATCTGGGCTCTGCGTTTATACCATAGAAGGGCCTCAGCCCTCTCGAAAGTTATATCTCTTCCCTCAAATATTATCTTCCCGCCAGTAGGCTCATATAGCCTTAAAATGGTCTTTCCTAGAGTTGTCTTCCCACAGCCAGACTCCCCAACTATAGATATAGCCTCTCCCTCTTCCAGGCTCAGGTTTACACCATCGACGGCTCTCAAATAGAGCGGCTTGCTGAATATTGTCCTTTTAATCTCAAACCATTTACTCAACTGCTCTAATTGTAGCAGTGGCATATTAATCACCCCTATTTTTTCGCGTAGAGCCAGCACCTTACCATGTGGTCTTTCTGTAGGTATATTTCTGGTGGGCTTTCTATTCGGCATATGTCCATTGTATATGGGCATCTGGGATGGAACCTACAGCCGGGAGGAGGAGAAATCAAATTAGGCGGAGCACCAGGTATAAAGTCGATCTCCTTCAGAGTTTTAAGGGTTGGGACGCTTGCCATCAATTTCGCTGAGTATGGGTGGCTTGGTGATCCGTAGAATATTTCTGCTGGCGCCCTTTCCACTACTTCGCCAGCGTACATTACAGCTACCTTGTCAGCTAGCTCGCTACTTAGCGGTATATCATGGGTTATAAAGATATAGCTTAATTTTAGCTCTACTTTCAGCCTCTTCAGTAGGTTCATTATATTTGCTTGAGTTATTACATCTAAAGCTGATGTTGGCTCATCCAATATTACTATCGGCGGCTTTTTTATGAGCGCCATAGCTATGACAACCCTCTGTCTCATTCCACCACTTAATTCAAAGGGATAGCGGTCGGCGAAGGATGGGTGAACGCCAACCATTGCTAAAGTTTCCTTAGCGATTTTAAGGGCTTCTTCCTTATCCACTCCATCATGAATTATCAGCGGTTCAGCTATTTGGAAGCCGCACTTTATCACCGGGTTTAGCGAGTTCATGGCTCCCTGAAAAACCATTGATATCTTGCGCCATCTAATGCGTTTCCTAAACTCCTCCTCGTCGAGGCGCATTATATTTTCTCCCTCAACGAAGATGTCTCCCTTAAACAGGTATATATTTCTTGGCAGCAGCCTAAAGATCGATATCGCTAGAGAAGATTTCCCGCAGCCAGACTCCCCAACTATAGCCAATGTTTCACCTTTATTAAGCTCCAGTGATATATTATCAACAGCTTTCACCGCATGGTCCCTAACCTTATAATACATGTATAAATTCTTGACTTCTAGAATGGTCTCAGCCAACTTACCATTCCCTCAATCTAGGATTAACTATCTTATCTAGAGCGAAGCCGATTAATGCGAAGCTTATTGCCGTTAGAATTAGCATTATTGATGGAAGACCTATCCACCACAAATAACCCTTATAAAACGCACCATTGGAGAACGCATCATTTATAACCTTTCCCCATGTTGGGAGGAATGGGTCTCCCAGTCCAAGAAATGCTAGAGATGCTTCTAAAAATACGAAGCCTGGCACTGAGCCTATGAGGCCGGGTATCATTGGCGGGAGGATTTTAGGTATTATATAGAGGAAGATTATTCTTCTGGATGAAGCACCGTATGCGAGTGCAGCCTCTATGTACGGCTCCTCTTTAACTTGCATAACTAAAGCTCTTGTACTCTTCACCCCGGCTCCAAAGATGCTTAGAACGAGAAGCACCGCCACCAGCACCCATATAGTGAGCCTATAAAGCGAAGATATCATTATTAGGAAGGGTAGAAACGGTATTATCATGTAGATTTCTGTTAGCCTCTGAATTATAAAGTCAACCTTTCCACCATACCATCCGCTTATCACCGCTATTATCAATTGAACTATCGATATTGCTAATGATGATGTGAGACCGAATGCTAGGGCTATTGGGGTACCCCATAAAAGCGCTATTGAAACATCCCTCCTCAAATGGTCTGTTCCAGCGAAACCGTAGACTTTACCATAAACAACCAATTTAGCATTTAAGTCACTATCCTTCCCAAAGAGCATACCTTCAATCCTAAGAGTATACTTTCTTATCTGGGAGCCAGTGCTCTTAAGTATCTTAGCGGTTTTAGCGCTGAGCATAGTTTCATCGTTTACAGCAAACATTATTAGCTGCGGCTCAATATACTCTTTCGGCTCACCTACGTTAGACCTCACGAACTCCAGCAAACTCTTTTGGACATCATCATTTATCGTTAAGTAGAGGATTGTGTAGGGTCTTCTAATAGTATAGGAAATCAGTGGTATATTGGAGCCATCCGGCTTAATCCAGTAAATTTTAATTAATGGGAGGCTTTCGCTATAATTGGCGTAGAAAAATAGATTAACCTCGCTTGGGAAATCGTCATAGTCATATGTGAAGGATATCTCCAGCAGTATCCTTTTTATGTTGGTTCCAGGTATCTCAGTAACCGCCTTAATTACTCCTGGATCACCCCTTAAACCGTCGACGACAATGGTTTCAGGGAGATTTTTTCTCATAATATATTTATACCAGTATGGCATGGCATTTCTGGGGACTTCTATCCAGCAGCTTTCTTCCCCCCTCCATAAAGCTATAGCCCTATCATAGGGTATGGCTATAACAGCGTATATTGATAGACCTATTAGAAAGAGCAGTATTGCAGCCCCTACTTGGCCAGACCTGTATGTGAGAACCTCACGAACAATAGATTTAATGCTCAATTCGCCACTAGCGGACATGTTGCTCACCTAAACCTCGCCCTTATTCTCGGATCAATAAATAGGTATAGGATATCTAACAGCAGCACAGTGATCGCAAGTAGATAGGCGTAAATTATAACTTCACCTACTATCACTGGGGTGTCCATTGAGTTAATGGCATCACGCATGACTTTTCCTAGACCAGGCCAATTAAAGACCGTCTCCGTTATTATTGCTCCTCCCCATGAGCCTATAAGACCGAGAGAGAAGCTAGTTATGACGGGTGGGAGGGCTGGTCTAAGTATATATCGACGCTCTATAATTCTTGGCGGAAGCCCCTTCGCTTTAGCTACTGTAACATAGTCTTCTGTCGAAAATATTAGGTAGAATGTTCTGCTGCCATAGACTCCCATAAAGAAGCCGGAGATTATCCATGAAGATAATGGTAGAATCATATGCTTTAAGACGCTGAGGCCATAGCTTACGGGATCATCTGGAGGTGGTACATCCACATACCCGCCATATGGGAGCACTCTTAAAATAGAAGCAAATATCATTATTAAAAAGAGACCGTAAAGCCATCCTGGAACTATAGATGTTGGGGATAACGCGATAAATAATTTATCAAGCTTTCCTCCATAATGCCTCGATAAATATAAGCCTAAGAAGAGGTGGATGAAGAAATTAAGGACGCTAGCTGTAGTAAATAGCATCACTGTCTGCGGCAGCCTCTCAAGTATTATTAGCTTAACCTGCCTAGAGCCTGTATCACTGGTTAAGTACAGCGCTCTACCCAAATCTAATGTTAATCCATTTACTAAGTAGCGGAAGCTCCTCACTATGAAAGGCGTATCTAAACCCAGTTTCTTAAGCTCCAATTCATAAGTATCCCTTATTATTCGATCTACCTCCTCTGGCGGGAGACCTCTATACTGAGGATCCCTTTTAATTGTAAATGTTATATCCTCTAGAATTTGAGCTTGCGTTATTCTGTCTACATATCCTCCTAAGTTAGCTATAACGATCGTTATGTAGACAGAGAGAACTACTATCAAATATAACGCAATAGCCCTCTTAACTATAAAGAGTATGGGGCCCTTAACGCTCATCTTTATCAACTTTTTTATCCTTCTCTTCACTATCTTTTAAAGTTTTCCTTTTTCTCCTATCAGAGAAAACTAATTTCCAGATGATCCATGTATAGATAGAGTATAGTTTCTTTTTCAGCCTTGAATCTTAAAAAATATGGGGAGAGAATTTAATATTTTCCAGCTTTATTTCCTGAATCTCATGAGGATGAAGTTTAACGCTATGCTTACAATCGCTATTATAACTGCAACAGTAGATATCAAAGTTACAGTATTCAGAGAGCTCTGCAACTCATTTATCGTCCTCTCAAGTGGAGTTACGCTGGACTGAACAGCGGATATCTTGGCTTCAAGCTCGCTTCTCATAGTTTGGAGGAGCGTCTGGAAGTATGTGATCGGCGGTATGACAATGAATCCAGCCTCTTTAATGGCTGGAACCGCAACGTCTTTGCTTGAGGCAACAACCATAAACGTGTATGTTCCAGGACTCATCTTGCCGGTCTCTAAGCTCGGAATAACAACCTTATATGAGCCCTCTTCAATGAGACTAGCCGAGCCTTTGCCAAGCAGGTTACCTTGGGCGTCAAGCATCAGGTATTTTACGCTCTCTATTCTGTCTGATGGGTAGGGTTTTCCAGCATACGACACCTTTATCTCAAAGGTTGCTTCTACTCCTGGAACAACCATCTCCGGCGGCACTATTGTGACTTCAGGTATCGGCGGCTCAGCCAGCCAAGCGAATTTATCGGCCTTAAATGAATATTCTCTGAATGCTTTTACCACTGCCTGGTGGGCTGTAAAGTCTGCCTTATATAGCCAGAATGGTCCTGAGGCCACCCAGAAGTGTCCTCTCTCCTCATACCATTTCTTTAAGGCATTGTATCTCGCTACCGCCTCCTCGGGCTTTATATATTTGCTGGCGAGCTCAGGTAGAGGTATATACTTAGTCCTTATTGCTTCATCGAGGACGCTGGCCAGTATGCTTAGGCTTGGCCCACCTATATAATTCATCCACTCTCTCCCAGTCTTCTTAGCCTTATAGTCAGAGAATGCCAGTAAGCCTTTTTCTTCAGCTAAAATGCCTATGGCCGTCACATGCCATGGCGTATTAGGCCATCCTAACGCCCAATTGGCAATAAATTCCCTTTCTGGATGGGTGTAATTAGTGTAAACCTCTATTATGAATGGGTCCTCGCTAACTATTCTGAAGCCTCTGTAATTAAGTCTCCACTCTCTAAAGCCTGGCACAGCTGATTCATCGTAGAGTGGGCTTTCCGGGTTATTCGCCCTCTCGAAAGTGAAGGCCCAGAGGGCAACCCAGTCCGCCAGGGTCATAACTGTACCATCATGATATTTAACTTTGCCAAGTATGCTGCCATAGTTACCTCTAACTTTAGCCTTAGCATACGTGCCTGGAGGCGCATATATCACTTTCTTCTCTTTAACATCCCAGTCAAACCATACGTCTGATGGAACTGGAATGCCGGTTTCATTAACTTCAACCGTATATTCTACGACCCTATTTGGCATTGGAAGGCCAAGATACGGATGAATTAGGAAGGCGTAATCGTTGACAGTCCATAATATTATTGCGTCGTATAGCCAGTTTGTGCCGGCAACAGGATTCCATGGATCAACAAGAACACCTAAGCTCCCAGCTCTAACACTTCCTCCAACTTTACCCTCCCATCCGACAGTTCTGCTCCAGACGGCCGTTGTGTAGCCTCCCGAAAGGTCTGCGGCTCCCATAAGGCCTTTAACCGATACAAATGGTGATATCTGATCCACTATCCAAACTCTAAGTGAGTCTTTAAGGGCCATCTCTGCGCCTTTAGCCATTAGCTCCTGGCGCTCCTCCCAAGTCTCATAATCAGCCCTCCAGAGCCTGCTGGCAACCTCGTAGAACAGTGGGTCTGGCTTAGCATATTGCATGAAAGATCCATAACCCAGCGGCGTATAGAAGTAGCCATAAGCGTCGCTATCATCTCTTGAAACTGCTGTGGAAACCCAGCCGCCTGTGTATACATGCCATAAGCCCTCGGTTGGATCACCTGCATATATTATTGGGGCAGCCTCACGCCTAGTTCTTTCAAGCCTATCAACCTTAAAGCCTAGCTTCTCCAGCTGGTCGGCAAAGTAGTGGCCTATTAATCGGCGCTCGTCTTCCACCCTAATTATTATCTTTATTACCACCGGCTCGTCTTTATAATGCCATTTGCCATCCTTCATTTCACAGCCCATCTTTGCCATCTCTTCATAAACGATCTCCTTGCCCTTCTCAAAATTATATGCATATTTAGCTTCGAGAAGCTTTATGACGTCAGCTATTCTACCGTATTCTGGAAAGCCAGAGATGAATGGCAGCCACTTGGGTTTAGCAAGCCCCTTATATATCTCATTAACTATATGTTCTCTGTCTATTATGTAGTTCATGGCTTCCCTAATTCTCGGGTTAACGAATGGGTTAAAGCCTACTTTGAACTCTGCTGGATTGAGGGTTAATTCATTATAGTATCCGTATGCCACCTTATACTGTAGATTCGGAGACTTCTTCACCCTATCGAAGAGGACTGGGTCAGTTATAGTAAATAGGAATATATCCATTTCGCCTTTCTCTAACATCTCAACAACCTTACCATAATCGCTCTCCTCAAAGAAGATTATTTCATCAACCCAGGGGCCGTAGGGAACTTCCTGTTGAGCCACTACAATCATTTCGGGCATCAGCGCACCCAAAATTATCACTAACGAAATAAATAGAGACAACAATTCTTTCCTCATTTTCCCACCTTACAATATTGGAATTTTAACACCACTATATAAAATTTTTTAGGTTAACTCATCCCTAATCCAAAAAATATTTATCATTGTTGCTTTAATCAAAATCTAGATCTTGAATGGGCTTCAGGGATTGCCTTCTAATATTCATGCTGATATTGGTCATTTCACCGATATGTCTTTTAAAAGGGATTGTTGCAACTGAACTAACTGATGCAAATTTCATTATAGCCGACTTCAAGAAAATAAACGATGGATTCTTAGCGTTAGGAAACTTAGAGTTATCTTTTGGGGGACAAAGGTATTCTACAAGGGAAATTGGAATAGCGTTGTTTAATAGAACTATGGGCATAATTAAGTCAAAGATACTCTTCTCAGATCAACCAATTTACGCCCACTCCCTGCATCCTCTCAGCGGCGGTGATATAGCTATAGTTGGCTACTCACTCAGCCAAGACAGAGACTATGAAATCTTGTTAGTTATTGTGGACGCCAGCGGAGATTTAAAGAGCGCAAAACGCATAGGTGGAGCAAGATTAGATATGGCATCAAAAATCATTCAAGATTCCGCCGGCAACCTGCTCATAGTCGGCCATACATCCAGCTTTAGTACAGCCGGATACGATGGATTTATTATGCAAGTTAAGCCTAGTGGTGAAATAAATTGGGCGATAGCGATAGGCGAACCATACTATAACGATATCATTAAAGATGTGATCGAGCTAGATGATGGATATATGATTTTCGGCTATACGTGGAGCTTTGGAGCAGCCCTAACGGACATACTTGTTATAAAAGTTACTTATGATGGAAAGATTAAATGGGCTAAAATTATCGGCGGACCAAGGTATGACGAGATTTACCGCGCTAAGAAGTTAAGTGAAGATAGCATTATCCTCGTGGGCTCCACGTGGAGTTCAGGGTATGGATTGAGCGACGGCTTACTAATCAAATTATCTAAGGACGGAGAGCTAAAGTGGGTTAGGGCTGTTGGTGGAAAAGAGGCAGAAGCATTCTTGGGGGTAGAAGTTGTTAATGATAGAATCTTTGCCGCAGGCTACACGTCGAGTTTAGGAGCTGGAGGAAATGATATACTATTGGCATGTCTCACGCTGGAGGGGGAAGTCTACTGGGCGAGGGCCATCGGAACCCAAGGAAGCGACAACGCGCTCAGCGTCCTTACACTAGATGACAGCAGTCTGCTATTAGTTGGCTATTCCTATGAAAATGAGAATCTGAGGCGCACGTTGATGGTTGAGGTGGATCTAAACGGAAATGTTAAGAGAGCAGAAAAGTTAAAGACCATTTTAAGATCGGATAGAATTGGCGAAGCCGAGCATATACATTCCTTAAGTAGCTGTGTTGGGATGAGCACAAATGTTGCTGAAAGAATGTGGACAACCATACTAAACTTTAAAACGGTGGATTTGGAAGTTAAGGAAGCACATTTAAATCTAGATTGCCTCAATTACGTTCTGCATTGCGTTGAAGATCTATCACTCAGCCCGGAGAAAGCTGAGGTAAAAACAGCCAGAGCGAGGTTCACTTTAACACTGCTTGAAGCGCTATATATATGGGTGGAAGACAACTTAGACCTAATAATATTATTACTGCCAGTTCTAACTGCATCAGCCATTGCATTAATATGGCTATTGCTTAAGAGACATAAACATCGATAAGCCAATATATTTAGTGTGAGAAGAGAAGCGGAATGTCTCTTAAATCGAATTTATCCACTTCCAAAACCCTCAATATGAAGTTGAATAATTTGATTCTTACATTGAGCGTTAATGTCGGATACCATATTGGTGATGCTATTACTAGTCCTCTCCATGCGTAAAATGGCTGTATAACCGTCAATATTTCTTCGTCTCCAGTTTTGTTTAGATAATTTTCCCAGAATATCTCGAATAGCCTCTTGAATGGGTCTCTTATTTCGCCGTATGCTTGTAGCGAATAGAACAGGTAGTTTATCGTCATGGCAGCTAGGTCGTCCGCCGGCTCACCCCACTCACCCCTGCTCCTATCCAATACTGTGAAGTCCGTTCCCTCATGAAATAATATGTTCCATGGGTGGAAGTCTCCATGAACCCTAGAGCACCTATAAGCCTTCTTCTTAAGTCTCCAGCGCCACTCAATGCATCTCCGCTCAATCTCCATCAACGTCTTCTCATCTGCGTAATCCAGCCCAGGCGGATAGCTATCTATTAAACCCATTATGCATTCACCATGCCCAACAAGATCCCTAGCACGCCTTACATAAAGTGATTCCAGCCCAATGCCTTTAACCGAGTGCACCTCAACGAGATAATTGGATAAAGCCAGGCAGCGCTCAACGTCTAGGCTTGTTAATTCGCCTCTAGCTTTTATAGCCTCCAAATCTATGTAGTATGGTCTGCCCTCAATATACTCAGTTAATATGAAGAATTCCTTGCAGTCTCCGAGGGACTTCATTGCCCCGCTGGTTGTAAACGCACCAACGTCAATTGATTTAACATGCTTTGGAAGGTTGTTAAAGGCTGAGTGCTGCCATAAGAGGATCTGGGCTCTATCTGAGAAGTGTTCGTGTCCAAAGCCGCTGGGCCTAATTGTTTCGAGGACAACCCTCTTAACCTCGCCGTTAACGGTGACCTCAATTAAATATGGTACACCGTAACCGAAACCCTTAAGCTCCTCGCCACTCTTCTCCCTTCCTGAAGTGAGCTCCAGAACCCTTAGAACCTCAGCTCTCGGCCCGTAAACCTCTCGAAAATATTTTCTCAAACCCTCTAGGCCGGATAAGGCTATCTCCATTAGGCACCCTCCATAAACTAGATATATTCTACCTAAGATTAAAAATACTAACCTTGCATTCGATTAGAAGTTTAGACTCTATAGCTCTTTCCGAGTTACAGGTATAAACTGATGAAGGTTCTATTCAGTTTTCTCGCCCAGCTCTTCAATAAGGCTTTGAAGCCTCCTCAAGCACGTAAACGTGCCCTTTACGCGGTTTTTGCTCATATGCGTCTCGATCGAAAAGAAGCCTCTGTAACCATCGTTCACTAAATATTTCACTTGACTAAAGACGTCAACTTCCCCGTCACCGAAGGGTACATAAATCTTCTTACCAGACCCCTGATCAATAACGACATCCTTTAAATGAACGTGCGCCACTAGATCCCTAACATGTTTATAGCCTTCGGAAGGTAGCTCGCCAGAGACGTATGCATTACAGGGATCCCAATTTAATCTTAAATTTTCCCTTCCAATCGATCTGGCGAGATTGGCTGATCTCTCCCCAGTATCGGCTAGGCTAAAGGGCTCGTTCTCAAGTGCAAGCATAATTCCCCTCTCAGCGGCATAATCTGAAGCTTTCCTCAAGATTTCGGTGGCATAATGGAAATATTTCCTATTGCTCGGATCATCGCAGAGGAAGCCGAAAACTATCACGGTGTTTGTTCCCAAAGCCTCCGCTAGTTCGATGGAGCGTGGGAGCCTCTCATTTAGATGCTTCATAACCGTCGCCTCGTCATCAATCCTACATTTAAAAACGCCGGGCGATATGGCGGCAACTCTCACATTGTATGACGAGATTAAATCCAGCAATCGCCTAATCTCATAAGATTCTATGTCTGGAACTCTTTTTCTCCAGACGGCCCTTATTTCAATATATTTTACTCCCCAGTCGGATATGAGCTCCATAGCGGTTTCCGGGTCAGAGCTAACCTCATCAGTAACTATGCATATTTTCATAGGTACCTCTCCACAACTACAGTGTTAAGCTGAAGCATTTATAATTTTCGAGCGGGAAGTAGTCTGTTTTATAAGCCCACTCCACACCAAGATCTGAGAACAGCAGCTTTTGCTCAAATGCCCTATCAATTATATCATCTATGCCCAATATTATTGTAGCCATGGAGCCGCCTTCCGCCTGCCTAACTATGAATTTGTCTGGAATCTGTTTTATTCTCTTAGCCGACTCATATGCGCCGTTCAATGTAAGTACAAATGGGCGGGTTAATTCAAGTGTGCAATTAATGTTTTCGTCTAACCCTCTAAGATATCTGATAGTGTTCCGGAAAAGCTCCATACGCTCATCCTTTCCATCCTCCTTTATTACCTCCACGCTTCCATCAGCATATTTTATGTAGGCGTTATTTCCGAATGTCCAGTCAATAGTACCTTTAGTCCCAATAATTCTCTGTGAGGGTCTGCTCTCGGAGGGGCTGCAAAGGGTAGCGAAGAATAAAACGTGTGCCCCACTATCAACTTCAGCGTCGAGACATGAAGTATCCTCGCCTTCTATCCTATGCCCCCTATAAAGCTCAGCCCTAACCCTTATTGGGTAGGCTGCCCGCCCCCTCTCCATACTTGCGAAGAAGAGCGAGCTCATTAAATAATGAGATAATGGATTGCTTACAGTTCCGTCTAAAACATATTTTCCCTCATGCATAAATTTGCCGGCCCAAGCATTCCTCTCATAATAGGAGTCGAGCCTCTTCCACTTACCCTTAGCCAAAACATATTTTACATCGCCCACTTTCCCTTCACATATAGTCTCTTTAATACCTTGGACCACGGTCTTTGATTGCAGCTGAAAGCCTACAACGCAGAACTTTCCCGATTTTTTCTCAGCCTCAATCATCTCATCTAAGTCCTGTATTGTTACGGCTGGAGGCTTCTCAACTATAACATTAAAGCCGCTCATAAGGGCTTTTATAGTCATCTCCTTATGCTGATGTATAGCCGTGGGGAGGGCCACTATATCTATTCTGCCGCGTTCAGCATCAATCATGTCATCGTAGCTTCTGTAAATGGTCGTGGCCCTACTTCTAAAATACTCTACTTCCTTTGGATACTTTTCAGGGCTCCTTATAACCACTGCGGAAATTCTTGCTAAGCCCTCATTCTCCAAGGCCCTTAAAATCCTTAGGTAAACAGTGGCGTAGCCTCCAACACCAACCAAACCAAATGTCACAGGCTCCACGCTAACCGCCCCCTTAAATAAACTCACCTCATCTCACGCAAACGCTCAAGAAGCTTCTCCTGAGTCTTCCTAGCCATCTCCATAACCTCATCAGCCTTAACGGTCTTAAGCTCCCTATTCTCCATTAGTATGCGGCCGTTAACTATAACTGTCTCAACATCTGAAGCCTTGGCTGCGTAAACTAGGTGGCTTACTTCGCTGTAAAGGGGGCAGAGGTGCGGCTTGCGGAAGTCTACTATTATTATGTCGGCCTTCTTGCCAACCTCAATAGATCCTATCTCCCTATCCCATAGGATCGCCCTAGCACCATCGATCGTCGCCATCCTGAGGACTGTTCCAGCTGGTAGAAGCGTCGGATCCATATTAACGCCCTTATGTAGGAGCGCAGCAAACTTCATGACCTCAAACATGTCCGCCGAATTATTTGAGCATGGGCTATCAGTTCCTAAGGCTACTGTTACACCAGCTTTCAAGAGCTTGGGGACTGGGCTCACTCCTGAGGCTAACTTCATGTTAGATATAGGGTTATGCGCAACCTTAACGCCCCTTAATCTCAAGATTTCTATATCCTTTGGCGTTAGGTGGACGCAGTGGGCTGCGACAACATCCCCGCCTAAGACGCCCAGCGCATCCATATAATCAACTATGCCATCGGGTACATAAATACCAAATGATTCCCGAATCTTCTGCGCCTCATCTGAGGTTTCAGCTAAGTGTATATGCCAGATTACGGGCGCCTCAGCCGAAGCATACTTTTCATTAAGCTCACGTGTCACAGCCCTCAGCTCCCTCATATATTCCGGGTCAACGGTGTATGGCGCATGTGGGTCAACGCTTACACGGATCCTTCCATCAGCACCCCTATGCCACCTCCTAGCAGAATCCTCTAAGGCTTTAATATCTTGCTCTTTACGCCAAGAGAAACAGACATGCCCAACAACCCCACGCAGCCCAACCTCGGCTATGGCCATAGCCTCATTGTGATCCTCCATGTAATGGTACATTGTATTGATCGTTGTTGTCCCGCCAATAACGGACTCTACTGCGGTTAGGAGAGCGCCAACATAAATGTCGTAGCCAGTCATATGCCTCTCTAACGGCCAAACCCACTCCTCAAGCCACTCCTTCAGTGGGTAGTCGTCTGCGTATCCCCTTAACAGGCTCATGGCGGCATGCTGGTGTGCGTTAATTAAGCCAGGCATAATCACCTTGCCGCCCGCATCAATCTTCTCGTATCTCGGATACTTGCGCCTTATCTCATCGCTTCTTCCAACATCGATTATAGTGTCGCCCTCAACTACAACTGCGCCGTCACGTATGATACCTCTTTCACTCATTGTGACAACAGATCCGCCAAATATTACAAAATCCATGAAGACATCACCCAGGCAATTATTTTTGGACTGCTCAACATAAAATAAAAAATTAGCGGAACCTAATAGACGCTTTTACTTATACTGGAAGTTGCCATATTTACTCCTGATGGTCAGCTTATTTCCGCCATCGCTTCTCTCACATCTTCCGATAACCCTCGCCTCAAGATTAAACTTCTCAGAAATGCTGATTACGTCATCAGCCGCCTCCGGCCTAGCTATAACCTCAAAGCCAACACCCATATTATAGTTCTCAAACATGGACCCCCAGGATTCACCGGACTCACGCTGTATTAAGATGAAAATTGGATCTGGATCAAAGATGTTATCCTTAATATAATGGATGTTTCTTCCAATTCTCAGGCACTTTGTTTGGCCGCCTCCCGTATTATGAATTAGGCCTGAGATGTATGGGCTGAGCTCCTCTATGATCTTTAAGACTACTGGCGCGTAGAACCTTGTTGGTGATAGTATGGCTTCGCCAACAGTCATGCCGAGCTCATCAACATAATCATCGAATCGAAATCTCCCATAATAAGACCTCTTACCATCTCCGCCTTCAAGAATCTCAGGATACTTCTCCTGGTAGCTCTTATGCATTAGACATAGCCGGGCCAGCGTTATTCCATTACACATTATACCGCTGTTCTCCCTCTTCTCATACCTTGTTTTACCCCCGCTCCTAAGCCCTACTATAACGTCACCCGGCTCAATCCTATTGCCAGCCAGAACCTTAGAGAGGTTCACGCGCCCATTCATCGTCACAGATATATCCACAGTTCTTATCTGATCAGGTAGATCGGCTGTTTCGCCGCCAGAGAAAATTATTCTAACGCCTAAATCCTCTAGCAGATCCATGCATTCCCTGAAACCAGCGCTCAAAACCCTGAGTAAGCCGATCTTATCAACCTTGAGGGGGTTAACTGCCACATAGTCCACGAAGTTGATTGGCGTGGCTCCCACACAAACAATATCATCTATATTCATGGCTAGAGCATCTTGAGCTAAGCCCATAAACCAGCTTATGTCCCCAGTCTCTTTCCAATGGAGATATGCCTGGATCGGCTTGCTGCCAGCGCCATCAACGTGGGTCACTATGCCGAAGCCGGGCAGATTTGGGTCTTCGCTCACAACACAAAAGGCTTCTGGAAACAGATTCCCTATTAGGCTCTTAAAGAACTCTATGCCCCTCTTCTTAACGTCTACTCCTGACTCAGCATACTTAGACGTCAAGAAATGCGATCACCCATCAGGGGTCTTAAAAAGCGTGAACTAAAAATATGGTGGATCGGAATTACCATATCGTGTAGCCACCATCTATAACTAGATCATGCCCAGTTATATAGTCTGCGGCTCTAGAAGCCAAGAAGATAACAGCGCCCACTACATCCGCTGGCTCAGCGAACCTTCCAAGAGGTATTAGAGAACGCCATTGATCAGCGTATTCAGGCTGACTCCTCAATAGATTTTCAACTAAAGGTGTCAGCGTATAACCGGGGCTGACGCAGTTGACGTTTACGCCGTACTTGGCCCATTCAGCCGCCAAGCTCTTTGTCAACATGATCACTCCAGCCTTTGAAGCGTTATAGTGGGCTTGCGGCTGAGGCCTATTGACGATTCTGCCGGACATAGACGCTATGTTTATTATTTTTCCCCTCCCCCTCCTTATCATATGCCTGCCAACAACCTGGCACATAACAAAGACCCCGGTAAGGTTAACATTTATCATCCTACTCCAATCTTCATCCGTCATATTCTCGAATGGAGTCCATTGCCCAATCCCGTGACTATTCACCAATATATCTATCTGCCCAAAATTTTTCAGTACGAAGGCGACAGCTTCCTCAACTTGATCACGGTTGCACACATCCACCTTCACTGCAAGAACCTTAACTGGAAATCTTCGCTCTAAAATCTCCTTAAGCTCCACTATCCTCTTAGAATCAAGGTCGAAGAGCGCAACATCAACCCCGAGCTCCGCAAAACCGTATGCTATTGCTCCGCCGATGCCTCCGCCAGCGCCAGTGACTATAGCTTTTTGGCCGCTCAGCGTGAACATATCTTTTACGGATTTAAACTTGCCCAGATCCAATCTATACGCCGCCAGATCACTTATAAAGTTCCTCTATAATCTTCATTCTCCACTTCTCACTCTCAAGAGCTCTGAGTTTATGAGCCTCCCCTTCCGGCAGCAGCACAGGGCCCCCTAGAATCTTGGCTATTAACAGCATCCTTGCGAAATCTTCTAGGAGCTCGGCTCTCTGGAAGGCTTGCTCAAGGTTTGCGCCCAAAGTTATTATTCCATGGTTCTTCATTAGAAGAGCATTCGCTTCCTTAAGGTGTTCAGCAACCTTCCTCGCATATTCCATTGTTGTGGGCGTCACATAATCCATTAGTGGTATCCTACCGACCTGTATTATAACTTCAGTAAAGACCGGCACATCCAAAGAGACGCCGGCGCAAGCGAAGCCGCCGCATATCGGTGGATGGACATGAACTATTGCATTAACGTCTGGTCTCGCAGCGTAGATCATTAGATGCCACGGGGCGTCTGTTGAAGGCGGATACTTACCCTCCAAAACATCCCCCCTCAAATTCATCTTAACGATGTGCTCAGGCTGCATATCCGCCAGGGAGAAGCCGCTCGGCTTAATTAAAACCTCATTTCTAGGAGTCCTAACGCTTATGCTTCCGCCAGCCCCACTCGTTAAATGCCTTTCATATAGCCTTCTTCCAACCCTACAAAGCGCCTCACGCATCCTCAATTCTTCACTCAAGATCCTTCACCGCCTAAGGAGACTGAATTAACGTCAAATAAGATTGTAGAGCTCTCTGTAAAGAGACTTATTTGCCTCATAAAGCCTCAGATACAGCCTGTAATATTTATCGTAGATCTCGGATATTTTGGGATCAGGCTCCTGTACCTCGGCAGCCTTAACCCAATCCTTTATAACCTCGTAGCCTTTAAGTACACCAGTCCCAACACCACTTAAAAGCGCATCCCCCAACGGTGTTCCAGGATGCTCAGCAATATATATTAATGGAAACCTTGTTACATCCGCGAATATTTTCCTCCATAAGGGGGATTTCGCCCCGCCGTCAACTATCCCCATCCTGGGCTTTAATGGAATATTATTGGCTTTAGCGGTCTCAACATTGTGCCGTAGCGCGTATGCTGCGCCTTCCATCAGAGCTCTAAATATATGCGCTCTGGTATGGGTCAACGTTAAACCTATTATAAGCCCCTTTGAATACGGATCCCATATGGGAGTCCGCTCACCCATAAAGTATGGCAGAACTATTAAGCCATCCGAGCCCGGCGGAACCTTCTCAGCCTCTAAGTCTAGGATTCTATATGGGCTTAATCCAACTTGTTTTCCAAGGGAAACCTCTATCTGCCCGAACTGGTCTCTAAACCATCTTAGCATGCCTCCGGAAGTTGCCGATCCTCCAAATGTGTAGATCTTCTGCCTATCATAGGCTACATGTGGATAGTTGATTAGCTTAGGCGTTAACCTCAACTCATCCTGTATGACGCTCCAGCATGTCGATGTCCCAACCATGGCTGAGTGATCTCCATCCTCTAGGCATCCTAGGCTTAAGGCGGCTACCGGAGCATCTACACCCCCAGCGCATACAGGTGTTCCCTTCCTCAATCCGCACAGTTTGCTTCCCTCCTCAGTTATCTCGCCGACAACCGTCTTTGATTCAACAATCTTCTCTGGAAAGAAGCTTCGAGGTATTCCCATCTCCTCCATTAACTCCTCGGACCAGTCCCTCTTATGTATGTCAAATATTCCTCCATAGTTTCCAGCCGAAGAGTAATCTATGCATACGACGCCAGTTAAACGATAAATACAATACCCGTATGTTGTAACAAGCTGCCTCGTCCTCTCCCAAGTTTTAGGCTCCTTAAATTTAATCCACAGCATCTTTGTGAAGCCAAAATAGGTATCTATTGTATTCCCAGTTATCCTAAATATCTCATCCTCACCTATATTCCTCCTAACCCACTCAACCTCATCAACAGCCCTCCTATCCATCCAAATTATACAAGGCCTTATCGGCTCCATATTCTCATCACATGGCACACCTGAACCACTGTATAGCCCACTAATAGTTAAACCGCCAATCTCAGACGGACTAACCTTAGACTTAGACAGAACCTCGCGGATAGTATTACAAACGGCGTTAAGCCACACCTGAGGCCACTGCTCAGCCCAGAGAGGTCTAGGAGACATAATGTCGGTCTCCTGAAAAGCCTCGGCAATTATCCTACCCTCGGCATCAACCAAAACAGTCTTTGTACCAAAAGTCCCAATATCAGTCCCCATAAGAAGGTTACCTTCAGCCACAAAACCAACCCCCAGCACAATCCCAAATATTGTTAGAATAGGGATATAAGGTTAAATATAAAGATGCCAGAGATAAGTTTTTAAATAGGCTCTAAATTATATAACCTAAAAAATAAATAATGTCATTTCATTCAAGAAGCGGGGTGGGGTAGCCAGGTTAACCCGCTGGGCTCATAACCCAGAGATCGGTCGTTCAAATCGACCCCCCGCTACCATATAACTTTCTTCTATGACCCCTCCATTTCTGATGAACATGGCAGATACTCCCTTTTAAAATAAGATATGTTTGCCATCTAGCAGACAACTTTTCGCAAAATGTACGCACCTTGCTCTTATTTGAATTTTATTGCTGATAGATTTCTCACTGATTAGGCTTACCGAGCAGTATGAGATTTGATCAAGGGCAAAGATATTTATTGGCTCATTGAACTTTACTCTTCGATATGTTAAGTTCAGCATAATTTAAATGAGTGGATACTCATTGTATTTTATGAGAGATCTTTGGGGCGAAGTTTATGAGAACTGTAATGCTTGACGAGCTAACATGGTATGAGGTGAAGAAATATCTAGAAAGAAATGACATAGCTATTGACCCAATAGGTGTTATAGAGCTGCATGGCGAGTGGTCTCTTGGAATGAAATATTTTGCGCCCCCAGCCATTGCGAAAACTATTGCTGAAGAGGTAGATGGAATTGTTATTCCTCATACTCCTGAGGAAGCTGAGAAGCTAGATCTTAAGAGAAAAGATCTATTAGGTTGTAGCAGCTATGGGGGTCCTAAAACGCTCATGAAAAATCTTAAGGAATATATGGAGAGGTTCTTGAGAGGAGCGAATTTACTGAGAGAGGAGAGCGAATCAGAAAAGTCTGGCGGCAAAAAGTTTTCTGTAATCAGAGTAGGGAGCGTATATGAGATATAGAAGAGTTTTAGCGCTTATAATCGCCTTAGTTGTAATAATCTCACTTTTAATGGCCATCTACCTCACACTAACCCCTACAAAGGTTGGCGAAAGACATGTTATAGGTTTAATCACTCTAGAGGGAGCCATACTCTATGATAGCGACGCCCGCAGGTATCTGAATCTCATATGGCATGCGACCGAAAACTCAAGTATTAAGGCCGTGGTTATATATGTGAATTCCCCAGGCGGATACGCTAATCTAATTGAATCCATATACTTAAGCATATTAAGCCTAAAGAAGGTTAAACCGGTCGTCTGCGTAGCCCAGCTCGCTCTCTCCGGAGGATACTACATTGCGGTAGCTGCTGACTATATATACGTGTATCCAACGTCATATGTGGGTAATGTGGGAGTTATAGGTGTAGGCCCGCCGATACTTGTTCCATCTGAGACTGTTTTGGAGACAGGGCCGTATAAGGCGACGGGGTTCTCCAGACTTTTATTCTCTTACAATATTGCTGAAGCATTAAATAATTTTCTGAATGCGGTTGAAGCGAGTAGAGGCGGCAAGATGAAAATTAATCGTAGTGAGCTCAGTAAAGGATTGATATATATTGGTAGTGAAGCCGTTAAGTTGGGGCTTGTCGACAGTATCGGGTCTCTTAATGATGCTATAAGGCTGGCTTCGGAAAGAGCTGGGATTAAAGAATATGAGGTTATAGATTTGGCTACTGGCCTTAGGTACGGCGATCTCTCACCCCCACAAATAGCGCAAATTGATGCTTGGAAGAACCTATCCATCACCATTCTATTGGAGATTCATCCGCCGCCAACCCTTTACTATCTTTACTTACCTCCTCAATTATACGCATTCCAGTCATCTCTACAGCAAGGGCCCTCAAAAATGAATGCTACCAGTAGCTATGGTGGCAGAGTTATAGTGGATATTAGTCATGGAAACGCGGTCTCATGGATTGAATTAGATGTGCTAGCGGGAAAACTCGCCGAGAGGGGAGTATCCACATCTTTTGTAATAGATTGGAGAATCATAGAGGGCATAATTAATAATGCGTCTGCGTTAATAGTCGCTGCTCCAAAAGCTAGCTACAGTGATAGGGAGATTAAAGTTATAGAGGAGTATGTTGAGGGGGGTGGCATACTATTACTCCTATATGATCCATCTGTTGAGTACGCGGTTATACCAAGCCTCGCATATCCGATCAACACATTGGCCTCAAAATTCGGCATATACTTTGCTGGAGGATACCTCTATAATCAAATTGAGAACTTCGGCTTCTACAGGAACATTTACGCCTATATTAGTGGGGATGCCTATAATAATCCTCTCACCATTAACGTGAGTAAAATAGCGCTGTTTACTGCAACCCACATATATTCATCCGGTATAGTTCTAGCCTACGCATCGAACGGTACATGCTCGTCAATGGCTGAGGAGACTGGAAAGTACGCTGTCGCGGTTTACCTTAATAGGGGTAATGGAACAATAATAGCATTCGGTGATATATCATTCTTAGAGGAGCCCTACTGCCACGTCGCCGATAACCTCAAGATAATAGAGAACCTAGTCTCAGTAATAGCTAGCAATACTCCTCCAGCACAGAGGAAAGCTTCCCAGCCTGAGGCTACCAAATACGCGGAGATTAATGAGCCGAATATACCTGTGGGCACTGAGAAGGAATACCTCTGCATAGAGGATGGAGAGAAATACAAGGTTCTTTGGATTAAAGTTAGTGAAAAGGAGATTTCAGTAATATATCCTTGGATGACAGTACTCTATCAATATGATGAGGAGGGTAGACTACTTAGCTGGACCTCAGATGACGCCAAATGCATATACTTAGAGCCCATACCTAAGCCACCCTACCCATTATTTAAGGATAAGGAGTGGAGGTGGCGCTCAAATTATACCATAATAATGTATGGTGTAAAGTATGCGGGTTTTATAGAAGGTTACTTTAGAGTTGAGGATATAGAGATGGTTAAAGCGGCTGGAAGCGAATATGTTGCCGCTAAGATTCAGTTCAGAATAAGTGATTCAATCTACGTGGATAGCGCAACATATAGGAGCGTCTCCGATGGATTCCAGTGGATATGCAGTGAGATCGGACACCTAAAGGAAGAGGATATAATCCGTCACTATATAAATGGCTTATTGCAGGCCGAGATTAAGAGAGTTCTTGTCCTCGAAAATATCAGATTTAGGGCTTTATCCAGCTCAAAACATAACATAAATCCTACAACATACTGGCACGATTAATAGTTCACACCAACATATGGCGTGGACTATTAATAAGAGGAGCTGTTGAATGAAGAGCGGAGGAAAATAGATCAGCAATAATGGTTCACACTTCGGGTTTTGAGCCATAGCAACAAATCTAGAAGGCACATTTAAATGAAGAATTGAAAAATTTAGACGTTATTAAAGGTTCCTATTCTCCTAGACGGAGGTGCTAAAATGCTGACTATCTTTGTTCTAAATTATTGGTGTTTGAAGGTTTTCTGTTCGCCCGGATTATTGAATATAGACCTAATGGTGTTAGTGTTGCCCCGCTACCATAGAGGAGTATTTGCAGCGGCTCCATTCCCAGAAGCCTATTGACAGCTACAATTGTTTTGCCTAGATCCGTGAATGTCGTTATTAGTCCGAGCATAAGGAGTATTATGCCTGGTATTAGCAGAGAGAGACCAAAGCCTGTTTTTGGCAGATCATCGTTTAGGCTTCTGCTTCTAACGCCCTCTGGCACTATTGATGGCATTGACATTGAGACAACCCTAATTAATAGCGGTGTGATTGTTAGAACAAATGGAAGCATTGTTACAAACCACCAGACTG
>Ga0209080_1000439_pt1 | contig 27967 bp, 31 predicted proteins | sample JNZ110809AmetaG_FD_184123 | JGI IMG/M metagenome (GOLD analysis project Ga0209080, IMG submission 184123) | Hot spring microbial communities from Jinze hot spring, China to study Microbial Dark Matter (Phase II) - JNZ 110809A (SPAdes) (version 3) ...
GTCTTAACGATATGGGTTTTACTTAAGGGGTGGTAATTCCCAGAGGCTATTCTTTCTGCTCTTCTTCTCCGCCGGTCTTCTCGCCCTCAGCCACGGATGTCTCCTCAGTCTTCTTAAGCTCCCCTTCGATCTCCTTCTCTATCTCTTCTATCGGTTTGGGTGGAGGGGTTGTTGCAAGCGTGTAACCTATCCATGAGACTATTGCTAATATGGTGGCTACGGCTATAAAGCCAGTTAATTGGAGGACAAGCATAGACCACTCTGTTAGGAAGACAAGCCAGCCATAAAAAATTATGCCTAAAACCCCAGCTACCAGAAGCATTATACCTATCGCTTGATCCTTACCCAACATAGATCACCATCTCATTAATAGAGACTCGCTTAATCGGAACCCGGGAATATTATTCACATCCATTATTGTGAGGTATCTTATGAAGCCTTCATCCTCAGCCCACTCCACAGCGCTCCTATTACCCCATCTTAGGGCTATAGCGCTTATTTTTTTGGCTAGGGGTTTACCAACCTGCTCTACAAGCCGCTTCATCGGGCTCATCATAGCCCTCCTAACCTTAATAACTATCCTAGCTAAGGCCCATATTAGCTTTGGACTCTTAGGCTTATCGACAACCTTAATCACGAAATTCACCAACCCCCTCTCAAGACTGGAAAGAGCCTTAAACCAAACATGCCTCCGCAATGCCTCAAGCCTTACGCGGGCCAAATAACATGAATCTAAACTTAACATAACCCCGCACACCACAACTTGAAGATGACGTTTTATTACTCAAACAAAATATTATTTAATTTCATCTAGAATTTATAAAATTTACCCAATGATGAACATGCTGCTAAATTTTTTCTTTTTTCCTTATAATCATCACTCTAACTGTTGGCAGGAATATATAAGTATTGGCACCAAAAATAGTATGTGATCAACATGAGGGAGCAAGTTTCCTCTACAAAAAAGAACAAAGAGAATAAGAAATCTAACGTGGAAGTAATTCGGACCAAAAATGATAATGGGCCCCCGGTCCACCACTTTCTGGGTTCGAGTCCCTTAAATATAACTTCTTATGAAGGTTTAGCGCAATCATCATAGTCTTTAGTCTTATAACATATCGATCTCCAGCCTTATTGGCTGTAGCATTTTTTCTAGATAGGTTTTGTTGTCACTGTATTTTGGCTGCTGGATTTGGGTGCATTCCCGCAAGGTTTTTTCTCCATTTGCTAGTTTGACCGCGAAGGGAAAGCATCCTTGCTCCCCGCATCCTTTGCAATTTGTTTTTGGTAGATGCTTATATATTTCGAGCGGATTTAGTCTCTGCCTAGTCTCTAGGAGCCTTGAGTCTGGCATGCCGTGCCTCTCATAATATTCGTAGGCTTTGTCAAGTATAACCCTGAGCTTCTCTAGGAGTCTCAACGCGATCTCCTCCCTTAAGACACAGCCAAGCTTAATCTCTCCAGATGAGTAAACGGTTATAAGCTTACCATCAACAGTAAATGTTACTGAATTAAATGCCTTAGCGTATTGTGAGCGTGGAATAGCCAAATAGAGAATCGGAACGATCTCGCTAAGTGACCTATCAGCCCAGGCGGTTACCTGAATCTTCCTAGGCTCAAGGAGGCATGGAGTCTTTTCCGTAATCACAATATTGATTCTTCCACTTCCACTCATGCTTAAGCCACCTGCTAGACAATTTCTTCGATAATCATTCTAGATAGCTTAGCCACGAGATCGGGGGTAATGGCGTCAATCACCCGTAATACCACTGGATCACTGATCGAATAAAACCTTCTATTTTCCTGCTTCCGGCACCTTATGAGACCGCACCCTTTCAAGATGGATAAGTGTCTAGAAACTATTGGCTGGGGCACCTTCACATAAGAGACTATCTCGCAGACGCATTTTTCCCCATCACGTAAGTATTCCAAGATTTCAAGCCTCATGGGATCCGCAAGGGCTTTAAAGACCCTAGCCTTAAATTTCTTTAAATCCTTCAATTGACTCTCCCAATAATATCATGGTAGAGCAATATTTAAATATTTGTATATTGTTATATTTTGCCAAAGTGATTAATATGAAGGAAGTTAAAGTTGAAGTTATAGGTCCTGAGCCTCCATGCGCTAGATGCCAAGCGGCTAAAAAGGCTGTTGAGCGGGCTGCTGAGAAGCTTAAGGATTCCGGGATCTCGGTGAAGATTGAGAAGATTAACATTCTTTCTAGGGATGTTATCCAAAAATATGGTGTTTTAGTCTCACCATCAATAGCGATAAATGGTGTTGTTAAGATAGTTGGGCGCGTTCCAAACCCGGAGGAGATCGAGAAGCTAGTGCTTGAGGCGTAGATTGATGGAGGAGAATGTTAAGAGGAGGATTAGGGCGGGCTTAATCCTAGCATTTATAGCCGTAGTTATAGGTCTCCTCGTATGGAGCCGGATACAAGCCTACTCACTTGCGCCAACCTATAAGCCGCTTGAGCTACGAGCCTATTCGCCATGGCTTATACCACTAGTATACCTATATGATTACTTCAGCCATGCATGGATTTGCCTCCTCTTTGCCTTTTCAATGGCAGGTTTAATTTACGAGCTCGTACCTAAAGAAATATTAACAAAACATATGGGCAGCAGTAAGGTTACTGGATACACTTTAGCGCTTGGAATAGCACCGTTCTTAACAGTATGCTCATGTACTATGGTTCCGCTCTTCGCCGGGATTCTATATGCTGGAGCTGGTATAGGCCCAGCAATAACATTCCTCCTCATGGCTCCCGCATCCAACTTCCTAGCGATTCTATTAACTGGCGAGTTAATTTCTTGGGAGGTTGCTGGAGCCAGAATAATTGCCTCGATTATGGTAGCCCTAACTGCCGGAATAATTATCTCTAAGACCCCATGGGGAAGACAGATCGAGAAAGAGTACCGGATGAGCAGCGCATCGCCAGCCAGCGCGGTCGAGGCTGTTAAGCCTCCATTAGATGAGAGACTTATGACCGCGCTTAAGTTCGCTGGCTACTTAGCTAAGCAGATACTACTCTACTTCATAGCTGGGTTAATCGCGGTAAGTTATCTTGAAGCCTATCTTCCAGAGGAGATAATAAGAGGGTATTTAACTGGCGTTGGCGGGATCCTCTTAGCCTCTGCTCTAGGGGGTCCGCTATATACGCCGACCCTCGTGGAGATAGTTTTGGGTAGGGGGATATGGGTTAGGGAGGGCACAATATTATCGAAGGGCGCGCTCCTAAGTTGGCTCATGGGCCAGCCATATGACTTCGCGAATGCATTAGCCGTGTCAAGAATAACTAGATGGAAGGTTGTGGCAAGCTACGTTATTATAGCTTGGGCTGGAAGCGTGATCTTCGGACTACTTTATGGAATATTGAGTGGGTCACTATGAACAAAGTCTGCGCAACATGGTATCCAACTATTTTCCCAGAAAAGTGTGACGGCTGTTCAAGGTTCAATGAGCCGAGATGCGTTAAATTCTGCCCTCATGGGGTCTACAGCCTTATCAATGGAAAGGCTGTTGTGGCGAATCCGCAAAACTGCATTTACGGCTGCACGGCATGCGAGAGCATATGCCCGAAAAAGGCCATATTATTTCCACAGCGGGGATCTTTTGGGCAGACCTTTAGGAGAGATAAGTGCTTATTGAAGAGGGTTAAGTGTGAGGGATGTGGTAAGATCTTTTTGACGAACGAGGATACAAACCTATGTCTCGACTGTAAGAAGAAATTAGGGTACTAGGATGGTATTAAGGTGCCTTCAGTCTCCGTTAATTAATCTAAGTGTAGTGGTTGTAGAAGATGCGTTGATTTCTGCCCAGAGAAGGTTTTTGAGCTCGTGGGAGACGGTAAGAAATTAATTTCTAAAGTTGTTGCGGAGGATAGATGTTTTGCCTGTATGGTCTGTGCATTAAAGTGTCCCGAAAGAGCCATAACTGTTACTAGTTACGAAATTAGGAAGGTTGATCCGCCGCCCGATTATCCTCCAGAGGAGGGGCGCTACATCCGTGGGAACGATTACTCGCTGGTGGCCGTCGTAGCGACACATACGACTTTAAGATTCCGAGAGAACTCGTTAGGCTACTTGAGGTTGCTATTGAATCCGGGGCTGCGCTTACTGGAACACTACAGACCGAGAACATAGGTATAGAGAAGATAATTGCGAACGTTTCCTGATTGTATTGCGAGGCGTAATGGCGAGGAAATAGGCATAGAGTTTGAGGTTTTAGCCTCTGACTTTTACGATCACAGGCATAATGAGCATCCTGATCTGGCCGGATGTAAGTTGCTGATGTGCTGGAAAAAACAACTTGAAGGAGACAGTTGTCAAGGATGGAAGATCCTTCATAATTGTTAATGGCTGCGAGATGAGGTTCTAGCCCTAAAAAAGCCTAAAAGCATAAGCTCATACGCTGCTGACCCATATTGAAGCCCATCAACCATCGTTACTCCAAGCTCAAAGTTTGAAGTTACAGATAATCGAGGATAAATCTCTAAATAAGATATCTTCATATAAGCGAGATTCCCTCCCCGCCGCAACTCCCCAGAGGGCGTGACCGGACTCATGGATAAAATCCATTAGAAGCCCGGCGGGAATGAAGAAAACAATTATCAATAGGAGTGAACTGCAGTTAAAGCTCATTCCTAAACTTGGAAACAATATTTTTCTGGCAGAGACCAAAGTAGCCAATGAAAACTATCCAAAATAGGGCTTCTAAAACAAAGTTTATTATAGCCAAAATCGAATCTACCTACCCCAATATCTCCTTCTTGATCTCCAGTAAAGAATTCTAATGATGGATACAGCCACCATGACGATAGTTAGAATGAGTAGGAATTCTCCGGGGAATAATCTGACCCCGCTAAAGAGCAAGAAATAGAATATGGCGAGCGAAATAATAAGCCCGATAGGCAGCATGAGCAGAATCCCAATATAATAAGCGCCCCTTCTATATCCGCTTTTGGAATATCGCTCCTGCAATCGCCTAAGCCTATCCTCATCAAGATAATATTTGCCATCAACCTCAACAAAGATTCCTAATCGGCCAAGCCAACGATGCATAGCCCGCTCAAAATATGGCGGCAACCCCAACTCCTGCACAGTCAAGGCCCTCTCAGGGCTAGTGGCACCCTTCTCCCGAAACCTCTCCACCACCTCCATAAGCCTCCTTCTAACGTCCGCTTCATCCCTAAACATCCCAATCATCTCTTCAGCTCGGTAACTCTTCTTAACAAAAATATTATATGACTTGTTCTAAAAGCCTTTTTAAGCTCAAGAATAAATGCTCCGTCCTTATCACTCAACTTAAAAATTCTTTTGCTTTCATCTGCTTCTTCAATGCCGGGCTGAGCTTTCTAGGAGCGGCTTTATTCTCTCGGTTATCTCCCTTGATATTGGGATTATTGCGTTCTCGGAAGCCCTCCATATCTCTATGCCCACGAGATTCCCCTCATCGTCTAGGTCTATGTACGCGTCTTCGCTCAGCATTCTGGTCTCCTTAACCTTAGAGTCTCGAAACTTAATGTAGAGTATGTCTGACTCCCTATCATACTCAACTTTCACTTAACCCTCACCCATCTTCCACTTTCCAGTCTTCTCCGAACTATCTCTTGGATTTCAGAAGTTATAAAGGTTGTTATAACCTTAATTTCATCATTCTCCCTAACGTAGGCCACCAAAATATGCCGCTCATTTAATCCTCTAATAGCAATCGTGGTGCCCACACTCAAATCATAATATACTTGAGATGGACGTAACACTGCTTCTAAAATCATATCTTCCGATATACCCCTCTCAACAATCCTCTTCCTAGCATGTTTTGTATACTTCATTTGGACAAACCATTTTATCACTTGAATCTTAGTTTTTCTGCGCCGCTAACTCCCATTTTCAAAATAAAAATACAAATGGAACAGAAAAGATGGGATGCTCATTTAGGTGTTATTCTACGCATATTAATGTCTCTGTTGATTCTACGCCCTTCACCATATGTATACATTTTGCCACTATGTTACCTAATGCCTTTATATCGGCTGCCTCAACAACAGCTATAATATCGCAGTGACCAGTAACCGGATAAGCCTCCCTAACGCCCTCAACCTTCCTAACAGCATCAAGCACAACATCCAAACTACCAGCAGCAACCTTAATCTCAACAAAAGCCCTCAACAAAACCACCAAAAATAAAAAAGATGAAAGAATTATTTAAACATTTCAGACACTCTATAGGTCAAAAGTATTTAGAAAAGCATAAAATATGAAAGATTAGCAGGTATAAACTTTGAAAACTAAATATTTTGAACAAATAAAAAGAGGGATTTGCGGGAGAAATCTCCAGCCTTCCTTTGGTTCAAATCCCCCGGTCCACCAAAACATAGCGAATTGTTGCTGACCACTTTTGTCCTTAATGGGGTTGGTTGAGGAATTGAGCTTTTACCTAAAAGTTAGGTTACCTTAATCATGACTTTAACCTCTTTCATCTGATTAACACCGTTTAGGGAGGAGATCATGCCGAGTAAAGTTCTCTTTATAAAGAGGGCTGGAAAAGATTTTAGCGGCACAATTTTACCATCCACCTCTAAAACCACATCTTCCCTTCTAAGTAGAGGACATTCTCTTAAAGATGTGGTTCCAGCAACTATAGCCCTTGCCAACTCATAGCATGAATTATATCCACATTCCCCGCAATGTTTTAAATTGGGAGGGAGCGGAAAAGCCTTCTGCACAACTAAGTCAGCAAGCCTCTTAGCCTCTTCTCTACAACTAAGTACGGGAACACCAAGTTTCAAAATCTTTTCCCTCTCTTCCTTGGAATCGGCAACAATTCCTGAGATCGCGATGGTTAAATCATCATAGAACCCTTGTGCTTCATCTACATTCTTTGCTGCAACTATTTTTGCTACAATCTCTCCATTCCCAAAACCCTCCAGAAGAAGGTAATCGATATCAGTAAGCAAAGCTGCCATCTCTCTTAAGCTAATCTTCCTTTTTATGAAGATGGCAGTTTCATTTATTGCGGCGCCCACCACAATCTCGGCTCCAGCCTCACCATGCTTCCATGTCTCCTCTCCTGGGGTGTTAATCCACTTGAGATTTGGCATTTCCTTCAGGGAGCCAACTCTGTAACCCCTACTTTTAAGTTCGCGAATTAAATGCTGAATAATCGTTGTTTTTCCAGAATATTTACCACCAACAATCGCTACAATCTTCACCATCAGTAATCGCCAAGAAAAAGTGCGCAAAACACAATATATATGTTCTCACTCACACTTTCCTTTAAAGGAGAACATGAATTTTATGAAGAAGAATCAGCAGAATCCTCGATTAAAGGGGGATTAAACATGCTTATAATATCTGTTGTTGGAATGAGCAAATCTGGGAAGACAACAACAATTGAATACTTAATATCAAACTTAACAAGAGAAGGATATAGGGTAGGTTCAATAAAGCACATTCATCATCCAGAATTCTCAATAGATACTGAGGGTACAGACACTTGGAGGCATATACATGCGGGGGCAAAGATAACAATTGCCCTTGCACCTAGAGAAATCGCAATCATCAGGAAAACAAATGCGGCTCCAAATGACCTAGAAAGCATAATCAGACTGTTTGGAGATGAAGATTTAGATGTGATATTGATTGAGGGATTACGCTCTCTCACTGCCAAGAGAAAAGATATACCAAAAATAGTAACGGCAAAAGACAAGCAGGATCTCATAAAAACATTGGAAGGGATGGAACCAATATTAGCAGTTACAGGCATTATAGCCAAAAAGAAGGATGAAGTAGGCGAGATTAATGTGCCCCTAATCGACTTAGATAAAGAAGGTGATATTCTACTTAGACTTATTAAAAGTCAAATAAGGACAACGGGCAGCTAAGAGAAAATTTAACAACCTGTATCTTATCCCATTTATATCTACGCCGAATCCCCAGAGATTCCCAGACTTCTCTTTAAAGAAAAAGACACCATTAAAATCGTCGAAGACTTGTGAATCCTGAATATTACCAAGATGCGTTTCCTTCTCACTTTCCTAGGTAAAATCTCAATCAGCCATCGTTCAGCTAAGCTTGCCATAAACTCCATAAATATATATTGATGCTCATAATGAAAATTTCTTGGTGAGTATGGAAAGAGAGAAATATTTTTTAATCTCCGTAACATTACTGCTCATCATCCTAGACATATTTACTGATGTAGGGCATGCTAATTCTCAAAATGTCCAGCGCGTGATGGAGAGCCTTGGAAGAGGATTAGTAGCTCTACGGGTGGACTCAAATAAAGTATATATAAGCTGGCGTATGCTCGCGTCGGACCCGGAAAACGTGGCATTTAATATTTACAGAATTACTGATACTTCAGCACCGGTAAAATTAAATAATGCTCCCCTTGAAGCCACCAATTTTATTGATACCACCGCAGACTTAACAAAAACCAATGTTTATTTTATCAGACCAGTTATTAATGGCGTTGAGCTGGAACCAAGCGTTCCATTCGCCTTACCTGCCAACGCTCCCATAAAAAACTATTTGTCTATCCCTCTGCGTCAAGATGCCGTTAACTTTCTTGGGCAGGTCCAGGGCGCGAGACTTGCTGGTGTAGGCGATTTAGATGGGGATGGAGAATACGAGTTTGTCGTTAAGAGAGGTGATCAGGATTTAGATCCATCTCAAGCTACGTATCCAACTTATAGGCCTTTAGAAACTTATAAGCTTGAGGCTTATGATATAAATGGAACTTTCATGTGGAGGGTTGATTTAGGAATAAATATTAGACCTGGCATATGGTATTCCCCCTTTGTTGTATATGATCTTGACTGTGATGGTAGAGCCGAGGTTGTTACAAAGATTGGCGATGGCGCCAAGATATTAACCTCTAGTGGCGAAATTATCGATCTGGGAGACATAAACGGTGATGGTATACTGAATTATACGGATAATCTTGGTCGACAATACTTTGGCCCAGAATACTTCGCTATAATAGATGGCTCTAGTGGGAGGGTTCTCGCGATAGGAGACTGGATACCAATGATAAGCTGGCACTATTGGGGGGATGATTATGGTAACAGGGCTCATAGGCATTATTTAGGCATAGCATATGTTGATGGTTATATGCCAAGCTTAATCGTTGCAAGAGGAACATACACAGAGCTGTATATGGATGTTTGGAACTGGCGAAATAATACGCTAACGAAGGTCTGGAGCTGGCATAGATCCGGTGGGGGAGCATTTCACAATATACGAGTAGGTGATGTTGACGGGGATGGCAAGGATGAGATCATCCATGGGAGTATAGCAATAGACAATAACGGCGTAACCATATGGGTGACGGGTCAGGGACATGGAGACAGATTCCATTTGACAGACGTAGATCCAGATAGACCGGGGTTAGAAATATGGTATGTTCAAGAGAGACCCGGAGTTAACTTTTATGGGGTTCACCTTAGAGATGCACAGACAGGAGAATTAATATGGGGTAGGAGCGGCCCTGGATTTGGAGACCAAGACATTGGAAGAGGATTAGTTGCAGACATAGATCCACGATATCCTGGCTTAGAGTGTTGGGCAACACGTGGATACCTTTACAGCGCTAAAGGTGAAGAAATAGGTCCTCTTCCCCCTCAATGCAATTTTGGAATATGGTGGGATGATGATTTATTAAGGGAGCATTTAGATGCGACAACAATAAGCAAATGGGACTATAATGCCGGAAAATTCAACATAATACTTGTCATGGATGGATGCGAAGTTGGATCACGTAATGCTCCTCTGGGCTATGGTGATATTCTTGGGGATTGGCGTGAGGAGGTTTGGTATATTGATTCTGCAAAGCGCGAACTACGCATTTACGTTACTACTATCCCAACTCCAACCCGCTTAACCACATTAATGCATGATCCCATTTATAGGTTGAGTGTATCGCAAGAGACAGTTGGATACATGCAATCTACACAATTAGGCTTCTATTTAGGTGTCTCCACAGAAGTGGGGGGAGAGGGATACAAGAAAAAAGTATTTTCGATTCCTCCCGAAGTAGCATGGGTTATTCCAGTAACTCTTTCGTTTCTCATAGGTTTGCTTTTTGGCTTTATAGTAAAACGCACATTTAAATTGTTAATGCTAATCTTAATCCTACTTGGGATTTTAATTGGGTTCTTCTATGTGACTATAATCTTCCAAGACATCTATGAGAGTGCTATGGCAATATTGCCAAAAATAATCGGATATGAAAGCGCATTGATTAACATTCTTCCTTATATGTTGGTGGCTTTTGCAGTCGGCTTACTAATAGGTTTGTGGAAAGGATAATTCCGCTAGCTAAAGTGTTTAGCCATCTCTTCATTTCCTGGAATCTTTAGTATAGCGTCTATAACGTCGTCTATCTGTTTCATATCCTTCGTTCTTATGTCCATTATAAGCCAGTGAACGAGAGTGTCTCTGCCTCCCTTAAGGTTGGCTTCTAGGGCCCATTCAGCTCTCATTATCCTTGGCAGCATAACATACTTATAGAGTTTATCCGGTATCGGACCCTTTGGTATTGGGTGTATTCCTTTTCCATTCACTCTAACATGGGTTTCAATAACTATATTGTCTGGGAGGTTCGGTATGGTCCCCTTATTCATGACATTCACGTATATTGGAGCTTTTACTCGCATCCCGGAGAAGGGTATTTCGTAGCTGTCAGCCTCCTTATCATTATAGATAGAGTCTATTAGGGATACTATGACCTCACCGCTTGGTCTTAGTGGTATCGATTGTGACACGGGCTTTGATGTGTCAAAAGCTACCCTAGCCATCTCCTCAACATTTCTTCTAACCCCTAGAATCCTAAAGGCGCATCCTATTTCCGAGTCTGGTCCTCCATAAGGACCATACCAGTACTGTTTCGTCCTTAAATTCCAGTGGTATTTCCATGTTCCTCCACGAACGCTATCGCCTATGGGTAAATGGCCGTAGGTCTTGTATAGGTCTATGGCTGCCGGGCATAGGTCTAAATCCCAGGGGTTTGTGGTGTGTTCTCTCCAGACAGCCCAGTATTCCTCAGCGTCCTCCTTAATCCAGTCATCCAGATATTTATATCCATCTTCACCTTTATACTTGAATTTTGTCAGCCATATAACGTGGTTTAATCCCTTCATATCAATCTCAATATCATTCAGGTCTATGAGACCTATCACTTCCCTATAGCCTTCGGGTCTATGAGCCGCAAAATATGGGGTTAAATTCTTGCCAAGTTTCTCTTTAGCTAAACGCATTGCTAAAACTTCTATAGCTGCTCTATAACCTAAGAATCCATGGCATATACCCGCAACATTAACCTTAGTTTCCCTACTTATCATTGTTGTGAGCTCGAGGACTGGATTTGATACTATGAAAAGCCATGCGTTCGGAGCTAGCTCCTCAATATCCTTTGCTATTTCCATATGGAGTTTGAATAGGTAGTAACCCCATATAGTGTGGTAGTCTCCTACATAATTCCATTCTACGCTGTTAATCCCTCTATAATATCCATAATCCTCAGATACATCCCTCATCCTCTCATAATATAGATAACCCTTAGGTAAGGCTGTTGAAATAACGAAGTCAGCGTCTTTAATTGCCTCCCTCCTATCTTTTGTTGCATGGATTTCTATCGGGAGCTTTATCTCCTCAATGTATCTTTTAGCTAACGTTGATATGATATTTAACCTGTAATCATCGATATCCATAAGCCATATCTTAGAGTTGCGTAGTCCTTCATTGAGGAATATGTCAACAAGTATCCTACTAGTCCATCTGGCACTACCAGCACCTATAAAGGTAATTTTAGGACCTTCAGTCATTATCCCACAACCCTCACTACAAACATTTGCTCAGAAAACTTAAATCTTGTGGTTAAATAGGCTTAAAATAAACGCAAATAATGATGCCAAAAATAGATGATGAAAGTTCTGACATAACTTTTCATAGGTGAAAGTAAGCATTATATATGCCTTAGATTCTAAAAATTATCTCTTAATATGAGATGGGATAGAAATGAGCGCTTTCCTGATAAAATCTGGGGAGAAGGTTGTTTTTATAGGCGATAGTATAACTGATTGTGGGAGACGAACAAACTTCCCTCCTCTTGGGAATGGATACGTTTATATAGTTGCTAATCTCGTGGCCGCAAAGTACCCCGAAAGGGAGATAACGTGGGTTAATAAGGGGATAAGTGGGGATACTGTGCAGGGATTGGCTAGAAGGTGGACTGAGGATGTTGTCAATGAGAAGCCGGACTGGGTTTCAATATATATAGGCATAAACAATGTTGTACGCGCGCCCTCTCTAGAGGATTTTGAGAAGTCTTATAGAGAGATTATTAACAGAACATTAAATGAGACCAATGCAAAAATAGTAATGTTCGAGATTTTTTATGTTCCATCGGAGGATTCTCTTAGAAGGGGACTAAATATTGTGCCTTACAACGAGATTATACGTAGGCTGGCTGAGGAGAGCAAAGCTATACTAGTTCCGATAGGTAGAGCGTTTGATGAAGCTGTCAAAAGGGGTAAAAGTTTTCAGTGGACTACTAATGATGGCATTCACCCGAGTCAGATTGGACATACGCTTATAGCGCTGAAGTTTCTGGAGAGTTTAGGATGGTGAAGATGGCTAAAAATATATTACTGCTAGTGAAGGGTGAGTATGATTTGGTAATCTCTATTAGGAAGGTTTATCTCTGCAATATTCGATGAACATCTCGAATTTATTTGTGATTAATCCCAGCATTAATGTTAGCCCCTACTGCTATTCACTACTCAAGGCTGAAACCTATACAACATGCGCCCACGCATGCGTATATTGTTTTGGGCGCTGGTATAGGGTGGTTAGTGCTGGTGGAAATGAAAACGCTTATATAATGCTTCGAAATTTCGAGAGAACTCTGAAATTTTTAAGTAAGAAAAGATTAAAAACAATACCTTTCAGATTATCTACGTTAGTTGACCCCTTTCAGCCCATTGAGAAGGAGAAGGGCTTCAGCAGGCGAGTCTTAGTTCTTTGCAGAAAATATGAGGTTCCGTTAATAATTAACACTAAGGCTCCATATTTTTTAACCACAGATTACTTAAGCATTTTGAAGGCGTTAGGCGATGGTGGTTTAGTTGTGGTTCAGATTTCGCTATCCACGCTTAGCGATGAGACCGCCAAAAAACTCGAGCCCTACGCTCCACCACCAATAAAAAGGTTAGACGCTGCTGAAAAGCTCTCTGGAGATAATATTCCAGTGGTAGTTAGATTACAGCCATTCATACCAGGCATAACCGACTGGGAGATTAAAGAGATAATTGAGCAGACCAGGTATGCTGGGGTTAAGCAGATAATTGTTGAGTCCCTGAGGGACGAGATTGAGAACTTGAGGTTTTATGAGGAACTAGCGTATGACAAGTCAACTTATAAAGACTTGAACCTATGGACTTCTTATTCACCGTCAGTTGAGGTTCCCTCCAAGATAGTTCGTCCAAATTCCACATGGAGACTTGTCTCTTACAAATTGGTTAAGGAATTATGTGATAAATATGGGCTGGAATTTTCAACTTGTAAGGAGGGCTTTTACGAGTATCATACGGCAAAGAATTGTTGTGGCATGCATCTTATGGAAGGCTCTAAATATGCGTTAAGACCGACACTACAGGAAGCATGGGAATATTATAGGAGGCATAAGAAGTTCCCTAAATTTAAAGAATTAATTGATGAGCTTGGAGAAAAATATATCTTTGGTGAGGGCTTAAAGCGTTATCCTCGGCCGATAAGAAAGGGGATTAAATCTCATGAAAAAATTTTGAGGGAGATTCTTGATGAGCAACGTGATAGAATTAGCACGTTGATTCCAACAATTTTTCAGCTCTAACGTTATCAACTTCTGCGATTGAAAGATTATTGGCAAAAATGATAACTCTTAAATCTCGGATTTTGAATGCAATTAAAAGAGGCATTGATGAGTGCATTGAGAGGCATAAGTCTAAGTAAGCTTGATGCGCTTAAATATTCAACTTTAGCGATTTTAAGCGCCTTTGTCGTCGAAGTCATTTTAGGTATAGTTACTGGTAGCCTAGCAATACTAAGCGATGGAATGCATGCCCTCTTCGACTCACTATCATCTTTCATGCTCTTCCTCTCAGCCAACATGTCACTTAAGCCCCCAGACGAAGAACACATGTATGGTCATGAGAAGTTTGAGGCTCTAGGCGGCTTAATTGGCGGCTTCACCTTGATAGTTTTGGCGTTTTTCATCGCCATTGAAGCCATATTGAGAACTCTTAGTGGCAAAAACTACTTGAATTTAGGCTTCAGTTTGGCAGGCTTCATAGCTTTAGGCTATACGCTTTCCACGGATATTCTGAGGATGCTTGTTTTCAGGTTTACGATAAGAAAAGAGAGCCCACTAATTAAGGCAGGGCTTTATCATGCTCTCTCAGATTTAGGCTCAACATTAATCGCGTTATTTGGGTTCTGGCTCTCAACATTTTATGGAATGTTTTATGGGGACTCAGCAGCCTCTTTGATATTAAGTGCTATGCTAATCGCGTTAAGCATAAGGCTCATATGGGATAGCATTATGGAGCTAAGCGATATTGCGCCTAGGGGGATTGCTATTAGAGTTAAAGAGGAGATAAATAATATTAGTGGTGGGTTATTTGCCTGTGAAGGGCTTAAGATTAGGAAATCCGGCGATAAATTCTTCATTAGGGCGACACTTAAGGTTCCAGATTACATGAGCCTTGATGAGGCACATAAACTTACGAGTAAAATAGAAGATGAAATAATTAGGGTTCTCGGGAAAGCTGACATATCCTTTCACATCGAACCATATGGTGTAAGCGGTATGACAACCGAGAGGCTCATTGAGCGGATAGCAGGTAGATTTAAGGGCGTTGTGGGCATACATGATGTTAATGTGAGCTATCATGATGGAAAAGTATACGTTACTTTGCACGCGCAGGTTGCTCCTACAACACCCCTAAGTGAAGCCCATGATTTAGCCGAGAGTATTGAGAGGGCGATTTTAAGAAGCATTAGTAATGTCGGGAACGTTCTTGTTCATATAGAGCCCTCAAACATCGAATTGAAGAAGGGACATATGATGAATGATGAGGAAATAGATAGAATTGTTCGGTCAGCCGCCGAAAAATACGGTAATGAACTTAAGATTAAGCGTATAATAACCTATACGCTTAATGGAAAGCGCCACATAAACATTGAATGCTCATTTAACAGGGAAGTTTCAGTGGAAGAAGCGCATAAAATAGCCTCAGAGGTAGAGGAGTCAATTAAGGAGAAGATTTCTGAAACCATAGTTACAGTTCACATGGAGCCCAATAAGGCAGAAAAATAATTAGCTTAGGCTAGCTGATGGGCAAATCTTATTTAATGCGCATTCGCTGCATTTTGGATTTCTTGCAGTGCAAATCCTCCTACCATGAAAAATGAGCAAGTCCGCGAATCTAAGCCACTTCTCCTTTGGAACTATCTCCATAAGGTCTCTCTCAATTTTTTCTGGGTCTTTCTCGCTTGTTAAGCCCAGTCTTCTTGAGACCCTACTGACATGCGTGTCAACAATTATTCCCTCAAATATGCCATAAGCATTTGAGAGGACAACGTTAGCTGTTTTCCTTGCTACCCCCGGAAGGCTTAGTAGGTCCTCAATTGTTTTAGGAACCTCAGAGTTATATTTTTCGACGAGTATTTGACATGCCTTTTTTATATTTCTGGCTTTACTTCGATAGAAGCTTATTGTCCTAATATCATTTTCGAACTCCTCTAGGTTAGCGTTTGCGTAATCCTCAGCGGTCTTATACTTCTTAAAGAGGTTCTCAGTAACCCTATTAACGCGCTCATCGGTGCACTGGGCTGAAAGAATTGTTGCCACAAGAAGTTCGAGGGGATTGCTCCACTTAAGAGCCAGCTTGGCATCTGGATGAACCTTCTCGAGAAGATTAATTATTTCAATAACCCTCTCCCTTAACTCTCTCTTCTCAGCACACAAGATACATTCAACCTCACAATAATAATGATACCATATTAACTTAAAATTTACTTGGAGGGCGGGAGCCACATTTATATTCGATCACATGAATATTTATTATTGGCTGTGAGTATTCGGGGAAAAAATTTGCCTTTAGACCGTATGATCGAGAAGGCATATGATCTTATTCGCGGAAGGAGAATCGAGCAGATTGGTGATGGTGTATATAATGTGGTTGGGGAGCATGGAACATATATTGTGGTTCAAAATATAGATGGGTCTGTGACATGTAATTGTCCCGGTTTCACGTCCAAAAGAAGGTGTTCACATTCGCTTGCGGTTATGATGTTAAGGCAGCCGGCGCTACTAAAGGGTATTAAGAGGGAGATTGAGAAGGAAGAGAGATTGCGGAGAACTAAACACTAATTAAGGACTTCTCGGAATCTTTCTAGAAAAAGCCTACTACTTTAATTAGAACCGGGTATGTACAATGAGCGCAAAGAGAACATCACTCGAGATGTTTAGGCTCAAAAAAGTACTGGAGGCTCTAGCATCAAAGGAGGGAAGAGGAACAGAGCTCATATCGCTCTATATTCCACCTGGAAGACAGATAAGTGAGATAATCGCTATGCTTAAAGACGAGTGGGGCACAGCCTCAAACATTAAGTCAACCACGACGCGCAAGAATGTGCAGGACGCCATAGTCAGGGTGATTCAGAGACTAAAGCTCTTTAAGGAGGTTCCGGAGAACGGTCTCGTCATATTCTGTGGCGCTATACCTCAAGGTGGACCTGGAAGCGAGAAGATGGAAACTTACGTCATTGTTCCACCAGAGCCAATAAATATCTATCTATATCGGTGCGATTCAAGATTCCACATAGAGCATCTGAAAGAATTAGTTAAGGAGAAGGAGACATATGGAGTAATATTGGTGGATTCAAGTGAGGCAACCTTCGCGACGATAAAGGGGCGGCGCCTAGAAATAGCTGACGAAATAACTTCTGGAATACCTGGGAAGCATAGGGCTGGTGGACAGTCAGCTAGGCGATTTGAGCGTATACGTGAGGCGCAAGTTCAAGAGTTCTTTAAAAGGGTTGCCTCGCATGCGAATGAAATTTTCCTCCCTATAGAGGATTTGAAGGGAATAATTATCGGTGGGCCTGGGCCGACAAAATACGATTTTGAGAAGGGTGGATACTTAGATTATAGGCTTAGGGAGAAGGTTATAGGGGTTGTTGACACAGCCTATACTGGTGAGCAGGGCGTTAAGGAGGTTCTTGAGAAGGCTCCGGAGATAATGAAGAATGTTAGATATGTTGAGGAGAGGAGGATTGTCCAAAAATTCCTATATGAGATTGGGCACGATACAGGCTTAGCGACATATGGCGAAAGGGAAGTTAGGAGGGCTCTTGAAGCGGGCATAGTTGACACATTACTTTTATCCGAGGCAATAGATATAACGCGTGTAACAGTTAGCTGCACATCATGCGGACATACATACCAAGAATCAATGAAAAGCCATGAGGTTCTAGGTTTCACACAATCGCTCATCGGAAAGCCATGTCCCAAATGTGGAAACCCAACACTTGAGGTTACTGAGGAGAAGGACTTAATTGAGGAGCTGGCTGAGATAGCCGAGAGCGCCGGCTCAAAAGTTGAGGTTATATCGCCCGAAACTGAGGAGGGGCAGATGCTACTAAAATCATTTGGTGGTATAGCAGCCATCCTAAGATATAAGACGGAGCAACATTAATAATAAAGCCGGAACATTATGTTTCTCTAAATGAAAACAGTTTAAGCGGGGTCTAAGAAATGTCAGACTTGGAGCTTGAAATGATAAGATACAGGAAGCTTATGGAGCTGAGAAAGCGCCTTATGGAGAAGACGGAGCCTGAAGCTGAAAAACCGAGAGAGATTAACCCATATGAGGTTTTAGACAAGTTTTTTGTTGATAGGGCTTGGGAGGTCTTTAATGCTGCAAAAGCCCAGTACCCCGAGGTTGCGCAATATATTGAAAAGGTCCTTGTCAAGCTTATTCTAGAAGGAAAGATTAGGGATAAAATAACGGGTGAAGAATTGTATGGATTGTTTCTGCGCCTCGGATATAAAGTTAGACTTCAAACACGCATCAATATTTTAGAGCATGGGAGAATAAAGAGTTTAGAGGAAAAAATAAGGGAAGAGACATCCTAGCCTATAAATTTCTTAATCGTCTTTAGGGCTTCTAGGAAAGCCGCCGCTCCTATCAGTTAATCTATAAGCCTTTTATCGCCTACACTGTCTTCTTTTAGTAGGCCCTCGAAACTAGGAAATTGACTACGCACTTTGTTCTATCAACCGGTAGCTGCGCACCATATGATAGCCTCGTTATTGTTATAGGGTCTCTTCTCCTAACGGCATACAGCATGTTAAAGCATATCTTATACTTAGTTCTCTTCTTCTTAAAGGTAGAACACCTTTATTCTCCGGCTTAACTTTTCGGCTTCAGATAAATTTTACTTCCCACAATAGAATTGTTCGGTATTAGCACTTTAGTGCCATCACTTTTCATAACTATCGTGAACAATGTTGCAACGTCATTAACGATGCCTTCCTCCCCAGCTAAGACAATCGCATCGCCAATCTTATAGGGTCTTGATATTAGGAGGAATAGTCCTGCAACAGCCTGTCCTAGAACCTGCTGGGAGGCGAAACCTATAACTATGCCTATGAAGCCCCCTAAGGCGACACCTGCGGCGCCACCAGCTACACCACCAGCTATCGCTGCAACCAGAGCTCCAACACCTATAATCTTCACAATGTTTCTGACGGCTGCTGCTGTGGCATGGTCATATTTGGCTCTCATAGACCAATAGAAGAATAATGCGATGCCGCTAACAATAAGATAGCCGAACGCTATGGCAAGTAACACCTGAATATATCCCATATAATCCACAATGTTTATTCCAAACTGTAATAGAAAGCTGGTAAAAAGCCACTGGATGACTGCTGCTACAACAACATATAATATTATGTAGAGGACGACCCTTGTCATTGCTGCCATCGCATTCTTTGCAGCCTCAGATTTACTCATCTCTTCTTTCTGGGCTGATGAAGACATGTTCATATCCTCATTTCCCTAAATGAGATGTGTGATCATTAATTAATAAGTATTATTGTCATGATTAATCTAATGAAGCAAAGCAGTAACTGCCCCTCAGATTAGTGAGGTAAGCAATGCATCTACTTTCTTATGTCTCCTCCCTAGCAAAATGGGCTTTTTCTTTGCTTATTGATTCCTCAGCGTATTGAAGACCGCCTATTATTCTCCTCTCTAATTGTGTTTTTCTTCTGCTGTCTCAGGATATTGAGGTAGCATAATACATCGAAAAAGATTCTCATTAAACTTATTTTAAAGGGAAAGATTAGGGATAAAATAACTGGTGAAGAATTATATGGGCTTTTCCTACGCGCCAATATCCTAGAGCATGGGAAAATAAAGAGCCTAGAGAAAAATCCTATTTTAGGATCTCCATGAAAACCATACCCATCTTTAGTCAATCTATAAACTTTCATATTGCCTAAATAGTCTCTCCTATCAAGATGTTTTCTCACGATTTCTTGCGTCCACTATATTTAATTTAACTTTATCTTAATTCTCAAAAATCTTATATGAGAGTAAAATTTTCATATAAGTTGCGGAAGTGATCTGTCTACCAACCCTTGATCGCCTTCATCCCTTATTTTGAGGGATGCGGACGATCGAGTTTGGTGACGGATTGCTTCTAAAAATGGATGGAGGGATGGGGGAAGAATGGATCTAATTAGGAGAGTCTTTCTTTCCCAATTGACTATGATAATATTTTTAATGATTCCCTTAAGCATGCCGATACTTGCACTGATTGATGCTCAACCGTGTAGCGCCTTATGGACTGAATCAACGATTTATATTAGGGCTGATGGAAGAATAGATCCGCCTAACGCTCCAATAATTACTGCTGACAATATAACATACACTTTAACAGATGACATTAATGTGAGCGATTATGGCATAATCATAGAGAGAGATAACATTGTACTTGATGGGGCAGGTCACACTCTCGAGGGGAATTATCCATCAGTACGATATAATGGAATAAGAATTGGGAGCAGAAGTAATGTAACGGTAACTAATGTGGTCATAAAAAAATTCTATGAAGGCATTAAAATACTTCAGTCCTCAAATATCAGCGTATCTGGAAACAATATAACGGCGTGCTATTCGGGCATCTATATTTACCGCTCAAGTGGCAGCGTCATAACTGATAATGCTCTATCAAACAACGAGTTTGGCATAAGTCTGTTCCAATCATCGAATAATATTATTGTTGGAAACAATATAACGGAAAACTCCAATACTGGTATTAGCCTTAATGACTCTTCAAACAATAATACTATAGCCGAAAACAATGTGAGAAGAAATATGTTTGGTATAAAACTATCTAGGTCATCTAATAATAGGGTTGCTGAAAACAATATAACAAACAATAGTGAGGGTATTAGAGTTTCTGGAGATTCCCTTGGGCAATCTATAAATAACACTATAATTGAGAATAATGCAATAAATAATGATAAGGGGATTGTTCTACTGAATAATTCTTCAAATAGCAGCGTAATTAAGAACATTATAGCACATAACTCACAAGGAATCAGTATCGAGATTTCTTCGGGCAATTATATAATTGGGAATAATGTGACTACAAGTAGAGAGGTTGGCTTACGGATCAGTGAATCCTCAAATAATGTTATAGCCGAAAATAATGTGGCTGAAAACAATATATATGGATACAGTCTCGGTATCCGTCTCTCGCTCTCCTCAGGGAATAGAATTCACCATAATAATTTCATTAATAATAGTAGGCAAGCTTCCACCTTTAACAGCACATTAAACCTTTGGGATGATGGCTATCCCTCTGGGGGCAACTATTGGAGCGACTATACTGGTGCAGACCTATATAGCGGCCCATATCAGAATATGACTGGAAGCGATGGTTTAGGTGACACACCATATATTATTGACGCAGACAATAGAGATAGGTATCCGCTGATGAAGCCATATGTCGAAGACAAAACTCCCCCCTCAATAATAGAAATAAGGAGACAGCCTGAGGGCGATATTGAGCCAAACCAGCCTGTTAAAATCTTAGTGAATGCTACAGACGACTTAAGCGGCGTTAAATGGGTAATACTCTCATACTGTATAGGTGATAGCCCATCATGGACTGACATAGTCATGAGCTTTAATGCCACCTCCGGGCTCTATGAGGGTATAATTCAGGTGGAGCAAGCAAATGTTATCGTCAGATATAAGGTGACCGTGTATGATAATGCTGAAAACCAAATAGTTGACGATAATAATGAGCAATACTACATTTACAACGTTATACCAGAGTCCCCCTCAACCACAATCCTATTGACACTAGTCTCCCTAGCAACAGTAATAATAGTGCTGCAGAAGAGAGTAAAACTCCCAGAGAAGCGAATTAGGATGAAAGAGATTGAGCCATGTGCAACTCTCTCCTCATACATACACGTCTACCACAGGTAATAGTCACTATAAAAATACCCAAGCTGTTTTGAACAATTACCTTTATATTTTAGTCCTTAAGAATTAGTATGCGGTATTATTGTTGGGAGGAAGGTGCTGTTGAGCCACCGCCAGCGCCAAGTATATTAAGTTGCGCCAAGGTGGATGCTGCTAGGCTAAGAATAGGCTTTAGAGTTGATTTTAGTGGGAAGAAATTGGAAATGGTGATGTTTTATGGATGAAGAGGGGACTCTGGATTTTAAGCCAAAGATAAAGGATAAGACTTGGGACCCATCTAAGGAGATGATTTTGTTCAAGAAATGGCAGGAGGATGGAATCTACAGATTTGATGAAACTTCTAAGAGGGAAGTTTTTAGCATTGATACCCCACCCCCATACGTGAATACTCCGGTTCATATAGGGCAAGCATACACGTACGTCTGGATGGATATATTTGCGAGATACAAGCGTATGATGGGGTATAATGTGCTCTTCCCGATGGGCTTAGATAAGAATGGTTTGCCGATAGAAGTTCAGACAGAGAAGACGTTTGGTATAGTGATGCATGAAACCCCTAGGGAGGAGTTCATTGCAAAGTGTAAGCAGCTACTTCAGGAGAGTGGGGAAGCATCGTTAGAGACATTTAAGCGTTTAGGCTTGAGTTGCAACTCATGGGATTTAGAATATAAGGTTGGGGGCAGATATGAAACTGACGATCCGGAGTATAGGCGCCTAACACAGGAGACGTTTATAGAGTTCTGGAAGAGAGGCTTAATCTACGAGGATGAGAAGGTCACGAACTACTGTCCGGTCTGCCGCACAACAATATCGGATGCTGAGGTTGAGTATGAAGAAGAGGAGACCCTACTAAACTACATAAAGTTTAGGGTTCAGGAGACCGGTGAAGAGATACTTATAGCCACAACTAGGCCGGAACTGTTATGCTCATGCCGCATAATTCTCTTCAACCCATCTGATGAGCGCTACCAGCATCTTAAGGGGAAACATGCGATTGTCCCATTATATGAACATGTTGTCGAGATTATTCCACATCCTTACGCTAAGCCGGACTTCGGCTCAGGGCTGGTTATGATATGCAGCTTCGGCGATTATAGTGACGTTAGAATACTCAGGGAGCTCGATTTAAAGCCGATATTCGCCATAGATGAGAGGGGTATGATGAATGAGAATGCCGGGAAATATGCCGGCTTAAAAGTTGAGGAGGCTAGAAAGCGCATAATAGAGGACCTTAAGGCTGAGGGCTTACTCGTCAAGCAGGAGAGAATTATTCAGCGAAGACCAGTTTGCTGGAGGTCCAAGAACCCTATAGAGTTCGTCCCAATGAAGGAGTTCTACCTAAAGCAGGTTGAATTTAAGAAGGAGATACTTGAGTTAGCCGACCGAATGAGATTCTTCGCACCGGAGAGCAAGCAGATACTCATAGACTGGGTTAACTCGATTGATATAGACTGGGTTATTTCAAGGCGAAGATATTATGGAACAGAGATACCCCTATGGTATTGTAAGAGCTGCGGTTACATCTATGTGCCCGAGCCCGGAAGATACTATCAGCCCTGGAGAGAGCCTCCGCCAATCGATAGATGCCCAAACTGTGGTGGAAAAGAGTTCCGCGGTGAAGAGCGAACATTTGACACATGGTTTGACTCAGCGACCTCAGAAGTCTACATACTCGGCTACTTATGGAACAAAGAGTTCTTCATGAAGAACTTTCCATGCTCACTTAGACCGCAGGGGAAGGAGATTGTTAGGAACTGGCTGTACTTTGCTGTCTTAAAGTCCTTCCTGCTCTTTGGGAGAGAGCCCTTCAGAAATGTTTGGATACACATGCATGTTGTTGATGAGCAGGGCAGAAAGATGAGTAAGAGCGCTGGAAACGTCATTGACCCACAAGATGTTATAAGGATGTTTGGCAGCGAAGCCTTCAGAATATGGACTGCACTTGAGGGGAATATAACTAAAGGCGATATAAGATGCTCCTTTGAAAGGATAAAAGGAACATCAAAATTTCTGACAAAGCTATGGAATATTGCCCGCTTCATATCCTCGTTTCCGCAGGTAAGCGAGGACTATGAGCTCGCACCGCTCGATAGGATAATATTGGCCAAGCTTAATGAGCTAATAGGTGAGTGCCGTAAGGGCTATGAGGAGATGAATGCATTTCACGCTGGCACAGCCATAAGGACGTTCACATGGAATATATTTGCGGATCACTATCTTGAGGCCGTTAAGTCAAGGGCTTATAACCGGGATAAACTTTTTAATATTAGGCTCCAGCGAGGCGCATGGTATACGCTCCATAAGTGCTTAGAAATTATACTAAAGCTCCTAGCTCCAATATGTCCATTTATAACTGAGACGATATGGCTAGAGCTATACTCCAAGGAGAGTATACATATTCAGCGCTTCCCAGAGGAAAGGGAAGAGTGGAAGAACAGCATAGTCAATTTACTACCTAAGTTCATGGACTTTAATAATGCGATCTGGCAATACAAGAAGAGGAATAATATTGCTCTAAACCAAGAGCTAAAGGGTGTTGTCGTTTATGCACCAATGGACCTAAAACCATTTGAGGATGACTTAAAGGCCATGCATAAAATTGAGAATTTGGTCTTTGGTAAACCTGAGATTGAGGGAGTTGAAAAGGTTTCGGAGGAAGTCTTCATAGTAAAATGCTAGGTTTAGCCTAGAAAACTGCTTAGGGTTCTAGCTTTCCCCTCTTTTTTGCCGCTTATAACTATCTCTTTTCCTATCAGAACTCTCATTCCGTCAAAGGCCGCCTTTGTTAGCACTCCCGTCTTTTTCTCAATTAGCTCGGCCTCCCTTTCAGGGCCTCTAAGTATCATCTGCATGCCGAAGTGTGTTATTAGAGCCATTTCTGGACGGGTCTCCTCAATTATTCTTATGGCGTCGTCTGTAGTCATGTGTCCCTCCCAAGGCTGACCAGATGGTCTTAATACGGATAATATGAGAAGCCTTAACCCACTATAGAACTTTGATGCATCAGTGAAGTATTCTGAGTCAGGTATGTAGGCGAAGCTACCGAACTCTTTTGATTCGAAGCGGAATCCAACGGTGTCGGGGTCTGAGTGGACTGCTCTACATACAGTAACATTTAGTTCGTCAAGCTTGAAGGATTTGCCAACTGTTGCCTCAATAACTTTTTCCGGCATTGCCTGGTGGTATCTTGATATAGAGTTCTCGCATACTTCATTGCCTTTAAGGACGCTGCTTGCCGCCACTAAGACACCGCGCTTCTTAGTCGTTCCCTCACTCATGGCTTCTATGAGCGGCTCAGCATCGTTCGCATGGTCTAGATGCGAGTGTGAGACAAATATGGCTCTTATCTTCTGCGGGTCTAGACCCATCTCCAAAGAATATATAAGCGCCCCTGGTCCCGGATCAACATGTATATTAATTTTGTTCTGCTCCGAGATTATCCTTATTCCACCAGTTCTCCTTTTCTGGGTTATTGTTGCAAACCGCCCGCCACCAGTTCCGAGGAAAATTAGCTCAAGCATCACTTCTCCCGGCTCTAAATGACAATTTAAATTTTTAGTTAGCGATATAATTAAATTCTTTGTGTTCCTAAATTGAGGTTGCGGTGTTCATATATGAGAATTGTTATGAAAGTTGGCGGTTCAGTTTTAGCCTCACCGCCGAATCCGGAGTTAATTCGGAAATACGCTGATTTAATAGGGGATTTAAGAGCTAAAGGATACGAGATTGCCATTATAGTTGGTGGTGGTAGACTGGCTAGGGAGTTTATAGGTCTAGCACATGATTTGGGACTCTCTGAGAGGGAGCAGGATGAGCTGGCAATATCGGTCTCGAGGCTAATTGCTCAAGTATTAGCCATGAAAGTCGGCGGATATGATTGGAGAGATGTGCCCACAACTATCGAAGATGCTGCTAAGGTGCTGAATGAAAGGGGTATAGTGATCATGGGTGGTATTAAACCCGGCATGACGACAGATACCGTGGCGGCCCTACTAGCATCAGAGGTTAAGGCTAGCATCATTATTAAGGCGACTGATCAGGATGGTATATATACCAAGGACCCGCGCAAATATCCGGACGCTAAGAAAATAGATGAGTTGAGCTTCGATGATTTAGAGGGGTTATTAACTGAGAGCAGGCATAGGGCGGGAATACACCAGATAATCGATCCAGAAGCCGTTAAAATACTGAGGGAGAAACGCATAAAAATGATTGTTGTTAATGGCTTCAGACCCGAGAATATTCTTTTGGCCATCAACGGCGCGAGGATTGGAACAATAATTTGTTGAGACATCTCCTTTTCGCCTACAAGAACATTTGGAGAATTTTATCAGGGCTTTTTGATATTCTCTTTAGCAGTAACTTGATTTCTCATATCTTTCTCCCCTCTCCGCATTCACCACAACATGTTCCTAATAATTTTAGATCAGCCTCCCCAAATTATAGGAAAAAGTGATGGCGGGCCCGCTGGGATTTGAACCCAGGATCTCCGGCTCCGCAGGCCGACGTCCTAATCCTGACTAGACTACGGGCCCGGAACATTATTGGGATTTATGCATTAAATATTTCGGGACAAAAACTAATAAACGCTTTGTTAAGGGGAGCTTTTATATTCATGAAGAAACTAGATTATTTCTCGGTGTTTATATTGGGTGTTCAAATATCTCCTGAGGATTTGGCCGAGGCTGAGGATATTGACTTTATTGAGGAGAAGGAGGACTGGAATATTTATAAGTTGAGCGATGGCTCCATACTTAAGGTTAAACTTGTTTTAACAAGTGTTAAGAGACTTAAGAAGTGGAATCCTGATGGAACGCCAGTCTACGTAATTAACTCACAAAATATTGTGCGTGTCATTAACGTTCCTAAGGAGTTAAAGGCTAAGCCTAGGGGGCCAACCTTTAAGCCAACATAAAGCTGGAACTTTAAATTCCTAGGTCCTTTAATAGGTCGCTCACACAGTCCTTAATTGACTGTAGGAAGGGATGCCTAATTCTCTCCGGTTCAGAGAGTTTCTCTAACCTTTCTATTCGGAATGAGAGTGGTGGATGAGGATCCATTCCAAGCCAGTTTCCAATCCTACCAGAGGCTCTCTCCATCCACACCCGCCTATATCCTATCTTTCTTAGGGCGTTTGCTAAAGCATTCGGCTTTCCTAGAACTATAGCCGCTTCCAAATCGGCCCTTGCCTCGAAAAACTTTGCAATAAAATATATGATGCTTAGCGCAAAGAAGAAGTATAGGAGACCAAAGAAGAAGATTATGGGGAAGAAAGGTAGGAGAACATATACTCTAAACAGGTACTCGGCTGATGTTATGGCGAATAGAGCAAGCGGATCCCTACTTTTAACATGGCTTATTTCATGACCCACAACAGCAAATATCTCCTCCTCATCTAATTGAATAAGCAAGCCAGTTGTTATTAGGACAAGGCTAAATCTGGGAGCGGGTCCTGTAGCGGCGGCGTTAGGAACTATGATGTTCGCTATCCTAATTTTTGGAATGGGCATGTTAAATTGTTTAGAGGCCCTTTTTACAATCTCATAAACATTAATGCTTTTTATTAGGAGGTTTTCCGGTCTAATATTTATGCCATGCTCGTGAAAAACCTCCTGAACAGTTTGGGTGTCGATGCTCTTTCCGAGCGCCAAGGTTCTATTATAAATATCCCTTTTGATTTGGAGAAGGCGCTCCCTAGGATAGTTTTGCCTAATAAATTCGAGGTCTTCTGGGGGAATGTGATATTGGAGTATGTGAACTTGGGGTGAATCTGCGGTAATGGACCAGTCGCCCATTCGCATTATAATCTTGTCAGCAAATAGAACTAGAATGAATTGTGATAATATGAGGATTATGGGCGCATACTGCGGCCCAGCAATTACAAAAACTACATAACTGAAGGTTATGAAGATGATAAACAATAATAACATATTACCAGTAAAAATCTGACTTAAAATTTTCTTTCTCTGTGTGAGTTTCTTCTCGCTTACAATCTCCTTACTCGGAACCCAGGCAAAATAAAGTGTTGTTCTTCTGAGCTCGTCTTCATACATTTGGGTTACAATTATTAAGTCCTCTTTAATCTTGCTTAAAATATTACGAGGTGTATAGGCACTAGGTCTCATTCTAACTTCAATGGGATTTCCGGCAGTGACCTCGACATCAACATACCATAGGCCGTTAGGATCTAGAAATGTAAACGCTAGGGTCTCCCTACCGTCCAGAATCCAGCGTCTAACATTTGTGAAGTTCCGATAAAATGGAACTATATACCTCTGATATATAAAGAGAAGCAGACTATTATAGTATGCTGGTGCCACCTCAGTTTCTATTTTAAAAGTTTGTTCCTCTAGGATCTCCATTTCCATATCATTCCACGACGAATCTATTAATATAAAAAGGGGACTTACT
>Ga0209080_1000440_pt1 | contig 27937 bp, 26 predicted proteins | sample JNZ110809AmetaG_FD_184123 | JGI IMG/M metagenome (GOLD analysis project Ga0209080, IMG submission 184123) | Hot spring microbial communities from Jinze hot spring, China to study Microbial Dark Matter (Phase II) - JNZ 110809A (SPAdes) (version 3) ...
AGCTGAAACAGCTGCTGATTTTGACTGGCCAGCAAGACCCTTAACAGCGTCGGCTACTACGGCGAAGCCTCGACCAGCCTCACCAGCCCTAGCAGCCTCAATAGCAGCATTCAAAGCAAGCATATTAGTTTGACTAGCAATTTCAGAGATCGCATTAGCCATTTGACCAACCTGTTCAATTGAGCTTATCATAGATGTAACTGCGTCAGCTACCCTAGACATATTGGTTTTTATCGTCTCTAATGCGAGGAGACCCCTTTGACCTTTTTCCCCAGCTAAGCTTAGCCTTCCAATGGCTAGGTCTTTAACATTGGCAGCTTCTTTTGCTATTTCTCCAGCTTCCGCCATAAGCTTCTTTAAAGTGTCAACACTTTTTGCAGCATTTTGAGAAAGTTCAGCTAGTTTCTGGGCACCTAAAGCCACCTCTTGTGCAGCGCGAGTTACCTGCTGCATACCAAGGGATATTTGGCTAGAAAGATCCGCAGAATTTCGTCCCATTTCAGCCATTTTTTCAGCGGCTTTTGTTACATTTTCAGCATCTATAGTTACTTTTTTTGCAAAATTTTTAACATTTTCAGCGTTCTCAGCTACTTTTTTCGCTGTATCTGAAACTTTAGTAGCTGTTTCAGCCACATTTAACGCATTCCTCTGAGCACCATAAGCGATGTCAGCCATAAGGGCAGCGTTTTGGAGAGCTAAATCAGCTTTTTCAGATAGCTTCTCACATTTCTCTATAACCTCAGTTAATAAAGCAACCATTCTGCTTCTAAGTTTTCTATTCTCAGAGATAAGCTGATTGCGGTTAAGCTTTAAAGGAGATTTTTTCGGTTGCTCACCCTCAGACATCATAACTTCAAAAGATACATTCTCCTCAGCCACTGCGGACATTTCATGCAACCTCTGGGGCTAGACCTAATTTCTTATCCCGATTCTAATTATAAGTAAATTGCGAACCTCGAATATGTAGCAGGCATACATACCAAAAATACCAAATTTATTAAGACGAAACGCCGCAAACACGCATTATCTCTATGGGAATTTCCGCTAAAGGCAGAATCTTATCTACACAGCCCGCTTCTATCGCCGCTTTAGGCATGCTGAAAATCACAGAAGTTTCTTCATCTTGAGCTATCGTATAGCCTCCATGTTGCTTAACCATCTTCATACCTAAAGCTCCATCACTACCCATTCCTGTTAGAAGCACTCCTACATTTTTGGATTTGAAAACCTCCGCAGCAGTCATCATCATCGGATCAACAGCAGGTTTAACACCATGTATAGGCGGAGACTCGTCTAAATGAACCCTCTTGTCACTACCAACAATCATATGGTAGCCGCCAGGGGCAATTAACGCCTTCCCAGGCTGTATACGATCGCCTTCCTCCGCCTCCTTAACTTCAAATTTACAATATCTATTCAACCTCTCAGCGAAAGATCTCGTGAAGCCCGGCGGCATATGCTGCACAATCAGAATTGGAGGTGCAGCTTCAGGCAGGCATGAAAGTATCTTTTCTATTGCAGGTGGCCCCCCAGTGGAGGCACCAATCAAAACCACTCTATCGATTTTACATGAGGATATTTCTAAAGGCAAGATTGGTTTATGCCTTATTAGTTTAGCTCTCGCAGCGGTTTTTACTTTTGTAATAAGCTCACCACGTACCTTTTCAATATCTAGGGATATTTCCCCAGACGGCTTTGCAATATAATCCACCGCCCCATATTCCAACGCCTTTAAGGTAGCTTCAGCACCCTCCTTTGTTAAGTTGCTTAACATGACAACAGGCAGTGGATGTTCACTCATGATACGTTTAAGGGTTTCAAGACCATCCATTTTTGGCATATTCACATCAAGAGTTACAACATCCGGGGAAAGCTCACGGATTTTTTCTAAAGCGTCGACGCCATTCACCGCTGTACCTACAACAGTTACTTCAGGATCTGAATTCAGGAGGTCTTTTATCATTTTTCGCATTAATGCAGAATCATCAACGATAAGGACACGGATCAGATAAGATCACCTGAGAAAAGAGAGAAAATAGGTTACGCAATCATGATGAATTGAAAATTGTTATTTCGATATCACGCTTGCCTCTTGGGCATTTAAGGACTGTGATATCTCCATCGCTACCTCTCTAGGATTTAGCGATATTATCTTGGCAATATCTAGTATTATTATTAATTTCTCAGCCATTTTTCCTATGCCTATAACGCAGTCTTTCAGTGTTGTCGCAACATCTACGTGACGCTCTATATCCCTCCAAGGGATTGTAGATACCTCGGTCACTGAATCTACAACAACCCCAACAGCATAGTCGCCCATCTCGATAATTATTATCTTCTCGCTTCCATCTTCTTTTGAGGGAAGACCTAAACGTTTCCGTAAGTCTATTATTGTAACTATCTGCCCCCTCAGATTTGTAACCCCTCTGACATATGGAGGGGCGCCGGGAACTGGTGTAACTGCTTGCATATCCCGTACTTCTCTAACCTGGTCAACGGGAACACCATAATTTATGTTTCCAATAGTGAAGTTTACAATTTGCAAGTATTCATCCTTCGTCATACATTAATCACCTCGGGTTTTGGATAATTAGACATCATATCCTTAATCTTCTGAATTTCGCACAATATCTTTTCAATAAAGTCACGTGTTCTAAGACTCTCTTCCTTAAGTTTATGGGCGATTGTAGCAAATTGATCAGAAGTGGCCGTCTGTTCCTCTATGCTTGCTGCAGACTGTTCAGCAGCTGCAGCTGACTGCTCAGAGAAGCTTGCAACTTGCTGTATAACATTGTTAACTTCATCTAAGGATTTCACAGCTTCATCAACCTTTTCCTTAAGATCTTTCGTAATGTCAAGCATTCTCGTCATTGCCTCAGCTATTTCCTGCGAGCTTTTTAGAGCACTATGTACTATTGATCCGCTTCTCTCGGCAACTTCACCTGCTTTTTCAGCAATTTCCATCGCTTTTACTCCAGTTTTAGTTACACTTTCAATAGATGATACAGCGGTTTTAGCAGCGGAACGTGTTTGCTCGGCAAGTTGCTTAACAGCGTCGGCTACTACGGCGAAGCCTCGACCAGCCTCACCAGCCCTAGCAGCCTCAATAGCAGCATTCAAAGCAAGCATATTAACTTGACCCGCTATTTCAGATATCTCATTAGCAAGCCCAGCTACGTTTTTTACGGCGGCTGTAACATCATTTATGGTTTTGACAACACTTATTGTGGAGGATTTAATGTCATCCAATGCTCCAAGAGCTTGAGAGCCACTTTCACCCACTATTAATGCTAGCTTGCTTGCGCTTTCAACTATTTTTGCCAAGTCACTTGAAACCTTGTTTACATCATTAATTATTGAAGCTAGAACCTCAACTGTACGTGCAGCGCTTTGAGATAATTTGGATAAATTTTGAGCACCTTCTGCAACGTTAAGGGAAGCCGATATTATTTGTTGCATGCTCTTGCCCAATTTTTCAGTCGCTTTAGAAAGTTCATCACCGAGAGCGCCTATGTCATCTGAGGTTTTTAATAAATCACTTGTAATCTTAGCCACATGTTCCAAAGCTTGTAAAATCGAGGATAGAAGTTCACCTTCACTAGTTAATACAGATGGCGTAAGAGTAACGCAGGAAACCTCTGCCATCGAAAATGCCTCCAGTCTCAACATTGCATGTTTATTGCCTGAAAACTATTAGTTTGTGTGCATAGGCCGAGATAACACACAGAAATCACCAGGCGACAATTATATGAACTTTTTAGCCTTATCGATAAGTATCTGGCTCAACTCCCTGCTTGGGAAAACTATTAGTATACAACTAGCATCTCCACTCTTCCTTTTAAATTGAGCTTCAAATATTAAACTTAAATTTGATAACATAGCTTGTTTCACTAGGAAATGATCCAATATAGCGTCAAATGTATCTACAACCCTCTGCGGAGTTGTTGGAACTAAAGTTACTCCTGCGAAATCTGCAATCGCGCTTAAAAATGACCCTATCAAAATGTTTCCAAGCTCAACTATGGCAGAAGCCCCCATCTCAGGATCAACTTCATCGGGAGATGAAGCCATTGTCATAAGTGCAGCAAGCTTTCTCTCCTCTTCCACATCGAAAAGGAGCAAAATGTCACAGTCATAGTCGCCGTTTAATTGCATGTATATAGCCGTAGCTGGTTGATCATGCATATTATAATATTTCAACACCATATGAGGTGGAATGGCGTAAATCCTTGGGATATCTATCGAAACAGGTTCCTGTAAAATTTCAGACATAGCTGTGGCAGCATGCCCAGCACCTATACTGCCTAATTCACGAAGAACATCTAAGTCAAAGTATTCATAATCCTGACGATGGTCATCACCTAACAAAACACCATCAACTTTCGAATTTTTAATTAAGCCACCATTTACATCATTAAGATTCATAATTTTCTCTCTCCCCCCTTTATAGTACGCACAACTACAACCCCTGTTGAAGCATTAAAAAGGACCCTCCTACCACAGTTCCCACCAGTGTCCTCAGCAACTAAAGGAACATAGCACTCCAAAAGAGCTTTTTTAACGGCTTCAACGTTCTTTTGCCCTATGTTTATCAGATGACACTTAACATCAGAAAACATACTTGCTCCACCAGCTATTTTCGCGACAAGAGAGCAACTCTCACCCCCCAGTTTCCTTACAGCCGCCACTAAAGCAGGCACAGCAGTATCGGCATACTTATATGGATGAGAATTAGCATCACCATTCCATTTAGGAAGCATCACATGAGCCATTCCACCACAACGGTTTACCGTATCATAAACACAGACAGCTACACATGAACCCACATTAGTCACAAGCCAAAGTGGCCTTTTCTCAACTCTCGCCTCAGCTATGTCAACACGGAGTTCTTCAATAGCCAAGTTCTGATCCATTCTATAGTTCATACTTGTGGAAGTTATTATTGGAGTGAAGAAGGATTGCTTCACAGGAAGGTTTTGGGCAAATAAGTCCATTAAGTTATCACCTACATTAGGGTCAAAAATATTTGAAACACCACCAATTGATGCAACAACCAAGGGATTCAACCCCACTTATTTAGAACTTCCATCACCTTCTGGGGTTGGAACGGTTTAACTATGAAATCCTTGGCTCCTGATTTCAAGGCTTCAGCAACGAGAGCTTGCTGCCCCATAGAGCTACACATAATAACTTTAGCTGATGGATCCATAGCTACAATTTTCTTCAATGCCTCTATTCCATCCTTAGCTTTGCTGCCAGCAGGCATTACTATGTCAAGAAGAACTATGTCCGGTTTACATTGCTGATATTTTTCTATGGCTTCATCACCATTCACAGCTTCAGCAACAACTTCATGTCCACATTGCAAAACTATTTTCTTGAGAACGGCCCTCATAAAGGCAGCATCATCAACAATCATTACCGTCGCCATAGTCGGCACCGTCTGATTTTTGAATTTAACTTTAAAAATAAAAATCTTGTGTCTCACTATACCATATTTATGCGCATGCTTTGAGAGAAAGTCTCTCCTGGTTTCTTTCAGCATTTCTTTTGCTGATTAATTTAGGAATATCTAGAACTAGAACCACTTGCCCATCTCCAAGGATCGTAGCCCCGCTGAATTCCTTTAGACATGACAGTGTCGAATCTAATGGCTTTATTAAGATCTCTTGAAGGCGCAACACAGAGTCAACAACTAATCCATAACAGCGACCTTCATTATCAGCGTTTGTTACTATAACCTCATGGTGATTCTGTGCTTCACCGCTATTGAGATTCAGCAAACTGCTTAACCTTAATAGGGGGATTACGTGACCCCTAACCTCAATCACCTCCATCATGCCGAGAGATTTTATGTCACTTGCATCTATACGAATGACCTCAGATACCTGTGAGGAAGGAATCGCGAAAATTTGACCAGCTACATTGACTAACAGCGACTTTATAATTGCCACTGTGAGAGGCAGTTTTAGAGTTACTTTTGTTCCTTTTCCAACCTCAGTTTTTAGCGAAACAAAACCTCCTAAAGATTCTATTTTAGTTTTAACCACGTCCATACCCACGCCTCTTCCACTAGTTTCAGTAACCTGTTTGGCCGTCGAGAAACCTGGTATGAAAACAAGGTTTATTAGTTGCTCGCGACTCATTTTACTTACTTCATCAAGGGAGAGAAAACCCCTTTCAACAGCTGTTCTCTTTATTTTTTCAGGATCAATACCTGCACCATCATCCTCAACCTCAATGAGAACATGATCGCCTTCCCTACGGGCTACAAGTCTTATGAGGCCGACGGGATTTTTTCCATATTTTATACGTTCCTCAGGGGGCTCTATTCCATGGTCTATACAGTTTCTAATCAAATGAACTAAAGGCTCACCAATTTCGTCAAGCACGGTACGGTCCACTTCAATTTCTCGGCCTTCCATCAATAATTCAACTTTTTTGTTCTTCTTTAGCGATAAATCTCTCACAAGCCTTGGAAATCTATCGAAAATCTGACTCACTGGAACCATACGGATCCTTGTAACTAGATCTTGAAGCTCGGTAACAAGGCGGTCTATGCTTCCTGCAACACGTTTTAAATATTCCTGATTGCTAGAGGAAATAGCCTGTAATAGAGCTATCTTGTTTATCACGAGTTCTCCAACAAGGTTCATTAATTTGTCTAAGTGCTTAAAATGTATTCGGACTGTCTGCGAAATCCGTGTGTCAAACATTGGCTTATAAGAGTCCTCACGCTGCTCACACGCTCTACCGTGATTGGTGAATTCTTCCGCATTTCTAACCTGCATTATGCTAACTGATTCAACTTCACATATTGATTCAACGCATTTTCGAAGGTCAATGTCACCTACGTTACTTCGAATTAAAATCCTAATTTCATGGCCTACATTATCTCTCTCAATATCTTCTTTGCTTGGAAAAGTCTTAAGTACCTCGCCCTTTTCACTTAACCGATCTATTATCATGCAGGCCCTTAAGGCTCTAAAAATGCAATCGCTACTTAATTTGACGTCTACTTGGTATATTTGACCCTCAGATTCTCTAGAATCATTTCCAGCGTCCTTTTTATCTTCAATCCTCTCCTGGGGCTTTGCATCCTCAATAACTTGGAACATATTCAGTTTTTCCATCAATGAGGCTATATCAATCTCTTCGTCAATCCCATTTTGCAATTTATCAAGCCTGCAGGTCAGAGCATCAACACACTCTAACAGTATATTAACAAGTTCGCTTGAGACTCTACCACTTTTTCTAATACCATCTAAAACGTCTTCCATTTTATGAGTTAACTCCGCAATATCTTTGAAGCCCATCATAGCGGAAGATCCCTTCAAAGTGTGTGCAGATCTAAATAGAACGTTTATGGCGTCAATATTCCCAGGGTCCTTTTCTACGATAAGAAGACCCCTTGTCAAATTGTCTATATGCTCCTTAGCCTCCTCTATAAATAACTGCTTATACTGATCCATGTTGAAAGACAAGTTACCGCCTCCATGCTCCGGCTTGAACCATAATAACTTCGCTATTTAACGCTAATTTTGATGTGTGTGTAGAGCATAATTACGCTCAGATCATCGTAAAGGCCAAACCTTCTGGTATACTCGAGCCTCAGGGCTTATACACCTAAACATTCCTTGAGCTTCCTCAGGTATAACCTCTGTTTTACCCAATATGAGGTAACCATCAACCGTTAAAGAGTTATAGAAGTTATTAAATAATTGAGCCTGACCCCGCTTATCAAAGTAAATGAGAACATTTCTACAAAATATCACATCGAAACTCCGATACTTTAGCCCACTAATTATATCTGCCCGTTCAAAATGAATAAAACGCCGTATCATATTTTTAACCTTGAATAAGCCTCCGCCAACAAAATCAAAGTACTTCTTAATTAAGTAGCTAGGGATGTTGGACAACTCTTTTTCGTCATATAGTCCTGTAGTAGCTTTTTTAATACAGTCCTCATCTATATCAACGCCATGAATGGAGATATAGAAATCACTTATTTTAGAGCCTAAAGCCTCGTAAATCATCATTCCTATCGTGTATGGTTCTTCGCCACTTGCACATCCAGCACTTAATACTCTGATTGTATTCTTACTCGAAAGGATGGACGGCAAAATTACGTCTTTGAAGAATATGAAAACATCTGGATCTCTAAAAAACTTTGTGTAATTTATCGTTAAATCTCTTAATAAGAGAGAATATTCATCGCTATGAGATCGAAGATAGCGTAAATACCTCCAATAGCTATCTATTCCTAGAGTTCTCATTCGAGAGCTTATCCGCCTACGTAGGTAATTATCTCGATAATATTCACACTTTAGTCCTGTAGCCTTAAAAATAGCATCCTTTATCATAAGGAAGGCTTTTTCGTCTAGATTCTCAGCTAGAGATTTATGTTTCTGCAGCAATTTGACTCTCCTCTAGGAAAATGCTTGAGAATTGTTTTGTTAAATCCCTAAGAGTGAAAATTGAACAGCTAGATGGGAAGTATATACCCATTCTAGTGCTTTTAGCACCAATGCCCACGGATACTATTTCCCGACTTTTTAGAGTGTTTACTGTTTCCGTTAGAGCTGTAGTTATGTTTTGATAGCCGTAAGGCCATCCGTCAGATATAATTGTTATAAGTCTTAACTCGTCATTTCTAGTTTTCATGACCTCGCCAGCTAATGTTAAAGCATCAGGAATATATGATAAGCCGCTGAATTTCACGCCGCCTATTCTTGATTTTACCCTCATGTTGTATCTCTCTTTCATGTCTTTAATCACAAAGAAGCGATCATTAAATGCGTAAAGAGCCCATGACGTTGGATCTAGCAAGAGTTCATTCGCAACCTCAGCTAATATTACGAATATTTCCATAGCAAAGTCGGAAATAGCCTTCATGCTCTCACTGGCGTCAAGCATTATTACCCAAGAGTAACTTTTACTTATGTTCTCGTCCAGTAGGAAAACGTCTGTTCGGTTACTTCGGGCAGCAACCACTTGAATAACGTCCTGAAGATCCAATATGCCATATAGCTTTCTGGAGTCTTCATCCAGCATATCCCTAGCTGCCAGGAGGCTTTCTATAAGTCTATGGGCTTCGCTCTTGCACCTGGACTTTATTCTCAGGAACTCTGTATAATCAAGATCTGGCACATGGACGCCCTTAAACCTCGTGAAAGAGAGAAGATTCTGATATTTTAATAGAACCTTACAGTCTTTTTCCTTTTGTCTTTTCCAATCGTCAACAACTTGAAGAGCCTCATTTTCAGCGACTTTTCGCCAAGTTTGATCAGTACCCATAAATGCCTGAGGGGTAGCGCCTAAGAATTTGAGACACTGCGTGAAGTTTTGATCAGCCATAACATCGAAGTTGACGGCGAGACTTGAATGGAAGATGGAACATAAACCGATTTCAGGTGTATGGGGCAGAAAGGGAGTTTCAGTTATAACACCTGATTCCTCTATCTTATCATAAATTTTTGATGCAACATTCAGCTTTTCAGCCTTCACATCAGTAGTTTCTTCCAATAATGCTTCTATATATTTCCCTCTAAAAGTCTGAATCAAATCGTCAAGCTCGTCTATGGCTTCTTTTTCAGGGCTGGATTTTATGGGATTTAACCCCGTATGCGATTTAAACATGAGGCCGGTCATTATTTTTGTGGCCGGATTAATATAACCATCAATTTTACGAAGCCTTCGTATTGCAAGGGTGTTTGCAAGAGCTAAATCTAGAAGTTTATCTGGATAATTTAGCGAAATATACGTGATTGCTTTGACGCCCTCTATAACGAAGCTTATAAAAGTGGCTAAGCGTTTATTTTTGCCTTTCATCCAATCCCTATAATCATCAAAATTTTCAATTAGGCTTAAAGCGCTCAAATAAAATACGGAAGCACGAAATAAGCTTGCTAATTGCCTTTGACCCATGACATCAGCAGGGAATATGTAACCAAGAAATGAAAGCTTCTCTTCTTCATCCTTAATTTCCTTAGGTTCGGGTAAAACATAAACAAAGTGATCAGCTTTTTTATAAAAACGGGGGAATGTAGCTTCAGGTGATATTAATATTTTGTTTTTAAGCCAGTCCTTATCAAAAAAGAGAGCCCATGCGTACTCAAGGAAGCCCAATGAAAGCTCACCATATGTTATTACGAGCCCTTAAAAACTGAGAGTACCAGTCTTCTAACGTCAGCCTGAACCTCAGCACTGTCGCTTGTCAGTGCTACAATTGTCTCTTCTGCAGCAGATATTGGATCAGCACCATCCTTTATTAGAATTGCCCAGTGGATTAGGTCTCCGATAGATGGGCCATATGGCAGGTCGCCTGCCTTATATTGGCGCCTCATTTCGGCGCCAACTCGTATAATCTTGTAGGCAGTGTCCTCATCTATTTGGGCGCGCTTCATTAAAAGTTCCACTTCTTTTTGAGATATTCTCTCGCCAACACTTTCGTAGTCAAAGTTTATCCAGACACTCATCCTACGCCTAAATGCCGCGTTAAGAGGCTTTGTTCCAGCAAATTCCGCAGAGAAAGGGTTCATGCTTATTATTAGGTAGGCATATGGATGGCGAACCACAACTTCATTATCTTTTTCCGTAAGGACCAGGTGCCCCCTTGTGTCAAGGACGGGATTAAGTCTCGTGGCAACATCTTGCTTCATCATATTTGCTTCGTCAAGGTATAACAAACCACCATATCTAAGCCAGCTTGTTACTTGACCGTCAACCCAGTTTTCCTTACCAAGGCCTATGAACCGACCAATAAGGTCATAAGATGATGTCTGTAATCCACAGTTAACCTCCCATAGAGGTAGCCCGGTTAACTCTGCAACCAAGTAGGTTATATGCGTCTTTCCGGTACCTGATGGACCTATAAGGGCACACTGCTTGAAGTAGTAGAGAGCCCTTACTATCCTCTCTACGTACCTTTGACCGCTATCCACATATTCAGGCGTCCCTCTAGGTATTAGGGGTTGAAGAAAATCTGGAAATTCGTATCCTGGGTGAAGATCATACTTGGCTATATCATACTTATAATATAGGGGAGAACGAGACATTTCTTTTCTCTTCTTTATGTTTACGGTTACTTTCGCATTCTCAGTCTTTAAGGACACAACCTCGGTTTTTAATTTTGCCGATCCAGACTTCTTATAGGCATCTGTCCCATAGGCATAGATGGAAGCTCCTTTCTGATTCATGGTTCTCCCCCTAAGATAGTAATCGATATTTGAGTCCGATAAAAACTTTATGACATCTTAATATTCACGAATATTTCTTCTCAAAATCATCCTGTACATACGGCAGAACTACATACTAACGGTTATCTGCTTGACTCTGCGAATTTCGTTTTGGTGATTATTTGGCTGAGGAAACTTCAAGCTCCGATATTGCGATTGCCGAGCCTGTAGTCTTAGAAGGGACGGATGAAACACCTCGAGAGCAACTAAAGATTGTTCAAGAAAATCTTGGCCACATGTGTGAGTTGGCTAAGGAGGAAGCAGACCTTGTAAACGAGTTGATAAGCACCTTAGCTATCGTCCTTAAACCATTTTGTGAAACTATTGAAATATCAACTTCAAAGCTCCCGAAGGGATATCAAGAGAGACTTAGTAAGGCTTTTCTTGATAGAAATGGAAGATTGATCCTTGTTTATAAGGATGAAGAGATTGAAGTGTTAGATCTTAGAGAGAAGACAAACAGGGAGATAGTTACTGAGATTATTGATGAAATATTATCTAAGCTTGCGGTAATGGTTACTCGCCAGAGGTCAAAGATAGAAAAGCGGGTAAAGGCGCTCATACCAGTAGCTAAGGAATTACAAAAAGCCGCCAAGATCTTAGAGGAGTTATAGAAGAAGCTCGGAGAGAACCTTTAAAAGGGTCTCTTTTTCCTTTACATTCTTAATTAGGATTTTGCCGCTTGAGTAAAGCCTCAAAGATGCCCCCTTGAATTTAAGGTCATAGATTATAGAGGAAATCGATCTCTGTAATTCAGATTTTTTGAGAATTTTTTCTATAGCCTCCCTGCTACGTTCATACTTAAGGAATACTACGAAGTTGCTTTCCTGACCACATGTCTCCTCTATCCTTGAGACATACTCGTAAATGGAGTTCATTAAAGTTGTTCAACCTCCTTTAGAACATCAATAAATCGGTCTATTTCCTCTTTAGTGTTGTATATGTAGAAGCTTGCTCTGGCGGTGGAGGGTAATCCGAGACGTTGATGTAGGGGTTGAGCACAGTGGAAGCCGCTTCTAATGGCTATTCCGTAACTGTCGAGGAAAAGGGCTAAATCATGGGAGTCTACGTTTGCAACGTTAAAGGAAATTATGCCACATCTTTGGCGGGGATCTTTAGGACCATAAATAGTTACTTTCTGACATTCAGCCATACGTTTTAGAGCGTAGCCTGTTAATTCTTCTTCATGAACTTTTACATTCTCCATTCCTAATCTTTTAAGGTATTTTATTGCAGTAGCTAAACCGATAGCCCCGGCAATATTGGGGGTGCCAGCCTCAAATTTCCATGGCAATCTATTCCAAGTTATCATACATCGGCCAGTTTGAGGGTTATAGGAAACCTGCCGTATCATTTCTCCACCACCATGAAATGGTTCAAGCTCCTCTAGGTGTTGACGCTTACCATATAGAACGCCTATGCCAGTTGGGCCTAGCATTTTATGGCCTGAGAAGGCCATAAAATCTACGTCTAAAGCTTTCACATCTGTTGGCATATGTGGAACTGACTGAGCAGCGTCTAAAAGCACCAGAGCATTATAATCGTGGGCAAGCTTCACAACTCGTTTAACATCGTTTATGACGCCTGTTACATTGGAGACATGGGTTAAGCAGATAAGCTTAGTTCTTCGGCTTATATTCTCCTCAAGACTCTCATAGTTTAATAGGCCATCTTCATTCACGTCTACGTATTTTATCTTGAATCCCCTTATTTTTGAGAGAATTTCCCATGGAACAATGTTGCTGTGATGCTCCATAAGGGTTAGCAGCACTTCATCCCCTTGGTTTAGGTTTCTTAGGCCCCAAGAATATGCGACTAGATTTATGGCCTCCGTTGTGCCTCTTAAAAAAATTATTTCCTCTATGCTTTCTGCGTTTATAAACTTAGCAACTTCCTCATGCGCTCCTTCGTAAAGTTCCGTTGCTTCCTGAGAAAGCGTGTGCACCGCTCGATGGACATTAGCATTATGTTTCTCATAGAATTCTCGTATAGCCTGAATCACCTGCACAGGCTTTTGGGTTGTCGCTGCATTATCAAAGTAGATTAATGGGTATCCATTTACAAGCCTCTTGAGTATTGGAAAATCCTCTCGCAACTTTATTGGGTTAAGCATTAAGAGCCCTCTTCAACCACACCAACACGCTTTGCAAGCCTTTCAGCAAGCTCCTCTTCTTCAAGAGCCTGCTTCTCCTCAAAAGTAAGCTCATCAGGCAACCAACTTGGCTTTACATTTTTCAACTTATAGTAGGCGCGAATAGCCCTACGAAGAGCCCCGACAGCCAAAACGCCACAGTGAAACTTAACAGCTGGCAATCCGCCAACCTCATCAGCTATCTCTTTCCACGAGATTTTCCACGCGTCCTCCAGCTTCATCCCCCTAATTTTTTCAGTCACTATGCTGGACGTGGCTATATTGGCAGCGCACCCATAACTTTCAAAAGTAGCTCTCTCTATCACATCTTGATCATTAATTTTGAGGTAGAATGTTATCATGTCCCCGCACATGGGGTTCCCAGCTACGGCGGATATTGTAGCATCCTCCATCCGCCCGAGGTTTTTAGGATTCTTGAAAAGCTCTAGAATTTTCTTGCTATAGGGTAAAGGAGACCTAGACATTTACTTCGTCACCGTTGAGCCCGTTATCCCTCTAAGTCTCTCAACAGCCTTAGGAATAACTTCAAGGGCATACTCTATGTCTTCATCCGTATGATAACGTGTTACCTTCATAAGTATGCTTCCATGAGCCTCCTCAAATCTTCGCCCAATTGCAACGAGCACATGACTTGGCTGCAACACCCGCCGGGTGCAAGCACTTCCACTTGAGACATAAACTCCATGCAGGCTTAGCTCAATGGTTAGAGCCTCCCCCTCACATCTTAGAAAGCTTATATTCACATTATCAGGGGCTCTTTTGTCGCCTCTAGGTCCATTTAAGTGGACATCTGAAACCGCCTCGAATATTCCATCAATCAATTTATCTCTCAAATTGCGCATATAATCTACGTTACCATTGAAGTTGTGAAAAGCTAGCTCGGAAGCTTTTGTAAACCCTACTATGAGTGGAGTGTTCTCAACACCTGGCCAAAGCCTTTGGGTGCCTATCTGACCCTCAAGAATTCGCTCTAAGTGTACACCCTCCCTAACGTAAAGGACGCCTACACCTCTTGGCCCTAATATTTTTGGGCTACTTATCGTTGCCATATCCACTTTAAGGTCTTTAAAATTGAGGGGAATCTTCCCGTAAGCGTCAGAAGCATCTGTATGAAAGAGTATATCCGGCTTCTTGCTCTTCACAATATCAACAGCCTCCTTTATAGGTTGAATTGTGCCTATTTCATGGTTTACTGCGGACAAGCTTACAATTATGGTTTGATCGTCAACAGCCTCCTTAAGTCTCTCAAGGTTTATGAAGCCATCCCTATCCACAGGAATCTTCTCAACTGTGAAGCCAAATTTCTCAAGGAGGTCAACCACATTAATTACACTTAAAGGCTCCACTTGGGAGGTTATAATTTTACCACCTTTCTTTCGAGCCATTAAAGTTGTTCCTATGAGAGCTAGATTGTTAGCTTCAGTTTCGCCAGGTGTAAAGTTTATTTCCTCAACGCTACAACCTAGAAAGCCAGCGATTTTCTGAGAGGATTCCATAATAGCTTCAAAAGCTTCCCAACCAGGCTTATGTGTCAAAGTAGGGTTACCATAAGCACGCTGGTTGAAATAAGGAAGCATCGCATCAACCACTTCTTGAGGGACGAAGCTGGCATTTTCAATGTCAAAGTAAACTTCCCTCTTAAGTCCTTCATGAGCCCGGAGAAGCTCTCTAACATTCTCAAGCACACTCATACAAGGCCCTCTTTTTTGACAAAAATAAAAACCAAAGCTCATAGAAAAAGCATTTGCTCACAATATGGGATCATATCTAAGCTTGTTTTTTCAAGCCGCTAAATTTCTCCATACACAATTTCAGCCATAACTATAACTTATAGCAATTGAAACATATGAAGAAACTTAAAGAAGCTTATGACTTTTATAATTGGACTTATTTCCAGAAGTTCTATGGAAACATTTAACGTAAAAGCGGCTAGATCTTTAAAGTGTATACTCTGCTCCGTATTCCTTATGCAAATGGTAATGGGCATCGTTAGCATAACCACGCCAATATATGCTGCAAGTTTAGGGGCTTCTCAACTGTTATTAGGCGTAATTGGGGCAGCTGGAGGACTAATTTACTCATTCATGCCCTTCGCCATGGGTATTATTTCTGATAAAATCAGGAGGAGGATCCCCATAATAGGATCAATGCTACTTTATGGTGTTTCATGCATTATATACATCCTAATTAGTGAGCCCCTGATGCTTGTTCCTATAAAAGCGATCGAACTTTTAGCAACAGCTATGTTCTGGCCTTCTATAGAGGCTATGCTGGTTGAAGTCGATGGTAGGGCGGTGGAGGAGACTCTTAGAAGGTTTAATCTTTCATGGAGTTCTGCAGCCATAATTGGTCCAGTGATAGGTGGGATGCTCATAAGCTTGTGTGGAGCTAAAAGCTCATTTATACTATCATCAGCAGTTTCATTAACTTTGGCAATTACATCTTCAATACTTGTTATAGAGCCGCTAAAAGAGGTAAAACGTCAAAAACTCGATCACCCAAGGCTTAAAGGCGCAGATTTAAGCCAAATAGTTATGGCTGTAGCTGCGATCCTCCTATTTTCATTTATCCTTGGAATAATATTCAACCTTTTCCCAGCTCATGCTGTTTTGCTAGGCATCCCAGCTTACGAGGCAGGTATAGCCATATTCATAAATGGTCTTGCTAGATTCCTAACATTTTCAGAAGCATACAGAGTTGAAGAAAAAATTGGAAAAATTAAAATGTTCATAATAGGGTCAACCGCAATGGTCTTCGCTTCAGCCATCGCCATGATAAGCTCCACAACCATCACTTTTTCAGTAGCCTTCGCCATATACGGCTTCGGCGCTGGAATCCTCTACGCAGCATCCATATCCTTAATAATGAGGTGGGCAAGCCACGCGAAAGGTTATGGAGCGGGATTGTTCGAAAGTCTCATAGGGGTAGGCTATCTCACAGGCTCGCTTTCAGGTGGCGCTGTAGCTGAATACATCGCCATAAACGCACCATACATGCTAAGTTTAATACTCAGTATGGTCATAAGCATGTCATATTTCACGCTATATATCAGAAGTTCGAAAAATACAGTTAGTTGAAAATGTGCATATGAACATTTTCGCCAGCCGCTTAAAAAGGGTAGCAGAATATTTTTAATTGGTATTTCATCACTCTTTGTGAGGTAATAATTGAAAAAGGCGTATTTGGGTTGAAAATTGTGGAGCTATCGATTCCAGAATCTGTTAAGGAGATACTTATCCAAGGGGGGATTATAGAACTTAATCCGCCCCAAGTGGAAGCTATACGGGCAGGAGTCCTTGAAGGTCGCAATCTTGTTCTAGCCAGCCCCACGGCATCTGGAAAAACTCTTATCGCTGAGCTCTGCGCTATGAAACATGTTTTAGAAAGAGATGGCAAAGTGCTTTATCTTACACCGCTCAGAGCATTAGCTAATGAGAAATATGAGGAATTCAACAAATACTCATCTATAATCAAGCCTAATGGTGAACGCGTAAGTGTTGGGATTACAACAGGTGACTATGACAGTGCTGATCCATGGCTAGAGCGATATGATATCATAGTAGCTACAAATGAAAAAGCTGATTCGCTCCTTAGACATAGGGCTAAATGGATAGATGACATCTCACTAGTTGTAGCTGATGAAGTCCATTTATTAAATGAAGCTGACCGTGGACCAACCCTTGAGATTGTACTGGCAAGGTTTATGCAGATAAATCCTGAAATTCAGATTTTAGCCCTAAGCGCTACAATAAGTAATGCTGAAGAAATAGCGGAGTGGCTTAAGGCAGCCTATGTAACTATGGATTGGCGGCCAATAACTTTGAAGGAAGGAGTTATTCTCGGTGATGAAATTCAATTTAAGGATGGGGAATCTAGAAAAGTTGAAGTTTTTGTAGAGGACCCCGCGGTAAACTTGGCACTTAATACTGTTAAAGCTGGAGGTCAAGTGTTGATTTTTACATCCACAAGGGAAAGGGCTGTAGCCACGGCTCGAAAAGCTGCTTCTAAAGTTAGAGAGCTTTTATCTAAATCCATTAAGCGTGCTTTAGAGCAGGAAGCTGAAAAAGTGTTATCAACTGGTGAGAAAACTAGGATAAGCGAGCTATTAGCAGATCTCATAAAGCATGGCGTAGCCTTTCATCATGCTGGTCTAAGTGGCGACCACAGGAAAATTGTTGAAGACTCTTTTAGAGCCGGCAGAATTAAGGTTTTAACGGCTACGCCTACACTAGCTTTTGGCGTCAACCTCCCAGCTAGAACTGTTGTAATACAGGATTATAGGCGCTATGAGCCAGGTTACGGGTATTATCCCATAAGCGTTCTGGAGTATAAGCAAATGTGTGGTAGAGCCGGTAGGCCAAGATATGATAGAGTAGGTGAGGCCATACTAATCGCTAAAACTTCAGATGAAGTAGATTACTTAATGGAGAGTTACGTATTAGCTAAGCCTGAACGCATCTGGTCAAAGCTTGCCGTAGAGAAAATTCTTAGGAGCCATGTCCTCGCAACTATAGCCGCCGATTACGCCCACACTGAACAAGGGATATACGACTTTTTCAGTAGAACATTTTACGCTTACCAATATGACATAGCAGCTATTGAGACAGTTATAACCCGGATCCTTAAATTCCTATTTAAAGAGGGGATGATAGAGGTTGCGGGCAGCAGGATTTACGCGACTAAATTTGGTAAACGAGTAAGCGAACTGTACATTGACCCTGTTTCAGGGGTTATAATACGCGACGCTTTGAGGCAGCAGCCACTAAAGGTTACGGAGCTAAGCATCCTTCATATGATCGCACACACACCTGACATGAAGCCTCTATTGAGACCTTCTGCTAAGGAGTTGGATGATGTAGCGGTTTTTATGGAGGAACATCGAGAAGAGTTCATGATACCCCCGCCAGATGAGTGGAGTGATCGAATAGCCTATGAGGAATTCTTGGGGGAAGTAAAAACAGCCATGGTTCTAAAGGCTTGGATTGAGGAAGTCAGCGAAGACGAGATTATCGGAAGATTTGGAGTTCAGCCCGGCGACCTTTATAGAGTTATAGAAAATGCTAAGTGGTTACTTTACGCTACGACAGAGCTTGCCTCTTTATTTGACGCTAGAAGTATCCAGCCTTTAGCTTTAGAGCTTATTGAGAGAGTTGAAAAAGGCGTTAAGAGAGAGTTATTGCCAATAGTTAGGTTAGAAGGTATTGGGAGAGTTAGGGGGCGCATACTTTATAACGCTGGATACAAAACCATAGAAGATCTAAGGAACGCTAAAATTGAGGATTTAATGAACCTCCCATCAATTGGCCCATCACTCGCTAAAAGGATTAAGGAGCAGGTAGGCGGCTTCATAAGAAAGGAAACGTGGGAGAAGCTTAGTCAAGAAGAGTGGAAACAGAAGGCTTTAACTGAATATTAGCACTCTTATTCTAGTCCTCGGCTCTTACGTTCAGCTTTAGTTTTCTCAATCATGAGCTCCACCTGCTTTATGGCTGTTCCAAGGTAGTTTCTCGGATTTAGAGCCTCCTCAATCTCCTTTTCGCCGAGTTTTTGGCTGATTAACGGATCCTCCATCAGCACTTCCTTGAAAGGCTTCTTCTCCAACATGCTCTTTATAGCAAGTTTGCGAAGCAGTTCGTGAGCCTCCTGTCTATTAACGCCTTTCCTAGTTAGGGCAATCATAACAGCCTCTGACATAGCTCTCCCTTGAGTTAGCTCAATATTCCTCAACATTCTTTCCTCGTCAACCTCTAAACCAGCAATTATATTAGTCATCAAATGGAGCATATAATCGACAAGAATAAAGGCTTCAGGAATTATGAAGCGTTCAGCTGAAGATTGAGTTAAATCTCGCTCATGCCAAGTAACTACATTCTCAAGAGCGGGTATAACGAGACTACGAACAATACGAGCTAAGCCACAGATCCTCTCACATTTTTCGGGATTCCGCTTATGAGGCATAGTAGAACTGCCTACCTGTTTCGATATCTCGAAGGGCTCATAGAGCTCACCTATTTCAGGCCTCTGTAACTCTCTAATTTCTGTGGCGAAGTTTTCAAGGCTTGAAGCTATTAAAGCAAGCTTACATATGAGTTCAGCATAACGATCTCTTTGTATAATTTGCGTTGAAATATCAGCGGGTTTAAGACCAAGCTTTGCCATTACAAGCTCTTGAATTTTCATGGCATGATCTCCGAATCCAGCTTGAGTGCCTACAGCGCCGCTCATTTTCCCAACCAATACACGCTCACGACACTGACGTATTCGCTCAATATGCCGTGAGATCTCCCTCATCCAAACGGCGAATTTGAAGCCCAAGGTTATTGGAAGAGCATGCTGACCGTGGGTACGCCCCATCATTAGTGTTTCCTTATATTGTATAGCCTTCTCCATTAGAAGCATCTCAAGGTCATTCAGTTTTTTCTCAAGCACATTGAGGGCATCACGAATTTGGAGGGCATTAGCGGTATCCACAATATCATAACTTGTTGCTCCCAAGTGCACGTAAGCTCCACTTGGACCACTAGCTTCAGCTAATGCCCGCACCATAGCAGCTACGTCATGTTTTATCTCCCTTTCAATTTCCTTAACACGTTTAAGCGTTACATGCTTAGTTGTTGCCACTGCCATAATTCTTTCAGCATCTTCACGGGGTATGTTCCCAACTTCAGCGTGGGCATAAGCGAGGGCGGCTTCTACATCCAGCATTTTCTGAAGACGCGTTTCTTCCTCGAAAATTTTGAGCATCTCAGGAGTACCATATCTTCCAGTATCTATAGGGAGAATAGGCAAATATACTACCTCCGAGAAAGGGATGGAAGCATTAAAAATTAATGTTTTGCCATTCATCTCAAAGAGGGGGACGTGTGGCGTAAGAGAATTGAGCCGACTTATAGCAGTTTTTGATAAGAGGGGCTATGAAGCTGTAACGGCTGCCTTTAAGATGATGGAGACATTAAACTACGGGAGAACAGATGCTTTTATCATGGCGACCATTAAATCTATAGAGACGGCCGAAACGTTGCATCAGCTTAAGCAATTTATTCATGAGTCCCCAATAGCCATCGGGCAAGTATTCAATAGGGTTCTAGATAAGGACAGACCATTATCCTCAATCATGAAGAATGTAGCTGCGATAATTGATGGAAGAACCTATCCGCCCATTGAGAATATAAGGGAAGATGATCCCTTGAAAATTGCTGAAGAATTGATAAGGATGTATGATGGAGCTTATGCTTTCGTGATGGCTGGAAAGGACTTGATGATCTTCGGGAGGGATTCCGTGGGGCTACATCCCTTGTATTATGGTGGAAACAGCCGCTTTTTCGCCGTAGCATCAGAGTTAAAAGCTTTGTGGCGTCTTGGAATAAAGAACTATAAAAGTTTACCACCTGGAAATTTGGCCATATTCAATAGAGAAACACTAGATTTAAAGCCTGTAAAAACTCTTAAAGAATGGGAGGTAAAATATAGGCCTATAGAAGAAGCTATCAGAGAGTTAGAGAGTCTCCTGGAACAGTCTATCTCTGAAAGGGTTGGGAATCTGGATAGAGCTGCTTTAGCTTTTTCAGGAGGCTTGGATAGCAGCCTGATAGCTTTACTACTTAAAAGGGCTTGTGTGAAAGTTGAACTTATTCACGTAAGTCTTGAGGGAATTAAAGGTGCAAGCCAAGCTGAGGAAATTGCTAGAAAACTCGACATGCCAGTTCATATGCGTTTATATAATGAGGAGGATATTAAGAGAGAACTACCATTAATTCTATGGATCATAGAACAGCCTGACCCATTAAAAGTAAGTGTAGGGATACCAATTCACTGGGTTGCAGAAACTGCAGCAAGTTTGGGATATAGAGTTTTATTCGCTGGCCAAGGAGCTGATGAACTTTTTGGCGGATATAAGCGATATGCTAACATTTACTCAAGCTTGGGGAGAGAGGAGGCTATAAAGGCGATGGTGGCGGATGTACTCCAAATGCATGAAACCAACCTAGAGCGAGACTACAAGATATGCTGCTATAGTGGAGTTGAGTTAAGGCTACCGTTTATGGACTACGAGCTGGCGAATTTCGCCCTAAAGCTGCCTATAGAACTCAAATTGGATCCTAAAGGTGATAGAAAGATTTTGCTTAGAAAGGCGGCTGAAAAGCTCGGAGCACCTCAACAGATAGTGAATATGCCTAAACAGGCTATACAGTATTCAACAGGCGTAAATAAAGCCCTTATAAAGCTGGCTAAAAGCTACAAACTAGGTTTAAAAGATTATATTAAGAAGATTTTTGACGATATGATTCTAGAGAATTTTTCAAGATATAATGGGGAAGCTTAGAAAAAGACTGCGAGGAGTATACGCTATTCTTCTATGACTTGAATGGCGCCTTCTGGACATTGGGCTTCGCATGCCCTGCAGACTAGGCATTCGCCTACATTTACTGGAACAGACTTTCCGTCTTTCAATTCGTAAACACCAACTGGGCATGTGTCAACGCAGGTTCCGCATCCAGTGCACTTATCCTTGTTCACTATTATTTTTACCATTTAAATTCCTCCATTGGTTAGATTTCATCAAATAATTGATAAAATAAAAGTGTTTAGGTTCGTTATTATAGTTCTTCACGTAACTTCATTAAAATTCCACTTATCTCAGCCTCAGCATCTTCCCTTTTACGTGCGTAATCTTCCATAAGCCTGCGGTAAGCCTCTGTTGAAAGCTCGCCTCTTTTATAACGGGCTTCAGCCTTTTGAACTTCAGCTTTAATCTCCTCTAGTTTAGCTTCTTCCTCATTAAGCTGCCGCATTAAGTCAGCGTATAAGCCACCAGCTACTTGTATTTTTCGCTTAAGTTCTTCCAAAGAAGCTGAAATTGAGTTTAAACGAACCTCTAAAGTTTTTAATTGAACCTTATACTTTCGCCGTGGTATCCTACCCTTGCGGGCAGCCTCTTCGAGGGAGACTATATCGGAGACTAATCGGCGCTTCTCCTCGTAAGAATCTAGGAACTTCTGTAAAGTTTCCTTAGCCAAAGGAGCTATTGTGGTCAGAACTGCGACGCGCGCTGAAACTTTAGGCTTTCTAGTAGCTACTGCAACAATAGCACAGCCCAGCATTGTAGCCGTCCAAACCCATAGGGTTGGCCTGAAGGTTAACCATAAAATGTTGTAGACGTATTCAACCTCGAAATTTATGTCACTTAAAGGTGATAGGCCTATCACCTTTAAGGCGACTCTATCTTGAAAAGTGCTTCGCTCCAGATTATAAGCAACTTCTCCAGGGCGAATAGCCAGTATCTTAGCGCCTTCCGGCAACGTCAACTTTAATTGAAAAGAGTCTAAACATACCGTCATATATTCGAAATTTGGCAATGTAATTTTAAGATTAGATTCGTCACCTTTAAGGCATTCATCCTTTGGCAAGTTATAAGCTATGACAAGAACTGTGGAGCCTCCCCCCTCTACAGGGAAGGGAATGCTAACTCTATAAGTGTTTGGTTTTCCCGGTAACTCTGTAATGGAAATTTTCCTTCCAAATTCATCACGGGCTATAACGTTAAACGCATTTCGAGGCACAGCGAGGATAACAGCTATTATCCGTTTAGGTGAAAGGTTTTTGATTCGATAGGTTTCTGAGACTTGAATAGTGCCTGCGCCATCTACATTAACTTCCCTTACAAGCTCCATTTTTAGAAGTTGAATTTCATCTCCATCGTATAGGAAAGTTATGTTTGCTGGTGCATATGTGAAAGCCTCTAAATTGGCTTTTGAGTAGCTTAGGGATTCCACCGTCCCATTTACATATTTAGCGTTATAAGGCAGGCTGATAGAGACATTACATAGGGCAGCATTTACAACTAAACTAGGATATGCTGGGAAATCAAGACGATAAAGTGTTAAGTTCTCCTTATCTAATGTTAGAAGACTGTTTGATAGAGTGAAGATTATCGTTAAAACTTGGGATGCCTTTCCATCAAGGTTAACTTTAAGGAAGTATATGTCTCTGCGGCCGCCTTCCACCTGAACTCCTGGAGTTATTGAAAACCTTACTCCAGAGGCTGTGTCAAATGCAGCATAATCAACTAGATACTGTGCATATTTTGATGGGAAACCTATTAGGAAGTGATCAAGCGACTGACTGACTAGCTTAACTGTGTCATTAACTAGGATGAAGCCATTGTGAAGAATGCTTATTCTATGATTTACCCACTCTACGCTATAGATACTTTGGGACTTCACTATGTTAAGGGGGAAAACCGCCATAAATAACATTAAAATTGTAACGGATAAAACTGTTGATTTCATCATTGCCTTTCTCAACAGGCTTCCTCCAAATTGACTTGCTAAATGCCAGGACTTTCTAATTTGTAGGAGGCTCTTTATTTAATTTTTTAGAGTGGCATAAACGCTTTGATCCTTAATATTTTTCTGGTAGGCCATGCTTCAGGTAGTAGCCTTCCTCTTTTTTAGGTCCAAAGCTTCTTACACCTTTTTCTTTGAGTTGCTTCCTTAATTGAGCAGCATACTCTTTTCTGATTTCACCTCTCCGTTCCATGTAGTCGATTATTTCCTCAGCCTGTTCAGCCGTATCACACCGCCGTATGAAATCTATCACGTCAGGTTCATAGTGGACAAAACTTTGGGAAACAGCTTTCTCGCCAACTTCGATATCCGTCCTAACCGAGTTTATTGATACGCTATTTCTGCCCGACTCCAGCTCTTTGGCGAGATTTGGAAACAATCTCCTAAAGGTTTCTCTATCAAACTCCATGACTTTCACTTCCGGGAGAAAGTTGAAATTACAAGTATTTAAGTTATTGCATTTCAGCGTAAAAGGCGTGAAAATTAACGTTTAATTACTTGCTCATACAGGGCGATGGTTCTTTCAGCAGCTTTCTCCCATGTGAACTCTCTTAGAACCCTCCGCCGCCCATTTTTTCCAAGCCATTTACGCTTTTCTGGACTTTCAAGTACGTTGTTTATTCCCCAAGCAATGTCAGCGGGATTACTTGGGTTCACGTGATAGCCACACTGTTCTTCACCAGAGCAGGTAACAACTTCACGCATGCCACTAATGCCAGCCGCGCCAACTACCACAGGGCGTTCCATGCTCATAGCTTCAAGGGCTACTATGCCGAATGGTTCATATAAACTTGGGAAAACAGCTACGTCGCACGCTGCATAATGTAGAATCCGCTCTTCCTCCGATACAAAGTTAAAGTTGAATCTGACTGAATTGTTCAGCCCCATTGCGTTAACAAGATTTTTGAGGTATTCTTGCATGTCACCTACACCAACGATTACGAGCTTGGCGTTTGGATGCTGCTGTAATACGTAGGGCATAGCCATGATAAGCTTGTCAACGCCTTTAACGCCCACCAACCTGCCTATGAATAGGATCATGGGGTCGCCTTCGCCTATCCCATAAGACTCTCTTAACCTTTTAACATCCTCTTGATTTACCGCATCTGGATTGTATTTTTGCGGGTCTACGCCATTATGGCATACGTGAATCTTCTCAGGCGGGAAACCTAAGCTTATAAGCTCATCCTTCATGGCATATGAGACGGTTATCACCATATCCGCTAACTTTGCACCCCTTAATTCTATGTTGCTAATCACTTCAGAGCCATTGCCAAGGGTGCGCCCTTTCTCCGTACTATGTACATGAAAGACCAGTGGAAGACCCGTTTCCTTCTTTACAGTGACGCCGGCAATAACTGAAAGCCAATCGTGAGCGGCTACTATATCATACTTGAAGTTCTCCTTCCTGATTAATTCGTTAACAAGTTTTGAGGCGCTTAAATAATTGTAGACTAGGATTTTAGAGAAGAGCTGAATGCCCCTACCCCATTTTTTAACATCCTCAGCTACAACATCTGGGAGGGAGTCGGAGATATCTATGTGGAGGGGTCTATGGATTTCTATACCCCGCCAAATCTCCCTAGTGGGGAGGCTTCCCTGATCATCATTCATTGTAAAGACTGTGACATCATGCTCCATCATCACGAATTTTCGGGTGATCTCCGCTGCATATGTTCCAAGACCACCAACAATCTTAGGGGGATACTCGTAGACAAGCACCACGATTTTCATGTCTCGCTCTCTTCCTCAGCTGAGTCTTACTGTTTAAACTTACATACTTTTTATATTTTCGGGGTTAAAAAGTGATAAAGAAGGGGTGATGATCAGCCCTCAAGGGGCCTAAAGCGGTTCCTAAGTTTCTCTAAAACCTGAGGGAGGGTTGTGTACTCCATAGATTCAATGCTTAATCTAGCAGGCTCAAATTCGCCCATATGCCTCATCATAACAGCTAATTGAAGTGTTTCCTTCCTAGCGTAATCAAAGGCGGGATCAGCGAAAAGGTCAGCTATCATGGGTTTTCCTTCATCATCCTCGGCGATGGCGCCATTTGCAACTTGAAACCCTAGGGCAACCACTCTTGGAGGCCCATCGAAAAGAGTGCATTTAGCATCTTTTAAACTAACTGGCATCAGGGGACCCCAATGGCTTCCCCTCATCCACCCTGCCACTAAGTATGCATGCATGAAAGGAGCTAAAATCTCGCCAACAGCTGGAAGCCCATGCTGAGCCCTTACTATTAATACTGGGTCATCTTTCCCGACGTATTTTCCCGCAATGAGGGATAGCCTGGTCACGCTGCTTGATGCACATATAAGATTGTCTCGAGCCCTCCAAACCCGCGATATTATGTAGCGTTCAACGGTTCCTATTAATGCGACCAGCTCGTATATTTCTTCGGGGCACTTAAGAGTTACACTTAGGTTTTCTTTTGTATCCACCACTTCAAACTTAAATCCGCCAGCCATATTGGGATCTATCACTAGACCAGCGGTGTTCATCGGATCAGCAAATATCTTATAGAGGGGAAAATTGAAGCAGCCAGCTGAGGTTTTATCGGCAGCGAAAACCACTATTGGATCTGATTTCCTCTCCTCAATCTCCATTTCAGCTACTCCAGGACCTAAACCGCGAATGTTTCCACTAAAAGCGTTTTTAAGTAGGTCTTGCCCTGCTCCATAAAGCCCTAGTTCCATTGCTTTTTTAGCAGCTTCTTGGAAGACGTCCCATGCAAGTTTATGAACTTCAGGATTTGATTCGCCTCGATCATGAACCATTAGGAGTTCCATGTCGTCTCCGACGTTAAAGACGTAATAACTCTTTATCACTCCAGTTTCTCTAGCCTCGCTTAGTTTTTTCTCCCCAATTTTTAGGAGGGGAGGGGGCACGACATGGTGGCCAGCTAATGAGCCTACGTCACATTTTATTAAAGAGATCGTTGTTTTTCGAGCCATAAATTTACAACCCTTTACAGGTGGTATATAGCAAACGTTAGAGTTTATCTCATTAACTTTTAAAAGATTTCCGAAGAAAGTTGTAATTTGAATACAAACAGTTATTATTGGTGATATAAATGACGAATAACTTAAGGGTCATCTCCATCAAGATCCCAGAAGAGGTTTATATGGAGCTTGCATTAAGAGTCCCAGAAGGTGAGAGGAGCGATTTCATACGCGAAGCCATAATAGAGAAGCTTGAAAGAACCCCGCGGCCAAATAAGTTACTTGAACTCGAGCAAAGAATCGCTAAACTAGAAGGGGAATTCTCAAAAGTTAGAAAGTATTTAGCCGAGCTTGAAGTTATAAGCTATAGTAAGGGACAGATAAATCCATACGGATTCTGCAAAGATTCAGTTGACCATAAAATTATAGATTACCTAATCCACTACAAAGGGGCAACAACACCTGAGTTGGCAACATACACCAACACCAACCGCTGGCTTGTCTTAAACAGACTTAGACGGCTTGAGAAAACATCTAAAAAAACCATCGGCAAACCTATAGTAGAATACTATGCAGGCGAGAAAAGCGGAAAGAAGAGAGCTTGGTGGATAAATGAAGAGCTAATAGAAGCGAAAACTTGAAAGAAGGGCAACGACAAAAAGCTAATGGGCCCGTGGCCCAGCATGGATTAAGGCGCCGAGCCGCCCTTAAAGCGTAAGTTAAAGGCGACGCGCAAGCCTCCGGACGTATATCCCCCTTTCCTACATGGGGGGCACTCGGGGGATAGCCGGAGAACCGGGGTTCAAATCCCCGCGGGCCCGCCAATTAGATTGTTACAAAATGCTCAGTAATTTTTAAAGACGACGACACGCGATCACTTGCTTCTATTTGAGTATCCTTTGCTGATATTATTCTTGCCCACATTAACCCTGCGAGGTCTCCTGTAAGCATGAAGCTTGCTCCAAGGTCGCAACCTCGTTTTTGGAATTTTTGTTAAATAAACAACGTTCACATTTTAATGGCCAAAAACCAAGATCATATTAAAAAAGGAGGGAAAGCTCTACACAAGGGCTCTCTCGGATGATGATGGAAGGGTAACGGGGAGTTCTGGCAGCTTTTCCTTGATTCTTTGCTCAGCTATAGCAGCTGCCTCTGCTAGTATTTTTTGGGCATCTTCATTGGCGGCTTCAAAGTTTAGGGTTAACCCTGTAGTCTGTCCAGCTTCCATTATTATGCTGCTTAACATATCCCCTATCTCAT
>Ga0209080_1000441_pt1 | contig 27852 bp, 31 predicted proteins | sample JNZ110809AmetaG_FD_184123 | JGI IMG/M metagenome (GOLD analysis project Ga0209080, IMG submission 184123) | Hot spring microbial communities from Jinze hot spring, China to study Microbial Dark Matter (Phase II) - JNZ 110809A (SPAdes) (version 3) ...
AATGGATCCCCGATATATGCGTCGAATCCAGCTGATACTATTATTGCATCTGGTTTGAAGGTTTCAATTAATGGTTGTATTACGTTTTTCGTTATCCATAGATATTCTTGATCTCCTGAGCCTGAAGGTAATGGTATATTTATTTTTGTTCCTTCAGCTCCACTTCCACCAATATCATTTACATCTCCAGTTCCAGGGTATATACCCCATTGATGTATGTCTATATGTACAGCTTTAGGCTCCTTCCAAAGTATTTCTTGAGTTCCATTTCCATGGTGTACATCAAAATCAATGATTAAAACTTTCATATTCCTCTCTAATAGGGCTTTAGCTGCTGCCGCTGCATAATTGAATATGCAGAATCCAAGTGTGGGAGCTCCAAGTGCAGCTCCATTTATACCTGCATGATGACCTGCAGGTCTAGGCATTATAATCCATGGTTCACCATTCTCAATGGATTTTAAAGTTGCATTATAAGTTGCAGTTATAAATCTCGTAGCAACATTAAATGTATGTTCAGTAACATATGTATCTGTATCTATATAGTGGAATCCTCTTTTACATTCATTTTCAATATATGAAATATAACTTTTAGAATGTATTGTTCTTAGAATTTCCTTTTCACCTTCAGGAGTACCATACAATTTTACTTTTTCCCAAATCCTTGAATTTTTTAAAGCTTGTATTGTATTTTCAAATCTCCATGGATTTTCAGGATGTCTACCATAAGGGTCTACATGTAATTTATGTATTTCATCATAAATGAGATTTAAACTCATATTCATCAATAAATAGTTTTATTTAAGAGTATTTTACGATTTTCACATGGATATCTAGATTCAATTGTTAATATGACGAAGAATTTCAAATAAAAGATTTAAATTGAAACTTCATATATAATTTTGAAGTTATGTCTGATAAATCAATAATTTCATTAAAATTCAATATAGAGATAAATGAGAAATTTAAATTTCAAAGATATAGTGGATTTACAATACAAAACTTCTTCTTCAAAACCTTTAAAGATATTAATTCTAAAATAGCAGAAAAACTTCATAATGAATCAACAATAAAACCATATAGCGTATCCACATTAATGATGGATGAAAAACCAGTATATTATGGTGGTGATCCAGGATACTACAACTTTAAAATAAACATATTGGATAATGAAATTATAAATTTAACATCAATAATTCAAAATATATTTAATAATAACAGGATAGATTTGGACAATATAATTTTCCATTTAGATGGAATAGAAGTTAAATCTATAGATTATAAACAGCTTTTAAATAGTGAAATCAATAATACATTCACATTAAGATTCTTAACTCCAACATGTTTTAAGGGGGAAATAATATATCCAAAGAGAGTTAAAGGTAGAGGTAAGGAAAGTGTTTATGAAGTTAGGAGAAAGAAGAAGGCTGCATATCAACCAATACCAAACCCAACTTCAATGATGAGAAATCTATTGAGAATATGGACTAGAAGTTGTGAAATGCCGAATAGAAGTGAAATAGAAAATGCCATAGATAATGATCAAATACGCATATATGAGTACAAGGATGGAATAAGAACTGTATGGGCTAGTGAAGGAAGTAGAAAGAATCAACAAGGATTTATAGGTGAAGTAACCTTTGAAATAGAAGAAGAAATTATCAACAGTATTGGAAGGAATATTGCAGCATTAATAAAAATGGGAGAATACAGTGGAACTGGAATTATGAGAACCGCTGGATTAGGACAATATAAAATAGTGGATGGAGTGAAATAGGTTTAACTATGAATTTAATTAAACTCTAAATCTATGGGAAAACCATTAACTTCAACCAATCCTAAAACATCAATTTTAAGTTACCCTAGAAATCCCATTAAATGTTTATTGCACTTCCACCATAACCATAAGAACTTAAGAAAACAGTATATTTTAATGATGAATTTAAAACTATAGCTATAGAATCCACAAGCTTCAATTTATTAATTTATCAATTAATACACTTTCACTAAAAAATATAGACAACATAAACTTCTGTGAAAAATTGTAGTATATATACATTAATATTATTTATTATAGCTAAATTTTCTAATTTGAATTTTCAAAGTATATTTTGGGTGTGAAATTGAAGCTTGTTCGTGAGGGAAATATAATATATGATTTGGAATTGTTTAATAGACATGAAGTTTTTAGGGATAGATTTGATGCTGGTTTAAAACTTGCTGAAGCTTGTAAAATGGTGTTTAGAGATGTAGATTATGTTTTTGCAATTCCCATGGGTGGTGCACCAATAGGTTTAAAGATTTCTGAAGCATTAAATGCAAAATTCGATTTATTAATTTGTAGGAAGCTTTTAATACCATGGAATAGGGAAGCTGGATTTGGAGCTGTAGATCCAGATGGAAATGTATTTGTCGATGAAGATTTTACATATCAACTTGGTTTATCACAAGAGGATATTGAAGCTTCAATTAAAGAACAACTTGAGGAGATTCATAGGAGAAACAATGTTCTTCGAGGGGGAAGACCATACCCAAATTTAAACGATAAAACAGTGGTTATAGTTGATGATGGAATAGCTGCAGGATACACTATGAATGCAGCAATAAAATTCGCTAGAAAAAGAGGTTCAAAAAAGATTTACATAGCAGTACCAACTGGATGCGCAAGATCAGTCATTAAAATTTCAAAATTGGTAGATGAAATTTTATGTTTGAATTTGAGAGATGAATTATTCTATGCAGTTGCAGATGCATACAAATTTTGGAGAGATTTAAGTGATGAGGACCTCAAGGAAATTTTAAACAAAATTGTAAAGGAGTAGGTTACAACAACCCTTTAGATTTAATTAACATTTCTAAATAAGTTTCAGTAATTATTGGTTTACCAGTTAACTCTAATAAGCTTAATAGTTCACTTAAAGTTTTCTCATATACTTCCATGGATGGAGGATTAACTATTTCTATTTCAATAAATCTTCCTAAACCATTAACATCATCAACATAAATATTTACATTACCCTTGGAATACTTTTCTCTAACCTTCTTAACAATAAGATCATTAAATCCAAGCTTCCCAAATATCTTTAGTAGAGTATCATCATTTAAATCCATTTCAATTTCTTCTCTAGCTTTAACATTAACCCCAATTATTCTAGGACCCTTAAAAGTCAATTTATACTTGATCTCTCCATTGAAATCATACTTCCTAATTCTTAAAGCTGAATCTTCCACATAACAGGTACAACACCTAAAATCTATATAGTGATCTTCTTCAAACCAATAACCATAAAATTTGAAACCAAGATTATTCAACCTACTTCTAAGGAGATTTAAATCGACATCATCTATACAAACCTTAACTTCACACTCAAACAAAGGCTACACCACAAATAATTAAAAGAAGCAACCATTTATTCTTATGGATTATTAAAGGGGAGCACACTTAAAAACTTATAAACGTCTTATTAAACATTAAAATGGTAATGGGGGGAAAATCCAACATATTTGAGGTGTAAATATTGTCATTTGATGAAATTAATCTATTGAAGAAGAGAGCCGAAAGCTTCCTTAAAAATGCTGAATATCTAATAAATACTATGGAATATGATTTAGCAATATTTAACATTGAACAATACTGCCAACTAATTCTCAAATATAAACTCTTAATGGAAACAGGAAGTTATCCAAGAACTCATTCATTAAGAAGACTTATACGTGAACTCGGAAAAATTCACCCAGAAATACTTGAATTACTTGAGAAAGAGGATTACCTACATAAGATAGCTAGACTTGAAGAAGCATATATATCATCAAGATATCTCCCAATAACATATGAAGAGAAAGATGTAAAAAGCCTTTATAAATTCGTAGTTGAAGTATTTAAGAAGATGATTCAAAGTGGATAAATTGACATCATTAAATTGGGAGAAAAGACTTATGGAAATAGCTATAAATGTTGGGAAAATAGTACTATCAATAGATGCCTCTGCCAAAATATACCTTTTTGGCTCAGCGGTGAAGGGATTATTCACAGCTCTAAGTGATATAGATATACTCGTAGTTACAGAAAACATTGACAAGAAATATGATATTATGGTGAAAGTATACAAAGAAGTGAAAGAACCCATTGAACTACATGTAACAACACCAAAGCTTTATGAATCCTGGTACAAAAGATTCATAGAAAAAGATGAAATCATTGAAATAACTCCATTAATACAATAAAGATTTATTTTAGACACCCATATTAAATACTTGATGTCAACTTACAAACCAACTAGAGAGTTAAATTTTAGTGAAATACTTGAATATTCATGGAACATTTATATTGAACATGCCATAAAAATTGCTTTACCCTATGTAATACTTGGAATTATCGGTGTAATTTTAGATAAAATGCAAATTTCAAAGTCATATATTACTCTTGAAATTGTTGGTGTTCCAGTACATAGAATTTATGGTTATACAATAATAGATACAATTATTCAAATGATTTTGAGTATGATTGTTGCTGGAATGGTTATAAAGTATGTTGGCGATCTTGTAGAGGGAGGTAAACCAACCTTAAGATCATCTCTAGATTATGTAGTCACTAGATTGTTGGATATAATAATTGCCTCAATAATATTTGGTACTATATTGATAATTGGTTTCATACTATTTATAATTCCTGGAATCATATTTGGAATAATGTTTATTTTAACTATGCAAGTAGTTGTATTGGAGGGTAAGAATCCAATAGAAGCTTTGGATAGAAGTAGAAGGCTTGTGAGTGGTAGATGGGCTTTAACATTCATTTTAATATTGATACTACTGATTTTAATATTATTAGCAAATGCAATACCAATTATTGGATGGATCTTAGTTATGCTTGTACAATCATACATGATGGTTGTATTAACAATGCTATATTATTCACTGAAAGCCAGAGAAGAACATCTTCCACCTCAAGTTATATGAAATTGTTTTTATAATGTTTAATGATTATTTAATGTTGGTATTTATGGGTAGATTGAAGGTAATTGATCGAGGAGATTTTGAGAGGATAATTGTTGTTGGAGATATTCATGGAGATTATGAAAGTTTTAAGAGGATAAGGGAATTATTCAATCCAGATAGGGATTTAATTGTTTTCTTAGGTGATTATGCTGATAGAGGGGATATGGGTATTGAAGTTATTGAGGGGATATATGAACTTATTGAAATGTATGGGGATAGGATAATTGCTTTAAAGGGTAATCATGAAGATTATAGGAATGGTGAACCCTACTTTCAACCTTGTACATTGATTTGGGAGGCTGATTTAAAGAGGGGTGGATGGATAAATTACTATAATTCATTTTTAACGAAATTCTTCGCTAAACTCTTTCTAGCAGCTATATATAGGAATATACTTTTCGTTCATGGTGGAATATCATCAAAAATAGGTTCAATTAAAGATTTAGAAAATCCAAGTTATGAAGTTGAAGAAGATGTATTGTGGAGTGATCCATATGAGGAAGAGGGGGAAATACCAAATTATAGAGGTGCAGGCATACTTTTCGGACCAGATATAAGTAGAAGGATCTGTAAAATTTTAAATGTAGATTATATAGTTAGAAGTCATGAACCTAGAAAGGCTTTTAGAGGTCCATTTATAGAGCATGAAGGTAGAATTGTAACTATAAGTTCAACTAGAATTTACGGTGGAATACCATTCATAATAGCAATTCCAAGTGTAGAAACACCTAGAAATGGATATGAATTGAAGAATTATGTGATCAAGTTATAATAGAAATTGATATGATTTTAATTCATTTAATATACTTTTAATTTTATTTTCAACTTCATTTTTCTCAGGAGTTAATGGTGGACGAACAAAAGTTTTCACGGGTTTATTCATAATTTTTAACAAGGTTTTTACAGCTGTTGGAAATGAAGATGCATAATCATAAATTTTAACGAGCTTTAACAGTATCATCCAATAATTATATGCAGATTTAATATCTCCATTAATCCAATAATCATATATAGCTCTATGAAGTTTGGGAGTAGCATTTGCTAATGCCATTATTCCACCATCACCACCCATCATTAAAGTTGGAAGAAACATATCATCTAAACCTGTTAAAACAGAGAAATCACTTCTTAAACTCTTAACATCTAATATTAAATTTCGAAGGTAAGTAAAACTATCATAAGTTACCTTTGCTCCAACAATATTATCATGCTCCAATGAAAGTTCCATATACATTTTTACTGGAATATTTACTCCAGTAGTTGATGGAATATTATAGATTATTATAGGTAAATCAATTTTCTCAGCAATCATTGAGAAATGCATTTTAAGATTATCATATGATGGTTTAAAGAAGAATGGTGGAGTAACTATAATACCATTTACACCCATATCCATAAATATCCTTCCAAGCTCTATGCAATGTAAAGTGGAATTAGCACTTATACCAGGTATAACCCAAATTCTATCATTAACTTCATCTAAAACAGTTTTAACAATGAGGATACTCTCCTCCTTACTTAAATGGACGAATTCACCAGTGGTACTATTTGGGAATACTCCATGTACACCACCTTCAATTTGATAATTAACAAGCCATTGAATAGCATCAATATCAATGGATAAATCCTCTTTAAAGGGGGTTATAAAGGGTGTTATAACACCATGAAACCTAGTAACCATAACGATACCACAATACCATAAATCAACAATAAATATAAGCTTAAACAACTTGTAAAAACTAGATAATAATTAAATTAACAAAATTTTAATGAAAATACATCTTCAATAAACTTTTATGTAGAATAGATAATTGTATATGGGGATTTTATGGTTAAAATCCTAATAGTATATGATTCTAGAACTGGTAATACTGAAAAAATGGCTTATGCAGTTGCTGAAGGAGCTAGAGAAGTTGAAGGTGTTGAAGTTATTGTTAAAAGAGTTGAAGAAACTAGTTTGAATGATCTAGTGGAAGCCCAGGGCATAATTATGGGTTCACCAACATATTACGGTCAAATGTCAAGTAAACTTAAAGATTTAATTGATAGATCTGTTGAAATACATGAGAAACTTGAAGGTAAAGTTGGAGCTGCATTTACAAGTTCAGGTGGAATTGGAACTGGAGCTGAAACAACACTATTATCGATATTAGAGGCTATGTTGATACATGGAATGATAATTCAAGGTAGAGCTTCAGATAAACATTATGGTGCAACAGCAGTTGGAACACCAGACGAGAAAGAACTTGAACATTGTAGAGAACTTGGAAGAAGAACCGCTATATTAACAAAGAAATTATTTTCATGATGATCAAACATTATTTGACTCGTGTATACTCCTATTGAGACTTCTTCATGGTATATTCCCTTTAACTTTTTGCTATTTCAGTGGAAGAGGATCCTTACCATATTATCAATTTCAATAATCTTAAAGCTTTAAGAACATCCTATATGTATAAGACATTATTTTCCCATGTTGTCTAATAGTTTTTAAGAGTCTATTGATTATCGTAAGGATTAACATCCACAAAGTTAAAGGTTTAAATTAAATGAGGTATAGATAATTATGATAAAGATGATTACGGTTAAATGGTTTGGTCATGCAGCATTCTCAGTAAAAATTGATGGAAAAACGTTTTACATTGATCCATGGATAAGAAATCCAGCATCAAAGATAACTGAAATACCATTGGAAGCTCCAGATTACATAATTGTAACACATGATCATGGAGATCATCTTGGAGATACCATTGATATAATGAAGAAACATGGAAAATCTAAATTAATATCAGTTTATGAAATTGCAGCATATGTAGCAGATCAACTTAAAGTTCAGGGGAGAACTATTGGAGCAAATATTGGTGGACCAATAGATTTAGGTGATGGATTTAAAGTTATATTAACACCAGCATATCATTCAAGTGGTAAGGGGGCTCCAACTGGAGTTGTATTTGGTAGAGATGGATTATATGTGTATCATGCTGGAGATACAGGTTTAACATATGATATGAAGCTTATAGGGGAATTGTATAAACCAATATTAGCATTAATACCGATAGGTGGACATTATACCATGGGACCTCTAGAAGCAGCATATGCCACTAAATTGATAAATCCAAAGTATGTTATACCTATGCATTATCAAACATTTCCAGTGATAAAAGGTTCACCTGAAGAATTTAAGAAATATCTCAAGGAATTGGAAGTTAAAGTGGAAGTGATAGTTTTAAAGCCTGGAGAGGATACTACTATAAAAATATAAATAAATTTTTATTGTAGATTACTCATTATTTACCCATAATTTTACTGGCTATTTCTCTTCCAAAATTGAAGCATTCTTCTAATTCTTTACTTGTTGGAACATATTGAATTTCAATGGAGCGATCATAAACATGGAATCCTGCTTTTTCAACTATTTCCTTCATTTGTTTTACAGCACCTTTCCCCCATCCATAGGAACCGAAGAATGCCCATAATTTACCCATAGGTTTTAAACCGCATGCATAAGTTAGGAATGAAGCTACTGATGGAAACATAGAGTTATTTAATGTTGGTGAACCAACAATTATAGCTTTAGCATCTAAAATTTCCATCATAATTTCAGTTTCATCAGATTCCCTCAACTTGAAGAATTTAACTTCAATCCCTTGACTAATTATTCCATTGGCTATAGCTCTAGCCATCATACTTGTACTACCCCACATACTATCATAAACTATTATAACCTTATTTTTGGATACACCTGTACTCCAATTCTTATATGCCTCAATTATCTTTGATGGATTAGATCGCCAAATTATACCGTGACTTGGAGCTATCATCCTAATTTTAATACCCATATCACTAATTTCCCGAATCTTCTTTTCAACTAATGTTGAAAATGGCATTATTATGTTAGCATAATATTTAGATGCTTCTTCCATTAAAATTGATTGATCAACTTCATCATCAAATCTCTGAGATGAAGCGTAATGCTGACCAAAAGCATCATTTGGCATTAGTATTCCATCATCCAAAATATATGTAAACATACTATCAGGCCAATGTAGCATTGGAGCTTCAATAAACATAAGTGTTCTTTTACCAATATTCAATTTATCTCCAGTTTTAACTGTTATTATATCATAATTTGAACCATAATGTTTTATTAATCCATCCCTCCCCCTTTGAGAAACTATTACTTTAGCATTTTTAGCATGTTTAATTATATTTGGAAGTGCGCTTGCATGATCCATTTCAATATGATTTATAACTATATAATCAATTTCCTCAGGATTACATATTACATTTATATTTTTAATGAGGTCATTGGAAAAAGTATATTTCACTGTATCTACTAAAACCTTTTTCTCATCTCTTATTAAATATGCATTGTATGTTGTTCCACGTCTAGTTTGATAACCATGGAAATCTCTAACATCCCAATCAATTACACCAACCCAAAAAATATCCTTACTAATCTCAATTGTACTCATAATTTCACCATTATTTAAATGATATATTAAAAGTTATTGGAACTTTATCTCCCCAAGATTGTCTTAATGGACATACTTCTCTAGCCATTTCTAAAATTATATTCGCCTTTTTACGATTCCAATCAGTATCCTTCTCTAATTCAACTAGTATATCAAAGTGAATATGTTTAAAGATTATTTTCTCCATACCTTCAACATCCATTTCAACTGTTGCAGTTGTCTCAAGGTTTTTTAATGGTAATTGAGAATTCTTGGCAATTAATGTGTAGATTGTATTCATACAGGAAGCTAATGCGGATGCAAATATTTCCTCTGGAACCATGAAATTCTCTTTACCACCAAATTCTGGTGGTGGACTTACAGTAGCTATCTTCACACCTCTAACTATTAAATCACTTTCCAATTCACCCTTCAATATAGCCGAACCTTTAAATGTAAATTCAGGCATGAAATAACAATAGTAATAAGTATTTTAAAGCTTTTCCATTAAATCTTTAATTAAATTTATATTGATTGTGGGAAGTAAATTAATTAATTCATTCCTACGTTCATTGAGAAGTTCACATAAAATTTTCTCATGTGATTTAATTTTCTTCTTCAATAACTTTGGGTATCTCTTTACTTCATCACCAAAAATATATGAATCATTTAGAGAATCCACAAGTTCTTTAAAGTTTGGAAGTTTATTATTAGTTTTATAGTATATCCATGCTTCATACAATGTTGGTCTTCGAATATACTTTGATGAATCTATGAATTGCATTCCACAACAATTAGATGCTGTATGATAATCATAGAAACCCTCTTTACAAGTTGAAAATTGTAATCCATATTTAACACATAATTCCCTTATTTTTGAGTAAATTTTAATTTTCCAATTTATGCTTGGACGAACAATTTTTGATGGAACTTCAACTGATGGTGAATATGAAGACCATTCATCTAAATTCTCATATATAGATTTATCATATGCCAATTCCATGTACACCTTTAAATTTTCAATTTCATCTCTTAAAACTTCAACTATAATCTGTTTTGCACCAGCATACTTAAATTCCTCAATGGATTTTTCAATTTCATAATCACTTATTCCAGGTATGAATGGTTGCAATCTAACGATTACTGGAATATTCTCACTTGAAAGTTTCTCAATCATATTTAATCTTGAAATTGGTGGTGGAGTATTGGGTTCTAAAACTTTTGCAATATCATCATTTAATGTGGAAAAAGATATTTGAACTATAACTATACCCTTCTCATTAAGCTTCTCTAGTAAATTGAGGTAATCAGATTTCAATGGTAGTATAGCTTTAGTGTTTATTATTAGTGGAATATCATAGTTTAAGCATAAATTAATAATTTTCCTACTAACCCTATAATCTTCCTCAATATTTTGAAATGGATCTATTAAAGTAGATAATCTAAATGGTATGATCTTTAAATTATTCCTATTTAGGAATTTCAAAATCCTTTTAAAACTTTCAATTATGTTTGGGATGGGTTTAATATCGTAAGATTCAGGAGTTCTATACCAACGTCCAAAGCAATATATACATCTATGACTACAAGATTGATATGGATCTAATCGTAGAATTGAATAGCAATACGGACTAACATTAATACTTGGATTTATAACGAAATCATATAAGGTCATAATCGACAATCATAATCAGATTAAACAAACATATATTAATTGTGAATTTAAATGTTCATGATCTTCTAAAACCAACTCCAATACATTCTATTATTGTTGGTTTACCCTTATATACTTCAAAGGAAACATCTGGTAGAAATTTTTTAGCTAATTCGATACATGTTAATGTATGCATAGTTAAATTACTGGTTTTTATAATGGATTTACCTTCAGCCAAAGCCATATATACTATCAATTGATCTGCAGCATGTGAATCTACAGTTCCACCATAATTTAATTCATCTAATAATTTCATTGCAGCTTCTTCACCAACTTTTTCAGCTGGTTTTCCAATTTCCCCTAGACTATTAGAGCCAAGTAAACATCCAGTACTAGTTTCAGCCCATAAAACTATTCCACAACCAGGATTAAATGCACATTTTGGATGATTAGCTTGAAGAGCTTCAATTTCTATATTAACATTAAAACCATGTTTCTCCAAGATTTTAGATGCACTATTAGCCATTCTATGGGTAATATGTTCTGGAAGTCTAGAGCTATATGATATTCCCCTAATAATATTCACGGATCCTTGATCTTCAAGTTTTACAGATTTAAATTTTGAAACTGGATTTATATATGCTCGAATAATTCCTCCACCTCTAGGATAGAAACCTCTCCTAAGAACTCCAATATCAAAATTATAATCAAATTTCGTCAATAATGGTTTAAGAACATTTAAAACATAATCTACTGGTGGAGCTAGTGGATTATCAGTTCCACCAATAAGTTCAACATTAACCTTTGAATTGGAGAAGGCGGCTGCTGGTAGAAGACTTTGTAATACTAGAGTTGTGGAACCAGCTGTTCCAATATCAAACTTAAAATTTCCACCACTAATACTTCTAGGTTTAAAGGTTATTTCCATTGAATTTAATTTTAATCCTTCAACTTCAGCATTAACAAGATCTGCAACAGATTTAATTGCAATTATATGTTGAGCTTTAAGTCCAGGATCACTTCTCTTAGCTCTAATATTAAAAACTCTAATTGGAATTCCAAGTACAGCTGATAATGCCACAGACATTCTAAGTATTTGTCCTCCACCTTCAAGCATACTACCATCAACTTCAATCATAAGAAACACCAATAATTACCACATAAATTAATTTAAATCAATTTTAAATTTTAAGTTGATTCAACAATTCTTCAACAATATCTTTTACACCAATACATTGTAGGGTATTGCATAAATATATCTTATAACTACCAATTAGGGAGATAGCTTTATCAATCTGCTCTTTAGTTGCTAAATCTATTTTGGTTAATCCAATTACTAAAGGTCTATCTTTAAATAAATCCATTACACCTTTAAATACATTAAATTGATATTCAAGGGTATAACCACATGTTTCCGTTGGATCAAATAAGAAGACTATACCACCATGTAGATTTCTTAAAGCAGCAATAGCTTGTAATTCAATCTTATTCCTTTCTTCTAAAGGTCTATCAAGTAATCCAGGGGTATCAATAATTTGAGCTATAACACCATGAGGACCAATTAAATGACCAACAATAATATTCTTAGTTGTAAATGGATATTCAGCAATTTCAGGTTCAGCTGTAGATACACATTTAACAAAGGAAGATTTACCAACATTAGGTGCACCACAAACAATTATTATTGGAAAATTGAAATCTAAAGCTGGAAGCCTCTTAAGTTTATGAACATTAGAGAGAAATTCAAGATCTCCCCCAACACTCTTAATAATAGAACTAACTCTACCATAAAAAGCTCTACGTGATTGAGAAGCTTCACTAGGATTTGAAGCTCTTCTAACCTCAACAATATACTTCCTTCTAAGTCTTCCAATGAAATTCAAAGCCCAAGACAAATTCTTTAAAGCTAAGTTATACCTATCTCTATCAATCATAATACAAAATAAATCCCTATAAAATGGGTGTAGAGAATCAATATTAGGCATACTCCCAACAATATTCTTCAATCTATCAATAATTATAGATGAACTAACCTCAATCCTCTTAATCTCCTTAATCTTAGCAATAATCAATTTATCTTTAACAGCTGGAAGTTTAACAGAAGTTCTAGAAGCTCTACCAAAAGCAATATCCATCAATTGTTTATAGGTGGGAATACTTGGAATATTATGGAAGGGTTGAACTACAACCATATAAATCTAAACAATCAATACATACAAACATATTAAAACTATGTCTATAAATGAATTATTAAGATTTAAATAGCTCTCATTCTAATCAACTCTTCATATTCATCCATTGATTTTATAAAGAGTCCTACATTTCCAAGTCTAACATTCCTCAAACCAGCATCCCTCGCTAATTCAAAAGCTTCAATCATTTGTTGATATGTTGGTGACGGTATACTCTTCAATTGATATTCAGGTATAAAAGCGATTATTGCATATGGTATGTCACTATCAACTTGAGCTAAAAGTTTTGCTATTTCATGTATTTGATCTCCTTCAACCCACCCTGGAATATAAACTGTTGAAACTTCAATGGTAAATCCCCTATCAATTATTTCAGCTGGCAATTTTAAAATCCATTCATTGGAAGCACCAGTTAATCTACGATGAACATCATTATCATAAGCTTTAATATCAAGCCAAAAGGAATCAATTCCAGCTTCTTTAAATAAATCTAGATTTTCTGGTGTTAAACCATAACCATTAGTTTCAAATAAAACCCATAGATCTAAACCCATATTCTTAATTTCCATGGCGGATTGAGCATAAAATTCTGGTTGACATGCAATATCTCCACCAGTAAATGAAATTATATTTCTAGCTGGACCCCAAGTAAAATCATCAAGTAAAGTTAATTTATCTAAACTTAATTTCCCAGGGCAGTATTTAGATCTTCTCCCATAAAGTATGCATGAACCACAACCACGACATAATTCATGAGCATGCCAACTAGTCACATGATCTTTAGGCTCCTTATATAAATTATCTCTATTTTTCTCATAATATTCCATGGAAATTTTAGCAATATGCTTAGGAGACATCCATTTTCCAGTTGCATAACGGGTAAATCTCCAAGAATGACACTTCTTACAACTCCAATTACATCCAGATTGATATATTGAAAGATATTGTTCAGGAGCTTTATGAGCATAAGAATAAATTAATCTATAAGGTGTATTATCCTTCCATTTCAAAGTAACTTCACAAGCAGGTTTCCACTCACCATTATAGAAGGTTAAACAACTCCCAGGTTTAAATCCCTGTTCAATTAAACGACACTTCATAAATTAATCTTCAAAATAAATTACAATTAACAAGATAATTAATTTTAACTTTACATGAAAACTCTGTTAAAATAATATTAATTAAATATACTTTTGAAATACCATATATTGGTTTATATGAAAATACTTTTAATTAGACATGGAGAAACAGAGTGGAATGTGGAGAGAGTTTTTAGAGGTAGGAAAGATATCCCATTAAGTAAAATAGGGAGGAAGCAAGCTGAATTGCTAGGTAAATATTTGAGGGATATAGATATCAACGTAGTATATTCAAGCCCTTTGAAACGTGCTCTTGAAACTGCTGAATATATTGTGGAATATCATGATAAAACTGTGGAAATAATTGTTGATGATGATTTAATAGATATCAATTATGGCTCTTGGGAGGGTAAATCAGAAGACGAAGTAAAAGAAATTTATGGAGAATTATATGAAGAATGGATTAATAATCCACATTTAGTGAAATTTCCAAATGGTGAAAGTTTAGAGGATGTTAGAAGTAGATTAATGAGATTTATAGGTAAAATAGTTAGAGGAATCGAGGGAAATATTGCAATAGTATCTCATAGAGTTGTACTTAAAGTTATGATATGTATGCTTTTAGGTTTAGATAATTCAAAATTTTGGAATATAAGGATTGATTGTGGAGGAATAACAATATTTGAATATAAAGATAATAAGTTTATACTCGTAAAACATAATGATATCTCATATTTAAGTGAAACTCCAAGTCAAAAATTAAGTGATTTTTAATAGTTATAAATAAATTGTTTTATAGAACAAAGTACTTTAAAAATTGTTTGAATGAAATACATCTTTGAAAATTCTCTTAAATGTTTCTTTAAATATCTTATATGATTGCTCTCCATATAAAACGATCATTATCTTCTTTAAATTATTTAATTTATTAGCTAAATTAATTATTGTTTCAGCCATTATTTCAGCGCATATGTTTAATGGATATCCAAAGGCTCCAGTAGATATTGCTGGAATAGCAATACTTTCTAAATTAAGTTCTTCAGCCTTCAATATGGAATTTCTAATGGCTTCTGAAAGTTTTAAATCAGAATTTTCTTCACCATAAACAGGGCCAACAACATGAATAATATATTTAGCCTTTAATTTACCAGCTCTAGTAACTGCTACACCACCCACTGGTAGAGGACCATGTCTCTTAATATATTCATCACTTTCAATTTGAATTTGAATTCCACCCTTCCTGACAATGGCTCCAGCAACTCCACCACCATGTTTAAGATAACGATTAGCAGCATTAACAATAGCATCCGCTTCAACTTCAGTTATATCCCCCTCTAAAACCTCAATAATAAGATTATTTGGGAATTGAAACTTCATTTAAACACCAAAATTTAATATTGAAGTAAGTATTTCAAATTTTTCAATGAATTGAATCCTATGAGATGAAATTTAATTCATGATTAAAGATTTATTAATGAAAATTCAAATTTTAAAGTAGATTTATGAGCGCCCTACCATCTAAAGTAGAAGAAGCATATTATGCTCAAGGTTATAGACTACTTGGAAAGTATAAGCATAGTGCTGTTAAGATTTGCCATTGGACTAAAGAAAGTTTAAGGAATAATAGAGTTTGCTATAAAGAATTATGGTATCCACCGGTTCAAAGCCATAGATGTATGGAGATGACTCCATATATTGGATGTAATTGCCATTGTTTATATTGTTGGAGGATGCATTCTGGAGATAGACCTGGATTACTATGGAGAGAATACCCATTGGATTTAAGGGAGGTAGATGAACCAGATGTAATTATAGAGGATGCTATACAGAGGAGGAAGGAATTATTATTTGGATTTAAAGGTGATCAAAATATAGATAGATTGAAATTTGAAGAAGCTTTGAGACCTACAATGATGACCATGAGTTTAACTGGTGAACCAACATTATATCCAAAAATATCAGAATTAATTAGTGAAGCTAGAAAGAGGGGTATGATAACCTTTCTAGTAACAAATGGTACAATGCCTGAGGTTCTAGAGGAAATGGATCCACTACCATTTCAATTATACGTGAGTATTTCAGCTCCAAATGAAGAGATCTATCTAAAATTGATGAGACCACTATTTAAAGATGGATGGAGTAAATTAATTAAAACATTGGAATTATTTCCAAGTTTAGATACAAGGAAAGTTTTTAGACTTACAATGATTAAGGGTTGGAATATGATTAAACATGAGGAATATGTAAAGATGATTTACAAAGCAGAACCAGATTTTGTTGAAGTTAAAGCATATGAATGGGTTGGTGAAAGTAGGAAGAGGCTTTCAAGGGATGCAATGCCATATATGGAGGATATAAGGGATTTCGCAATGAAGCTCTCCGATTTAACTGGATATAAGATTAGAGGTGAATTCAAACCTAGTGGAGTTGTACTTTTAGCTTCAAAATAATTGTATATGATAATTATTTGATTTGAGATTCACCATGAAATATTTTAACTGCTGTTTTAACATCCTTTAATCCAAATCCAGTTATTGGAAGTAAAACCTTTTCATCTTTACATATCACATTTAAATCTAATAACCTTTTTAATGCTGGTATAACTGTAGCTGAAGTTGGTTCAGCAAATATACCTTCCTTAGCCAATTTAATATATCCATCTACAATTTCACCTTCAGAAACACTTACTGCAAATCCCTTACAATCATATAAAGCCTTCAAAATACTTTCACCTCTAGGTGGATTTGAAATTCTCAATCCACCAGCAATAGTTTCACCCTCCACTATAGGCTCTACATATGATAATCTCCTTTCAAATGCTTTAACAATTGGATTACAAGCTTCAGGTTGAACAATATGTAATTTTGGGATATCATTTATCCATCCAATAGCTTTTGCTTCCATAAAACCTCTATAAGCACCTAGAAATAAACTTCCACCACCAGTGGGGAATATAATGTGATCTGGAAGATCACCATTCAATTGCTCTATAACCTCATATGCAAATGTTTTAAAACCATCAAGAAAGAATGGACTCATATTATGTGAAGCATAATATAGTTTACCCATCTTCCAAAGACTCATAATCTCCTTTGAAGTTTCAGTTCTACCACCACTAACTCTAACCACCTTGGCACCATAAGATATTGCTTGAATAATCTTATCTATTGGAGTATGTTCAGGAACATATATTGTACAATTAATACCGGCTTTAGCACTATATGCAGAAAGAGATATTCCAGCATTACCTGAAGAATCATCAGCAATAGATTTAACACCAAGCTTATTAACCCATGAAATAAGTAGAGTTGAACCTCTATCCTTCAATGAACCTGTTGGATTTAAATACTCCAATTTAAACTTTAACCCCCTTAAACCAAAGAGATCAATAATCCTATTGGAATCTAATATTGGAGTTAAACCCTCCATTAAACTCACAATAAATTTATCTTCAATTCTAGGTAGAAACTCAAAATACCTCCAAATAGAACGAACTCTACCACTCAAACGTTTAAAATCGAAATCCTCATGAATACGATCTAAATCATACTGAATCATTAAAGGATAATTACAATTCCTACACAACATTAAATCCTCTTCCAAACTATAATTTGAACCACACTTATCACATTTAAGAAAACTCATATTATACCACACAAAACTATAAATAAATACAAAATATAAACACTTACAATAAATCATAAATAGGTAATTCATAATGTTTAATACATCCATTCCACTAGAATTTGGAGCAATAATAACATGGATACTATTTACATTAACCCACATAATTGGACTATTAATTATGAAAATCATTAGGCTAAATCCGAGAAGTATAGAATTTTATGCTACTGCACACTTCATATTTACAGGTATAGGAGTTGGATCACTAATACTAATATCAAGTATAACTCAAATTGGAATTGAAAATGCAATTTACAATCCCATAATGAAAGTAAATTTAGAGAATATCTCTCTACTAATTATAGGGGCAATTCTCATAATAATTCTATGTTACTTTACAAATATAATTAAAGGGAAACGATACACTGCAAAATTATTGGATATTAAATATTATATGAGGGGTGGAATGAAATATTTGAAATTTTATCCAATCACAATATTATACTATCTATACGAAATAACATCAGTAAACTATATGTATATACTGGCTAATATGGGATGGAAATGGTATTTAGGTATTTTAAATTCTGGAATGATATTCATAATATTTGGTTGGGCATTACCACATATCATAACTAAAAGGGATATATATAGTGGGATTGCATCCACCATATTCACAATAATAACATATACAATTTATGAGAATACAGGTAAATCTCCAATAATACCAATAATACTATGGTTTATAATGTTAATAGCATAGGGATGAAACCCTATAAAATGGTAAATCAACACTTCAAATAATGATTAAGCTTATGTATGAAATCCATGAATTTATCAATGGGTATCCTCGCTCCAGCAGAATCACCATGACCACCTCCAATACCATCAACATTACTTGCAGCAAGAGAAACTATTTCATTTAAATTATTCAATTTAATACATCTAACGCTAATATCAATGTAATTCCTCCTACATTCACCAGCTACTCCAATCGTAGTTTTACCATAAACTCTAGCATAAATAGCTGCTTTACCAAGAGACCATGGAACATCCAATACATAGGAGACATCACCATAAGTTTTAACATTAGATTTAACAATAAATTTCATTTCTTCACTTCTAATAGCTTCTTGAATAGCTAATTTAACAATATCTTCTCTAGCACTTGGAAGTTTATTGAAAGATAAATATGACACTAGATCCCTCTTAAAATCATAATTCCTCTTACCAGAACCTTCAATAGCCTCTATAAGCAATCCAGCTTCAAAATATAATTCCCTCTTATCCCAAAATTCTAAAGTTTCCTTTGAAAATGGAGTATTATCACGATAATCACCAATACAACCATAAAGCATAACTCTACTCATATCATTAGATGGATCACCAATAAAATATTTATAAACAAGCTCTGAAGCACAGCCTTCAGAACTTATAGAAGTAAATGTAGCAGGAATAGAATTAATATCTAAACCTTTAGGTAGAGGATGATGATCAAAATATAAAAGCTTGTTACTAGAGGAAATCCTCTTAAACTCATATAAAATATCATTTATAAACATTGGAGTTAAAGCAATATCTACAATAATTATATCTTCACCATTAATCTGCTTTAAATCATTAAGCAAACCAGCAGGATTCGTGAAAAAGACTTTTGAATCCCTAAATTTAGATAGAACAATAGATGCAGAACAAATACCATCACAATCTCCATGAGCTAATATAATCATAAACCCTAAAAATATTCAAAACATCAACCTAAAAAAGATTTATTAATGAAGATAATTGAGATTCAACATAACAATTAATACCTTCAGTAAACAGTAAATCTAAAAATAATATTGCTTTTTGTTGAGTATTATCCAATAAAATAGAGGGAAAATTGAGTAAATGGATTCAAGGAAAGGAACAATATTATTAAGGAGTCCTAGACAAAACGGTAAAAACGATATTAACTTATACATTAAGATGATGATAATAATTAAATAACCTGATAATACTTATATTTACACATGAAATTTCCAGATAGATTATTTGATACCGTAATAGTTAGACCTCCAAGTATAACATTTAATAAATGTGTTTCTGGAAATCCTTTAAAAGCTACTGTGGATGTAAATTTGGCAAAAAAGCAGCATGAAGAATACATAAAAATACTATTGGAAAATGGAGTAGAAGTTATTAAGCTTAAATCAATTGATCAATTCCCAGATTCAGTATTTATACAAGATACAGCTCTCATTGGATTAAAGAGTAAAAGGGCATTGATAGCTCGTTTTGGAGAAGTAAGTAGGAGGGGGGAGGAAGAGGATATAGCTATACTCCTAAATGAAAAGGGATTTGAAGTATTTAGAGTTGAAGCTCCTGGAACAATTGAAGGTGGAGATTTAATGATTACGGATCTAGGAGTAATATATGTTGGTTTATCTAGAAGGACAAATATTGAAGGTATAAAACAATTGATGAAAATCTTCCCAAGGGAATTGGTTATAGCAACACCAATAGACAAAACTTTCCATCTACTTGGAGGAGTAAACTATATTGGAAATAAAACTATTATAATAGCTCCAAGTTTAGTGGATTTAAGATATTTTGAAGGTTTAAAGATGATAATAGTTCCTGAAGAAGAGGAATATGCAAGTAATGTACTTTATATTGGTGATGGTAAGATAATTGTCCCAGCTGGATATGAGAAGACTATAGAAAAACTTAGAAGAGAAGGTTTTAAGCCAATAGAAGTTGATATTTCAGAATTTTGGAAGTGTGATGGAGGAGTAACATGTTTAAGTCTTCCAATGTATAAGACAATATAAATTATATTTTCACTGGATTACTCCAAGCCTTTCTACCATTAAAATCTGTAATTTCCAATCTCAAATAATTCTTAAATTTAAATCCTTCAATTAATATCCCAATTATACCCTTACTTGACAGGTATACCTCTATAACACCATTACCAATTTCAATAGTTAATTTCTCAATATCTCCATTGGAAGATAATTTCACCTTCTTAAAATTCCTTATACCCACTATACCACTCTTTATTAAATGATATGTATTCATGGAGAAACTGAAACCACTTCCATTTTCAGATACAATATCAACCCTATTCACAGGAGTAAAACTTGCATTAACAATATTACCCACACTTTTAAATTCACTTATTAATGGCCCCATCGTAGAATAGAATTTCCCCTCTTTAATGGAAGTAATAATTTCATCTCTAGATTTATCTCTGACTTTAACTAGAATCCAACCTCCAGGAGCATCAAAACCATTATACCAATGAGCATCATCAACTGCAAAACCATAAACACCAGTATCCTTTGAAATAATACAATCCCAATGGGCAATTGAATATCCCTTTGCCACTTCAACATCACAACCAGCATTATAGATTTCAATACCAACATAGTTACGTAAAATAAGAAGATCATTGATTGTCAAATTAGACCAATATGGATGAGCAATTATAGCTAAACCCCTCTCACTTATATAATTGAGAAGACTTTGAATAGAATCATCCTTAAGCTTTAGAATATAATTTTCATCATCAACATCAATACCCACCACATGGTAAGAAACACTATTTTTAACAGTGACCTCTATACCTGAAAACAATATTAAACAATTAGAGTCGATACGGGTTATCTTATCATGATCAGTTAAAGCTAAGAAATCAAATCCATTTCTACAATAATACTTCACAACTTCACTTGGAGACAATACTCCATCAGAATTATTCGTATGAGAATGAAGATTACCCTTAACCCAAACACCATCAAATGAAAATGGATTCATATAAATAACAAGATAAAAGTAGTATTAAAATGTTGAAGATTAAACAAACAACCATCTTTAAATTTTAGCCTATAAATTATCTAGAATGTTAATGATAATATCGGTTAATCCTAGAAATTCTTAATATTAAATTAAACCTTCTAGAGGTATCTTAATATGCTAATTCTAAGTATTTGATCTGATACCTTGTATAGTTCATCATCCCTTTCTATAAGTCCTTGATTCAATAAGTTCCTTATAATGTTTGATAATGTATTGTTGGGTATTCTCCCATATTTTGCTTCTAAAGCTCTCTTTATTTCAGACCATCTCAATCCACTTCCACTAGCCACTATCTTCAATACACTAACATATCTATTCCTTCCTATACCATATATTTCTAAAGCATGATCAACTTCACTTGCTGAAAGTTTACATGCCTTTTCCATTATAGAATCTATGGATTCACCCTTCCTCGTATAAGAATATCCAAAATATGTAAGCCATCCTATTACCCCATCAAAACTCCTTATAGCTTCATCTATAACTTCACTTGAAACCTCCACTTTCTCCTGTTCAAAACCCTTCTCCAAAAACTCCCTCGCCTTCTTGAAATCCAATCGTCTAAGTTTGATTTCAACATAAGGTCTTCCAAAAAGTGGTGCCTCTGGATCATTTATCTTAAGAAAACTATATAGAAGACCAATTTTTGAACCAGAAACTATTATCCTTGAATCTAAATGATCATAGATGTAGGCTAGAAGACCATTAAAATTATAGTTGGATCTTCTAAGTTCTTGAGCTTCATCTAAAACTAGTATATTTCCACTAAGACATTCCATTATCCTAATAAGAGTATTTCTATCCCTCTTCTTTATTCTAATACCGATATCTCCAATACTTACACCTTCTATTCCTCGTAAAATCTTTCTCACCCAAGACCTCCTACTTAATTCATCTTCCAATAAATCAAGAAAACTATTAATAGATATCATACCAGATGGAAGCAATCTACAATCTAAGAATAGATAATTTAAACCAGAAACATTGAGTCCTGTTAGTATAAGAGAAGTTTTACCATACCTCCTAAACCCTGTAACTACAATCAATTTCTCCTTTTTCACAGATTCAATAAAAGCTTTAAGTTCATCCTCCATATCAAAGAAATCTTCAATCCTATCCTTAGGTTTAGGATCAAAATACAAAGTTACCCCCCTAACCTAGTTACCCCCCTAACTTTTTAAAATTTATGTATATAAATTCTTTGATAAGCTATGTAATATTATGTCAGCAACTCTTGTAGAGGAACTTATATAAAGTTGAGAAATAGCTTTAAATTATAACTATGTAGAATAGAGAACTCCATAGTAGTTTTAAATTTAACTATGAAGAAATTATACTATAATGATCATGAAACTACCATTAAGATTTCCTAATTAACCTTTTATACCATACAAACCATGGATTATCTAAAAAGCCAACGATATTCTTACTTACGATCTGCCCTATTATTAATGGAATTACTGGAGCTTCACCATAAAATGCCAATGTAACAAATATTACACTATCTAAAGTTAAATCAACTATATCACTCACACTAGAACGAAGCCAAACATATGGGTTCAATGAAGTATCATATTTAAATTTCTCTTCCCTATCTATGAAAGCTTGTTTTAAGCTTGCAAATATTATTGCATCAAGATTTGAACATATTAAAAAGGAAATCCAAGAAGCAATAGTTATCCTAACACTTAAACTGAATAATGATCTCCAAGCTTCCTCCCATTGAAAGAATGGTGCTGGAGTTAAAGTATTAACCATACCTATGAAAACCACCAATAAAACCTGTGTTATAAAGGCTATAATTATCGATATATGGGTACTCTTACGACCATAAACTTCATTTATCATATCTATAACTTGAGCTATGAATGGATATATGAAGACTGCTGCTGGAGCATAGAATGAGTATATACCTAAATCAAAAGTTATAATCCTAGTTGCAAGAACCTGTGATGCAGCAAGATAAATTACATAGAAACCTGTTAATGCAGCAAATCCATATTGTGGAAACTTCTTTACAATCCAAACTGAAGCATATGTCACTATAGTTAAACCAATAATCCAATATAACCAAACCATCATTTAAAATCACCAACCTATTTAATCCTACCACTAAGCAAATCTTCGTAAACCTTCCTCATATGATAAACAGCTATAGCAGTTTCTTCACTCAAAATACATCTACAAGCACTACAATGTGGACATATCATCCAACCACACTTTGGACATACTTCAACTTCACCAGCACTAAACTTCCCACCACACTTAAAACAGTAAAATTCAGGTTTAGAAAGGAATCTAAGATAATTCTCTATTAATCTCGATAATGGAATATTCTTTGACTCTGCAACACTTTTAGCTAAATTCAATATTTCACCATCAACAGTTATAGTTAATTTAACCTTCCTCACACATACATATACGTATAAACAAGTATAAATAAGTATCTGAAAACCAACCTATTAAATCAAGATTAATGCTATTTCCCTCTCAATCTTACTAAACCTCTCTTCAACAAAACTCTTTAAATCTTCTCTAAGACCTTTAACTTCTTTTACAACATCATCAAGTTTACTAGAAATAGAAGTTTGCCCTTTCAACATATCATCCTGTTTAATTAACATCTCATTCTGCTTAATTAGCATTTTATCTTGTTTTTCCAATATTCTATCCTGTTTTTCCAACATTAAATCCTGCTTTTCCAACATTTTATCTTGTTTAATTAACATTTCATCTTGCTTCTTCAACATATTTAAACCTATGTCTACAATTTTTACTAATTGATCTATACTAAACCTATGATAGAATCGATCAATTGATAATACTTCACCAGTATAATCTTCACATATTATAGAGTTAACTTTAGCAAAGGGAGGAAAATTTTCCTTAACAAAATTGATGAATTTAAAAACTTGATCTTCATCACCTTCAATCATGAATTCAACATAATCTTTTACATTTCTAGCCTGAAACCCCTTCAAACCCAATTCTTCTGCCACATCTAAGAGGAAAAGTCTATATCCAACATCTTGAACTTTTTCACCTTTAATTATCAATTTCTTTTTCATATCCATTAAATCAATGCGATGCTCAATATTTAAAAGTTGCTTGAAAATGAGTATACTTATATTGAAATTTATTAAAGATGAATGAGGGATGAAGATGAAGATAGTTATTGGATGTGATCATGCAGGATATAAACTTAAAAATGAGATATTAAATATGCTTAAAGGGGAATTGGAGTTTATTGATGTTGGCACTTATAATGAAGAACCTGTTGATTATCCTGATATAGCTGAGAAAGCTTGTGAATTTATTGTTAAAGGAGAAGTAGACTATGGAATTCTAATATGTGGAACTGGAATTGGTATGAGTATAGTTGCAAATAAATTTCCAGGTGTGAGAGCAGCACTAGTATATTCTGATGAGACAGCAATACTCGCTAAGAGACATAATAATGCAAATGTAATATGTTTAGGTGGAAGAACCATGAAAGTTGAGAGCTCTGTAAAATGGATTAAATTATGGTTAAATGAAAAGTTTGAGGGGAATAGGCATCAAAGAAGGATAAATAAGATAAGTGAAATAGAGAAGAAAAAATTAATTTAAGTTCCTAAATTAGATAAATTATCAACTATATGTATAGAAGATTTATGAAAGAATGACATTAGATACTTATTGAATTTGATTATGATGATTTTAAACTTAAGGGAAGCATTGAATCTAATTGGAAGTGAATTAGAATCTAAGAAACGTTTAAATCTTAAATGAAAAGACTGTTAAACGTGAAAAGAGAGAATTGGAAGATTGGTATTATACATTTTATTATAGGTATATTTATGTTTGTAGGTGGTTATGTAGATAATAACATTACTTTAATGATTGTTGGAGTTCTATTCTTATTAACTGGAATTGCCATAACATCCATAAAGTATATTCCAATGGAACATGGTGCAAGAAAGCTTATGGATATAGGTATATTGATAATAGGTATAGCAATTACTATTCATGGATATCTATCAACTAGAAGTTTATTGCTAATGATCATGTTAATATTACTCGTAATATTACCAATTATAATGTTTATACTTACAAAATATACCAAATACTAGAAATGAATTGAATAATTTATGTATTATATTTAGATTTAAAATTTATGATTTCAATCCCAATTTATCTTTAATCCATTGTATCTTTATTTGATATCGTTTCCTTCTATGCCTTGGTTCAGCTCTCATACTATGTCCATGACTACCCTTAGTGAAAACTATCAACTTTGATTCTTTCCCCCTCATTAATAGTGATACATGCATTGCCAATGATTGATCTATAAAGCATCTATAATCTTGCATGCTATGGATAAATAGCATTGGTGTTTCAATGGAATCCACATGGAAAACTGGACTCTTATCAATATATTGATTTAAATTATCTTGTGGTGTACCAATTATTTGATCTGGATCAAACCAGTATCCAATATCACTTGCCCAGAAATCACAAATCCAATCTGCAATCCCATTTTCACTAACAGCAGCTTTAAACCTATTAGTTTTAGTTACAATAACATTGGTCATATAACCTCCATAACTTATCCCTGTTACTGCAAGTTTATTTGGATCTATTGGATATTTAGATAGTACATAGTCTAGAAATGACATTATCTGCTTATAATCTACAACTCCATATCTACCTCTAATATCAGCGAATTCTTCACTATAACCATCACTACCACGTGGATTACAATATATAATCGCAAAACCTTCTGAAGCCATTAATTGCATTTCAGGTTCAAATCTATAACCATACATTCCCTTAGGCCCACCATGAATATATAGTATTGATGGATGTAAACCAGAACCTTCTGGAATAATAACCCAACCTTCAATAATTTCACCATCAACATTAATAACTTCACGAATAGGCTCATAAAATTTAACTTCACTCAAAAGCCATTCATTAAATCTAGATAACAGTTTATGCTTACCATCACAGTATAAATATACCTCTTGAGGTTTAATTGAAGTTGAATAAACATAAGCCAACCTATTAGATTCGGAATGAGCTAAATGTACATATCCACCATCACCCACAATCTTCCTAATAAAACCATGATCATCAATTGTAGCAAGTATAGAACTTCCAGAATCACCATATATAAATGCTAAATTATCATCAATAGAACCAACTATAGAGTAAATGTTCCTATCAAGAACCTTAGAAGTTAAACATGAAGGTTTACCATCATCAATAACCCACAGTTTATTATGACTGGAAATCCCAATCTCATGTTTATGCATTAAAGCGTACAACTTCCCATTAACAAATTTAATGGAGGAAATACTATAACCCCTAAGCACATCTCTCTTACCACCAGTTTTAACATCAACTTCAACAAGCTTATTTAAGGTTGGATTCCTCCAGTCATCGACAGCAACATAATATACAAAATCCCCATAAACAGCTAAATCTGTAATACGTTCAAGATCTTCAGTAACAACTTTAACATAACCAGAATCAACATCAACAATTGAAAGAGAATACTTCAACCCAGCTAAAAAACCAATACCATCATACCAAAATGGAAGTTTATCTGTAACCATAAAATCTTCATCAACATCATAAACACCCTCAATAGGAGTTGGAGAAACAACAACAATAGATGAATTGTTAAACCAGTCAAAAGCTATAACACCATACTTAAACCATGCAACCCTCCTAGCATCACCAAAACCACTCCAAACAAAGATTCCAGAACCCTTCTCACCTTCAGAAGCCCCACGTCTACTAATAAATGCAAGTAGATCACCAGAAGGACTCCACCTAGGCCTAGAATCACCTTCACCAACCAAGAAAACTTTCCCACCATCACTCCTAACAATGTGAACCTCACTGGAAACTTTATTCTTATCAAGATCATTTCTAGAAATTGTAAAAGCAACATCACCTCTACATGAAACCCTAACATCACCAATAGATATAAGCCTCAAAACATCATCAACACAAAACTT
>Ga0209080_1000442_pt1 | contig 27753 bp, 20 predicted proteins | sample JNZ110809AmetaG_FD_184123 | JGI IMG/M metagenome (GOLD analysis project Ga0209080, IMG submission 184123) | Hot spring microbial communities from Jinze hot spring, China to study Microbial Dark Matter (Phase II) - JNZ 110809A (SPAdes) (version 3) ...
AAATCCCTCCACCTCCTTTTAAGTCTGGGAATAATGAGTTTAGCGTGAAGAGCGAGATCTATGATTATGATGAGAGGCTTGAGCGCTACAGGCGGATTATCGCTGGATTCGGGCGTAACGGCGAGGTTGCCCTCCGCTTCCTGGATCACCTGGCAAGCCTTGGGCTTTCGACGGCTAGATTGAGTAAGGTTGCGCGCCATAGACTTTGATCTGGAGGATGCGAATAGGCAGCCTTATAGGGAGTGGACTTATAGGGCCATGACAAATTTATGAATGATAAAACTTATATCATTTTCACTTGCAAGAACTATATGTAAGGTGAAGGTTGATGAGGGTTGGGGGGAAGAGCTTTTCTTTTATGTCCATTTTAGTTCTGGTGCTTATTTTGCTGTTGTCTCCTTATGTTGTCCTTGCAAGGGAGTATGGTCTTCTTGCCGATGTGAGCTTTGATATTCTCTGGAGCTGCTTTCTAGAGTATCTTCGTGGAGGCCAGCCCGGCATAGTGAGAATCAGTATTGTTCCGGAGTATGAGGGCAAACCATTCAGATATGAGAGCGCAGTAATATTTATACATAACTTCACGCATCAGTCTCGTCCGAGGCCGGAGCATGGCAAGGAGCATAGCGAAATAATTTATTGCGGAGGCTCAACTAAGGTTTCCTTCAAGATATCTAGGATTCCTTTAAGATGGGGTTGGGATGAGATTGAAGCCGAGCCTAGATTCATTTACCTTAACTATGAATATGCCGTATTCATGTATGCTTGGAGTGGTGGGAGGCTGTGGACTGGCGCCAGCCTCGTGAGGTTTGAGCCTAAAAAGCCCTTAACGGACGTAACCGCCAAAGTCGCCATGGAGCCCTTACCAGCAGAATATCAAGACATTTATAGCTCTGGGTCAGGGCCAATCCTACCATCCTACGGGACCATCGAGGAGGTTATTGAAAGATATTATCGTATGCCGGCAGTTCAGCTGCACTCGATAGAGGGAATCTCAGTCCGCTTCTACGCCTACTATGGAAACTACCTGTATTATACGCAGAAGAGGAGGGTTCTAGACTGGACCTATCAGCCAATAACAGACTGGCAGAGCCTAGGAGACAAAATAACCATGGCCGAGGATACCACTGGCACGCCGTGGGTCTCTAATGGTGAGAAGAGGTGGGCCATGGTATGGGTGAGGTATAGGTATGAGAGGTGGAAGTGGATTGTTGGAAGCATGTGGCAATATGAGGAGATAGTTACGCCGATAAGCTTCGGAGGCCGCGATTTGGGCGACGCCATACAATGCTCGCTATGCGGCGGCAACCCGGTAGGCAACGCCCTCGGGTACGTGTGTGGTGTGCCGGATATAGAGCTCCCCTTAGGTGATGGCGTGAAAACCGTAGAGGTGTCTGGAATAAAAATATCGTTCAGTGTAGCCTACGGCCCCATCACTCTAACAGTTGAATTATGGAAGGAAATACAGAAGGGCACATCGGCTCAACCAGCAAAAATACAGATACATGTAAATACTTGGGTTAAAAATTACCTAGTAACCTTCGACGACAACACTAACTGGAAAGTTGTACACTTCACCTGGCGGGATACGCCTCCTTAGGCGTTTAATATTTATAGGCAGAATAATTAAATTCTAGACCATCTCATCTACCTACACTACACTTCGCCTTCACGTATATAGTAGCATAACCGTTCCACGCAGACTTGTATTCCACATACCTTTGTAGTTTGGCGTAGTCGTGCTTGCTGTTCTGCCTGTTCATGCTTCTACTCTTCGTCCTAGCCACCTTATCCTTAAACCCCTTCAGGTCCTCGAGGATATTTGTTCTGTTGGATAGCTGTTTAGCCAGCTTGTGTAATACATCGTTAACCCTATTTCTCTCCCTTGAACTGTACTTCTTTAAGAGCCTCTTCCTTGTTTTCTCTGGGAGCTTTTAGAGAACCCTCCTCTTCAGCTCGTACGTCCTGTAGATAGTGTAAATTTCCTTCAAGATTATCGAGTGGTGGGTTTCACCATCATAACCGTCTAGCGTTAAGAGGTTTACGTCCCACGTTATTGGGTCTTTAACCTTCAGCTTTGCATCCTTTCTAACGGTTACTATAAGCCTGTCCCGCTTGAGTATTAATTCGCCGAGCTCCAACCCCCTTACCCTATCCCAGCACCACGTCCTCCTCAAATCTACAGTCACGCTTTCTTCATACGGTTTAATCGAAACCTTGAGCATACCGTCCCTGTAGCTGTAGAGGTTTTCCTTGACCCTCACGAACTTTCTCTTCAACTCAGGCCTACTTCTTCCAGCCCGCCCATGAAGGTACCTCTTCCTCCACGATTCAAGTATAAAGTAAGCCTGTTTAATCGCGGAGTCCACGTAATGCTTAGAATAAAGCAGAAAACATGGAGGCTAATGGTCAGAAAATTGAACAAAATGAGAACGGTCACGAAAACTTTAACAGGAAAAATTTTATATTTTCACTGAAATATATGTTTTTTGGTGAAAAAATGGGGGAAGAGAAAAGCTCTAAAGAGAGGGCTCCTGCTGGTCTCACTCCTAGAGCGCTTCTGGCAGTGATTATCTTAACTATAATCTTCACCTTCATTAATGCGCATGGCTATCAGGTGACGGGAACAGCCCTATTTTATAATCGTTGGCCATACGAGTGGCAAAACGGCGTGCCAATTATATCGATGGGGTTAGTCTTCCTTCTCATAGTCATAATGGATGTTCTTAAAGTTAAAGCCAGATTCACAACAGCGGAGCTCGCGACAGTCGCCCTCGCCGGCCTCATATTATCCGCTCCTATAACCACAGTTAACTTCAGCTATATACTTTTAACTCAAGCAGGTATGTCGGCGCCGGGCAACGAATGGGCCTACGAATATGTACGCAAATCTCCTTGGCACGTTCCAAAAGAAGCTGCTGACATCTTAAGGGCGGGCCCATCCGCTGCACCTTGGGGTTTAATGATGACGCCGCTAATGACGTGGACTGTAACATGGCTTCTCTGGGCCTTCCTAGCCTTCTTCATGGCGTGCTTAATGAGAAGAAGGGTCGCCGACATTGAGAAGATGCCTTTCCCATATGCGCAGCCAGTAATCCAGCTAATAGAGTATTCTAAGCCTGAGCCGGGCTTCACTTCATCAAAGATTGCGACATCAGCATTCATTGGATATAGACGCTTCTGGCTGGGCGTCGTATTAGGTTTTCTGGCATACATCTTCTTCCTGCCGAGATACTGGTGGCCTTGGTTCCCAGCCCCGCAAACAAAGGAGTACGGATGGTATACAATGTGGATGCTAAATCTTTACGGCAACACCCCGATAAAGACGGTTCTTCCCACGGCTCACAGCTGCTTCTGGATAGATCCAATGGTTATAGCGGTTGCGCTCTTCATACCGACTGACATATTGTTCACGGCTGGATGGGGCTGGTTCTTCCTCTCATGGATATGTTCAGAGATAACTTGGAGGCTGGGATTAACCCCTGCGCCACCGGTTGGCGGGTATGAAGACCAGTATTCAGCTGGCTGGTACATCGTTGAAAACTACAGGCTATATTGGCTGTTTGAATCCGGAGGCTTGATCGCCATAGGCCTGTTCACCTTAATATTTGCAGGCAAGTATCTGATCGGCACATTGAAGGCTATAGGTAAACCTATGCCGGATGAAGCTGAGAGGGAGCCGCTTTCCTATAGGTTGTCGTGGATAGGCTTCATAGTTACCTTCATAGTCTACATAGGTTGGCTCACATATATCGGCATACCCGCCGGAGTCGCCTTCCTAATATTAGTCTACATGTTCTTCTTCTTCATGACGATGATTAGGCTGAAGGCTGAAAGCGGCTTCATACATTACTGGCATGGATGGCCAGCCAACGAGTATGCGCTGGGATATGGACGGCTTCTAGGGTTATGGCCTCCAATAACCCCTGAGAATCAGTTGGGAGCATACATGGCGGCAGGTTTCAACAGCTGGACGTTCGGATATATTTCCAGCGCTACGCTTTCGGGAGTTTATCTCGAAGGATTCAGGATTGCTGATGCCTCTGGATTAAGACCAAAGCATGCGGCTGCAACCTTCGTCCTAGTGACGATTATAACAATATTGTTCGCTGGAATATTCACTGTTTGGTCAGCATTCGCCCTCGGCCTAGCGAGACTTCAAGTTAGGCCACCTTGGGCTATCGGTCACGGTGTGTGGCCCGCCAACTACGTTAGAGACGGCGTTACAACCATCGGTTACTGGGATACACCGTTCCCAGAAGGCTTAACAGGCTTCCACTACACAATTATAGGAATCTTCATATACGCCATAATCTTCTTCTTAAGAATGAGGCTTCCATGGTTCCCAATAAACCCAATAGGCTTGATAATGTTTAGCGGCAACAACATTAAGGTGGCAACAACCTTCTGGGTGACTTGGTGGATTAAATGGATAATCCTGAAGGTTGGCGGTACACCATTATTTGAGAAGCTTGTTCCAGTAATAGTTGGCATCGTTGTCGGCTCATTCCTAAGCTTACTATTAGTTGTAGTGACCGGGATGGTATTCTGGATGCCGCTGCCAATCTAGAAACGCTTATATCTCTAAAAACTCTCAAAATCTACTTGAAATAAATAATGCCGCTGGTGCTCTAAATGAGCAGGCTGTTGATTAAACCCCCCTTAATAATTTTTTTAGTATTTTTAACATTTTTAGCTCCTGTAATTAGTGTTCAAGCGCCCAAAGTTTCCCAAGGCTTCATTTTGAAAACCACTGGAGACATTCAAGATCACCTCTCGGTAATATTAGATAATGTTGATATAGATGCTATTAAATCGCATGTCGAATATCTTTCTAGCCTTGAAACAAGGATGACGGGTTACCCTGGATGTGAGGCAGCTGCAAACTATATATACAATAAATTTTTAGAGTTTGGGATGGATAAAGTCTATAAGGATAGTTATTATCAGCCGGCTCCAATAGATTATGGGGCGAAAATTGAAATATTAAGTCCAGTTTCAAAGTCGCTTAAGATATATCCTTTGCTCCCGAATGTTGTTGCAGCTCCCTCAATTCCAGGTGAGGGCTTGGTTGGAAGGCTCGTATATGCTGGTTCATGTAGTCTAAATGAGCTTAATGGAAAGCCGCTCAATGGAAGCATAATTTTAGCTGACTTTAACTCCCTTCAAGACTGGATTATACCATTCATGTTTGGCGCTAAAGCAGTGATTTTCATAGAACCAGACTTCACGAACAGTTACCAAGCCTCGCTGAAAACGCTGACAGTTCCAGCCAACATACCAAGATTTTATATTAAAAAGAATGATGCTTTGACGCTTCTAAGCCTCAATCCTAATGAACAGGAGGTAATCGTTAAATTAACTTCAAAAATGGTTTGGGAGAATCGCCTTGTATATAATGTTATAGGGATTATAAATGGAACGGTTAACCCAGAGCAAATAATTCAAGTGTGGGCCCATTATGATTCAACCTCAGTGGTTCCATCAGTAGCTCCGGGAGCCGACGAAGCTACTGGCATAGCGGTCATGCTTGAAATGGCTCGTTTCTTCAGTAAACATCGGCCTGGAAGAACAATAATGTTTGTTGCTCTCTCCGGGCATTGGCAGTGTGTTGCCGGGGCAAGATATCACGTTTGGAAATACTTCTGGGGAGGGGACGCAAAGAAAGTCGGAGCTGAGCAAACTATATTAACCATGGGTCTCGATTTATCCACGGATAGCGAATACTTCGCTTTCTATTTTGGCGCCCTTCCCGCAGGGTATCCGTCTCTTTATGGTGTCGACAGACACGATTGGTACGATATAAGAGAAGCGCTAAATCCAATCTTCTACTGGGGTAGACCGCTCGAAGAATATAGGCTTAAAGAGTGGAAAGAAAAAGGACTTATTGCGGAAGATATTCGTGATGAAAGCCTCATCTACTACATGGTTAAGAATACTGGTAGAAGCTACCTTGTCTCCGACGGCATGTCTGGTATGGGTTATGGCCAGCAAGGCTCCCCAACAAACCTCTTCGCGGTTCCTATCTCAGTCCTATATCTCGACACGGAGCCGGCCGCAATGGCTGGCGCCGTAGCCTTCAGCCTCAGAACCAGCTTATCCTTCAGGAGTCTATGGGGAACACCTTTAGACACAATAGATCGAGTTGACTTTACAAAGCTGAGACCTCAAGCCGAAGTTGCATTCGCATCGGTCTTCCTTTACGCCAATCTAGAGGGGCTTGAAAGAATTATACCTGCTCCAAAACTATATTGGGATCCAGTCCAAGCGAGAGGTTTCTCCGTAGCCCGTATTAATGTCGTAAAATATGATTTTCTCACGGGCAGATATGCGCCTGTTGAAAACGCTGTTGTTCTCGCTCAAATTAGCAGAGGATTTGGGCACACATCTTTCTCAGGGGCAGGTCATGTTATTTCTGGGATGACCGACAAAAATGGTTCTCTAACAATTTATGGTTTTAGAGGCGCGCATGGTGGCACAGAATTAAGGTATTGGCTCGAAGCCTACGTGGTTGATCCGGAGACCGGCAATCTTATTTGCGCTCCGGACAGCGGTAGATATGGAGCCAGAGTCTATGATCCACGAGTATTCCCGGACATGCCGGAAAAGGAGTATACAACAGCTGTCTTCGAATGCGGGCAGATAGCTATTCTAGGGGTCATAGATATTCGCGATCAAAGCTCCTCAAGGATAGGTTTCATAATCAATGAGATAGGCTCCCACGCCGAAACGCTGAATTTCGGAAGCACCGGCAGATATGCTGGCGCAGCACCATATAATCCATGGGCCATGGGCGCCGGCGGCACAACCTCGGAAATCGCGAGCCCAGTTCACGTAGTGTATGTGCCTCCTAACCATAATGTCGAGATTCTAATTTACTCGGGTCAGGATCTAGTGGGGGTTCTAAACAACAGGGGGAAGGGCTTCAACCTTAAGTTGGGAGAGCTCTTAATAATCCCAGCTCCTATGGAGGTAGTTAGAGACCTACATAAGCTAAATGAGGAACGGCTAGGCGTCGCTAACTCATATTATCTTTTTAGTGGGAATTTGAGGGCTGAAACATTCCATGCTAAAGCGCGAGAGAATCTTGTAGAAGCTGAACGAATGCTTTCTCCAGAAGTATTAAATTATGAAAAAGCCTATAGCGACCTGATGTTTGCATGGTCAAACGAATATATTGCCTATGTGGAGACCAGAAAGCTCTACAATGAAGCAATAATCTCCTTCACCTTCTTCTTGTTCCTCCTAGTGCCGTTTGCCTTATTCGTTGAAAGGCTCTTTGAGCATAAGAAGGGAATAAAAAGAATCGTAACGATTGTAGTAGTTACAGCCGTTTTTCTGACATTCATGGCCTTTTCTCATCCAGGCATGCGGCTCGCCTCAAACGCCGTTATGGTCATATTTGGAAGCGTTGCCCTAATAATGATAGTCCCCATATTGTTTGTGGTATTCTCTGAGACAAAATATCATTTGGATGCGATGAAACGTGAGATTTTAGGCGAACACTTCTCAAGAATGAGTAAGACCTCAGCTGCTTTTCTAGCTTTCTCTATGGCGTCTTCAAACCTGAAGAAGAGGCCTATGAGAAGCATCCTCACGCTGATAACATTGATCGTTATAGTTTCCTCGCTTGTAGCGTTTACATCCGCCTACTTTTATAGCGGTATGCGGATTGCGCCGAGCGGTGCGGCACCCTATAATGGTTTACTTCTCTATAGACGCGGTTGGACGGGGATGCCGCTAGAAAGCTTAAGACTACTTAAAGCGACTGTTAGAGAAGATGGAGTGGTCGTTGCAAGCGGCTTCATGTCTCCGGGATGGGCTGGGCCAACCCAGACCGAAACAATTCGAGGGGTCGGAAAGACGTATAAAGACGCTGTTTATAGGGCGATATGGGGACTAATGCCCGAAGCAAAAGAAATATTCGATTTTGAAGATGCCCTGTTGCCCGGTAGCAGATGGTTTTTGCCTGAAGATACATGGGCGGCCATTATAAGCGATGACATACATGGCGCTGGAGTTGAGATTGGCGATAAAATAATAGTCTTCGGAAACGAGTTTACGGTTGTAGGTGTAATAAGCCGTGAAGCTGTCTTCTCATTCCAAGACCTAAACAGCCAGAGCATTACTCCAATAGATTATGTTAAGGAGGCCCAGAAGGCGAAAGGTGGCACCGCGATCAGCGAGGTTCCGGAAAGGCTTGCAGGCCAGTATGTGATTATCCCATTCAAGACCTTCTTATCTATAGGCGGGCCGATAATTAGTGTCTCTGCGAAAATCAGTAATGTATCTCTAGTATCCTATTTAGCGGAGACTTTGCTTGAAATGACTGGTACAGATATATATGCTGGGACTCCGAGCGGCATATTAGTCTATAGGAAAGCCGTTGCGTTTGTTTGGGCTGGACTAGCAACTGTTATAATTCCGCTGTTTATAGGAGGGTTCATAGTTCTTAACACCATGTTGGGTTCAGTTTATGAGAGAACTAAAGAGATCAAAATTTATTCATCTGTAGGGCTTTCTCCCACCCATGTAGCTCTAATCTTTCTGTCTGAATCATTGGTGTTCGCATTGCTTGCCGCAGTAATAGGCTATATATCAGGTCTCATAATGATACTTCTACTTCAGAAGACGGGTCAAATGCCCTTCGGAGTCCTTAATTATGCCTCATTATTTGTTATTCTTTCTGTTTCGGTTACAACAATAATAGCGTTATCTTCCTCACTATATCCTGCGCTAAAATCCTCGAGAATGGTGACGCCATCACTTGAACGAAAATACAAGTTAACAAAGCCAAAAGGGGATGAATGGATAATACCCTTACCCTTCATTATAGCTGGGGACGAAGAACTAAATGGCTTCCTATCCTACCTGTACGAGTTTCTAAGCGCATATAAAGGCGAGAGAATCGGGCTTTTCATGGTCAGCGATATCTCGTTAAAGGAGGAAGTTATCAGAGGAATTAGAAGCCTATCTTTAATCTCAACCGTTAACTTAAGCCCCTATGAGCATGGAATATCGCAGACAGTTACATTAAGAGCGGTATATGATGCGTCAAGCGCTAAATACACATTTGTTTTAGAGATTAGAAGGCTTACAGGAATGTATACGCTCTGGATGCAGTCAAACAGACCATTCATAGACAGCATAAGAAAGCAGTTCTTAGTCTGGAGGGGGCTAAAGCCGGAAGAGAAGAAACGTTATATATCAAAAAATTTTTTGAATAAATTATTTAGCGCTCACTAAAATCAGGTGATATCGTGATGGAAACTCGAAACACGTTAGCGGAGCTTAAAGAGGGTTTTACATCCCGCTCAATACTAGCCATCCTTTACGGCGCCATAATAATGCAGCCAGCAGTACTATATCTCCAACTGTATTCTGGAGTTAACATAGCGAGCGCAACACAGTACCTAATAATACTTCTCTTCACGCAGATAGGTGTGCTGCTAGGCTGGCGCCTCAGCAGACAGGAAATAGCAATAATATTTTCAGCTAGTGGGATAGCGTCAGGGCTTGTCTATTTCCTTTGGCCCATACAATACGCTTATCTTAGAACCAGCCCAGTAACTAAAGCTTTTGGTATAGCGGATAAACTACCCTGGTTTGTGGCTCCTCCGGAAAATTCGCCAGCAATTTCCCAAAGATTAATGTTCCATCCGGACTGGTTCCCGATAATGGGGACCTTGGGCATAGGCTTTGCTTTAGGTTTAATTGCGGATATGGCTCTTGGATTAATAGCTACGCAGCTTTTTGTTGAGGTGGAGGAGCTGCCATTTCCCATATCTAATGTTGAGGCGCAATCGATCATAGCTTTAGCGGAAAGACAACCGGAAAGAATGAAAACCTTCGTCTATTCGATAATGATAGGCTTAATATATTCTATAGTCCTCTACACTATTCCCTTAATCACGGGGTTTGCGCCCATACCGGCACCTTGGGTTGACCTCAATTATATAATGGAGTCTACTGGCTTGGCTGGTGGACTTCTCGGCATAGCAACAGACCTCATGTATGTTACGATAGGTTTCATCGTGCCCTTCAAGGTGCTGTTTTCAGCGTTTGTTAGTGGCATAATATTTTATACTGTGGGTGGAAGAATCCTCTATCAGCATGGGATCTTCAAAAACTATATGCCCGGTATGAGCTTAGGCATGGCGCTTCAATTCTATACATTTGACTTTCTTGTAAGCCCATTGATAGGTTTATCCGTAGCCATTGCCATAATGCCAATAATTTTAAAACCCAAACTATTCATCTCAGCCCTAAAAAGTCTCAGCAGGCTTTCAGATGCCGCTAAGCGCGCCGGCTACATACCACTATGGATCCTATTAGCCCTATATTTCATAGGTTCATTTGGGACGATAGCGCTGACCCTTACGCTACTCCCGCATCTAATATCTTTCATTTGGATTTTAATCCTTTTAGGTCCAGCTTGGTCATTTATAGTTATGCTCGTCACCGCTAGAGCTCTAGGTGAAACCGGAGTCCTTATAACTATCCCGTACGTTAGGGAGGGCATATTCATAGCGATGCCCTACTCCGGATACGACATATGGTTCGCGCCGTTCTATGTGGCCGGGTACACTTTCACTTTACAGCCGGCTTCCTGGGCTGGTGTGATGAAAACAATGAAGTTGACTGGCACAAGACCCTCTAGCTTCATAAAAGCCTACCTGCTCGCCATACCGTTAGCTTTATTGTTAAGCTTCATATATGCTTCATCGCTATGGGCTATGACGGAGATACCGTCCACTTACTATCCTTACACGGCCGTTTTCTGGCCTATTAGCGCAATGTACACGAGTCTCTGGGTAACAAAACGCATAACGATCCTCAACCCGGAATTTATAGTTATATTCTTCCTGATTGGAGCGGCTATTTATGCGGCTGCTGAAATAGCTCATCTACCCATCTCACCCCTAGGAGTCTATTTAGGTGCTGCCACAGCCGCCCCTTACACTATACTCATGTTCATTGGAGCAATTATGGGAAAATATTTGCTCCCGAGATTTCTAGGAGCCGAACGGTGGCAGCAGAACAAGATGCTTGTTGTCGGCGGAATCCTATGCGGTGAGGCAATAGCGGTTGCGCTGGGCGCAATAATAAGCCTAATAGGCCGATCCATGTGGATAATGCCCTACTAGAAACTTGAGTTGCACGCTTACTGAAATAGATAGGGAAGACTTGAGGATAAACTACGTAGAGGCTTGGAAAATAGCATTAAAAGCATATGGGATGGTGCATGAAACGCTTGAGAAGGTTAAGGCTCTTCCTCGATATCCGAAGACATTCTGTCAGATGTTAGACGCTTAAGTGAGAGTTACTTGGAATAAAAAGGTGAATGTGGATCCCTTTATTAAAATATGAGGCGGCTTCAGCCGAGCTAACCTCCCTTAAGAGCTTAATTGTGGCGTCATTGATCGCGTAGTTGCCCACAGATGCGGCGATATTCTTCGCGATAAGATTTCGCCGCCTGAAACAAGAATCTAACATAGTGAGCACTAGACTCAACTAGCGTCTAACAGTCTAGCGGTTAGATAACGCTTCATCAGCTCTTAAATAAATCCAGCCAAAGAGCGAAAGTAAAACAAGGTCGTCCAGTAAAACTAGATAACTCCATGAGCTATAATCGAATAATGTGAAAACAATATCCTTAACACTTCGATCTCTTTACTTCTTTAAATCTTTGAAAACTTGTAAAATCAAAGGCAAAAGAGAAGCATGCTTATGGTGATTACTCCGTAAAATAAGAATAATTTTCCACATTACAACTTCATTCTCGCTATAGGGAGCTGAGCTTGTATTCTCTAGAAGCTCGACCCTGTTTTCCTTCAATTACGAAATTTCTAAGTCTCTTAAGACAGCATTCTCATCAATCCCGCCACATGATTAAAGGAAAAAGGAAATAGACATGCCGATTCACTCTTATTCCCCCTTCCATTTAAGGGTCCTTAAAACCAACCTTATCCTTCCTCAATGATCCTTTTTAGCTATTTTAAATGTTCTGCTGGCTAGGTGCGAGCTCCTACTGTTGTTGTATCCTATGACGTAGCTCTTTGCAGTATCACTTAACGGCTTTATACATTTTCCGGGAGGAATTTTGCGCCTAAAATAACGCCCATGATCGAGCCTACCGGTGCACCTTGCAATCAGTGCCTAATCCAGACATGACGCTCATCGTTATACTTTTCTCGTAGTCCCCTCTCCGTACAGTAGCCCCGTAACAACTATGGTAGCGTTATTTATAGTGTGGACGAAATAGTAGCGCCCATACTTCTCAAGTATCCTTCCAATCAGCATGCTCCTTGCCCCACGCTAAAACATCCCTTATAGCCTCGGCGGGCCTGGACTTTCCGGGAATAGCTGATAAATCTACTTCAATGGTATCTTCTATGTTGTCCGTTGTGAAGGCTGTGCTTATCATGGTGCTGACAAATATCTCGCCAATATTAACCGTCCTTATGAATGGCTTTGGAGCAACTTTAGGCCTTATTACTGGCGAGTTCGGCGTTAGCTTTTCTCCGCCCTTAATCCTTTCTTCTAGGTAGTCTTTTAGGTACTCGCAGCCCTCCTCGCTTAGGAATGTGAAGTACTGGTGCCCAGCCTTGCTCAGCTCAGGCCTGACGATAACCATTGTTGGAATCTTATCGAATATTACTTCTCCATTCTCAATCCGCATCTCCGGGAAGTCCCTTACCCTCAACCCGTCTGTCCCAGTATAGTTGCCTAGGGTCATTAATCTGAGCCCGCTATGCGCAACTAGTACGCATGCAACCCTAGCCTTCTTATCAGCAGAGAGGAATATACGCCTGAGCTCCTGCTTTGTTGGGACGCGCTCATCACGGAGCGACGGAGTGTCGCGGGCGCCCCTAATCTTAATCTTCCTCTTAACCTCGATTCCATTTGAGATAGCCGGGACTTAACGGCTTTAAGAGCCGACTCAATATAGCTGCCGGCGCATCCATTACCCTCTAGGAATGAGACGTAATCCAGGAGCATATTGTATAGGTCGCCCTCACCCATGGCGATAAGCTGCTTAGGCGACACATTAAAGTGCTCGCAGAACGAGCCGAGCCTACGAAGGTAAACGTCAGCAGTAACCCTGGAGCCACGGGCAACATTATCATACCAGCGCCCAACATCAACATCCACAAGCAAATAACCATACCTAGCCCGACCGGCCAACCAACAACCACCAAAAAATAAACAATAAAAAGAGGTTATATCTAAGAGACTTGAACCCAAAAGGTGGTGGGCCGGGCCGGACTTGAACCGGCGACCTCAGCCTATCTTAATGAGAGATTCGTAAGGGCTGCTTTAGGTTCCGTTTGGAATGTCCTAACCGCACTAGACTACCGGCCCGTCTCCGCATAAATAGTTTTCCTAAATCTTTTAATATTTTTCGCCCCTAGTTAATTATTAAAATTATCTTTGGATGGTGACGTATATGCTTGTGATTGATTGTCACGTACATAGCCTAGGAATAGAAACAGTGGATGTTATTCTTAAGGGTCTTGACGCCGCGGGAATAAATAAGGCTATAATTTTCTCACCATACCCAGCTCATAGCTGCGGGAGAGTTATTCCAAAGGCTTCAGCTGGTGTAACGCGTCATATGGAGTTTAGCTATTCCGGCGTTAATGTTGAGAGACAGAAAGAAGTCATTAAGTTTGTTGCGGCTCTTCAAAGGGAGGCGCCGGATAGGATAATTGCTTTCGCTTGGCTTGAACCCAGACTTAAAGATGCTGATAAAATCTTAGAGTGGGCTGTGACCTCTGAAGAAATAAAGGGCGTTAAGATGATACCCGATCACTGGTATCCTTATGAGGAGTTTATGTACCCAATTTACGAGAAAGCCGAAGCCCTCAAAATTCCAATAATTTTTCACTCAGGCATACTCTTTGGCTTTAAGGACTCATCAAGGTTCTGTAGGCCAGTAAATTATGAGGTTCTGCTGAGTTTTCCAGGTCTAAGATTTGCTTTAGCGCATGTGAGCTGGCCGTGGGTAGATGAGTGCATTGCCTTATGGGGTAGATTTAGGGCAGCTCTAAGGGAAATAGAAGGCGCTAATGAAATACAGATGTTCATAGATTTAACGCCTGGAACGCCATTGATTTACCGAAAAGAAGCGCTTCAGAAGCTTATAACATATGGGGCTGAGGACTATATGCTCTTCGGCACCGATTGTACTGCCAATAATATGGAGAGAGGGAAATATCACGTTGAGAGAGATATAACTATACTTAAGCATCTTATAGGGGTCTCTGATGAAACCATCGGCAAGATAATGGGTAAAAATGCTCTTAGATTTCTAGGCATAACAAAATAAGCCAACTATTAACGTGTTGCTCTTTGCATGGCACAACTATCTACAAATGCGAAGAATTTAACCCACAATAATGTTTTATTAGCGCTTCCATATGCTCTCTCATCTCATACTTTAAATCTATAGAGCTAACCTTAACAACATTTGCAACCCTATCCCAAGACCTACATTGCAAGCATCTAGCCACAAGTTTAACTTCATCTTTCGGATCTAAAGCCAATCTAGAGCTGCCGGAGCTTAGGAAATGAGCCATCAAAATTTGCTTAACTGCGTCGCACGCTCCCTCATACGATAAGCTTCCTTTAGCATAGCTAAACAGCCTTTCGATCTGAGACTTCGTTAAAGATGGCTTTTCCAGATGATCCCACATATTTATGCCAAGTAATTGCACAGCAACTTCAGGCTCTAGGCTGAAATATGTATCTGAGAGCGAGTTTAGGAGCCTTATCTTAAATTCCATGTATACTTCCCTCATAAGAGATTCCGCCCTCATACTCAAAGGTTTAACTACGACAACGCTGTATTCCCCAGAAACAATATTTCTCATAGGGCTTATGTGAACTGGTATGAAGCCATTTTTCAGCCAGAAGTTGAGCAGAACCTTATCTGCTCCAAAACTCGCGCCAACCCAATCAAACCCCTCACTTCTAGCCTCATCGCAAAGATTTCTTATCGCTAAGCTTCCAATTCCTTTGCCAATCAAACTTGGATGAACAGCTATTCTTACAACCCTCATACCTTTAAGTTGGGCGAAATTGCTGTATGGCGGATAATACTTAATGATACAAGAGGGTATTAGGTTGCCTGGAGGCGGATTGCCCGCTAATACTAGATTTATGGCTTCGCTTGACATTTCACCTTCCTCAGCTACGTGAAGTGCTCCAATTATTTCACCAGATTTGGCTATTACGGCGCGAGCTGAGTGATGTGGAGCATCCCCTAGAATCAATAGATCATCCGGCCTATTCCTATAGTGTGCAAGAACATATATCCCTATAAATTCCCTCAATTTCCTCTCATCTAACTTAAACCATCTATCAAGGTCAACTTTCTCATATTTACATTCCTCTGGTCTAATCTCTTCTATTACGTCTTCGCTTATATCCGCTGGCTCAGCATCTAGAAGGAGGGTGTCATACAACCACTTCTCGATAGGATCGTTAGGAGCGTATCTTATAGGCTCCTTTATCTCAATTTTGTGTAAAACTATCTCCTTATTTTGCCGGAGAGCTCTCAAGAACCTTAATGAGAAGCCTCTGCCAGCCCCCTCATAGCCATGTATAGTCGAAGCAAAAATAACTTTAGGGAACCTCTCAGTAAACGCGAATAGTATTGGAACCGGTATGCCTGCGGCCTCGTCGACCATTAGCACATCAGCTGATTCTCTCAAAGCCTTCTGCGGCAAATTAAATTCTATGCCTCCGCGTTTACATCTTATTCGTGGCATACCCTCTCGTACTTCTTTAAGAAAGCTCTCGCCTAATGCCTCTAAACCTCTCTCAATCATTCCAAAAACTATTTGGGATTCCTCGCTGTTGGGTGCGGTGATAATAATTTTGCGGACACCAAGATACAGAAGCATTACTGCGCTTAATCCTAGGAGAGCTGATTTACCTCTACCGCGGTTCGAGGTTATTAATAGAGCGCTCCTTCTGTGGCGCTCTCTTCCAATAGTTTCCTCAATCATCTGAAGAGCTTTAACCTGATCCTCTGTGAGAGCTAGTTCATAAAGCTTTTTCAGAAACTTGCTTTTCTCAGGGATCTTTGGCCGTTCCCTAATGATTTTGGGCGGGCTAAGAAAATCGCCTTTAACAATTTTCCAGTTATCTAAGATCCAGACTCCCTGCGCCTCTAAGAGTTTTTTGACAAAGAATTCCTCAAACCTTTTATTTAGGCTCTTTTGAGGATGCAATGAGAAAAGAAGGTTTCTGTGAATACTTGTTTCCCAAGGCTTATCAACCTTTAAGTCCAAGTTATATAAGATTATTAAGCCTCCTCCCCTAACCGTTTCAACAAGCCTTCCAATATCGTTGGGTCTGGCGCCTACACTCATCTCCATTATAAGTATGTCGTTCGTTGTCCCCAAAATCTTATGACTCTCCTCATAGGGGTAGTGTCTCACGCACTCTTTGGGAACACCGGAATTTTCTAAAACATCCACTAACATCTTAAATTGCTCGCTTTCCTCACTGTAATGATCAACGTAAATAATATTGTCTCCATTTATTCCCTTAAGCATCTTTAATGCCCTATGCTTCAAAATCAAAAATGTTAAGACATCATTTGAATTCTCGCCAGTAATCACTATCAGTCTCCTATGGAAGGCATCCAAAGCCTCCTCAATCATTCTTGTGAGAAGAATCTCGGCATCTGCCCTTGCGCCCAAATCAATTGATCCTCTCATGCCTGCCGATAGCTCCCTCACGCTACTTTAATATCTTTATCAGAGGGGAAAGAAAAATATTAACAGTGGCGCATGCTCTACTTTTCATATTATCATTAAATGGTTTCTTCGCATAACACAAGATAGAAATGCCGTCTACTGTAGATGCAAGAGAAAAGGCTGTGTTCAACACAATAAGTGATTGACATAAGACCCCGGCCATATTTGCATATCTCTCAAAAAGGACACTTTTAAGGGGCTAAAATGTCAGTAGACTTTTTATTTTTCATAGTGAAGTTGTTTGGTTAAACCTTTATAGAATAGAGGACAAGGCAGCTGGCATTCTATCCCCACCTAAGATAGATAGAAGCCTAAATGCCATAGGCTAGTTGGAAAAAGCAGTAAGAAAGTTTGCTGAAACCTTTAATTCTTTTATTCCACTTTGATCTCGTATCCTCTCTTTCTTGGAAAAGTTACCTCTAATATGCCTCTTATAAATCTAGCCTTAGCTTCGCTTACTTCCACTGGAACTGGGAGTGGTATTCTGCAGCAGAACTGGGTGAACTCCCCCTTCCTATGAGTAACCCCAAAATCTTCAAATCTTATCTTTATTCTCATTTTAGCCGTGATCTCTACGAGATCGTCGGATATTCTGCTTATTCTAATGCTCTCCGGATCAGCTTTAGGCAGGTCTACTGTAACAATAACTCTATCTGATCTCACAAAAACATTGAATAGTGGCTCGAGAGACTGCGCATTTGTATCCCAGCTTGGTCGCTCCATAGACCTCTCAATAATCTCGTCAGCCAATTCCTCAAGCTCCTCCATATATTCGCGGAAGATATCAAAGATCGATCTCCTTCTCACAATAACCATGAGATACGCACACCCCCTATCTTATGTAGAAGCCCGGAACATCATATTCCTGCGATTTCCTCATCCTCATAAGCTCTGTCTGCGTTCTACGCATCATATCCCTCATAGCTAAACGAACCTCCTCACCCTTCTCTATTAATTCAGACACATCGATATTCATATTCATTATCTTATTCAATGCCTGTATAACTACCGACGACGCTTCTGGATCAGGATAATTATAGAACGCCTCAGCCAATAACGCCATTGCCGGTATACTTCTCTCAGCACAGTATTTTAGGATTAATGCCTGCGGGCCCACCAGAAAACCTCTCTGCAGTATCTCAATCTCGTTTTCGACGAGCTTTTTAAGCGTTGTCTCGTCTGACGCCGCACCGAATATTCTCAGTTTCTCGATTTCATGGCGATTTGGGACTGGGATGCCGCCCAATGTCAATACCTTTTCAGCCTTCTTTTTCCATACCCAATCGATTATTCCCTTAACTATGAGGTTAATTATGTTTGAGGGTATCGCTATCTCTGAGCTTAGAACAAATAGGTCTTTATTGCCAAATATCCTTATCGGTGATTTTGGAAGACCATTCTCAAGTATAACTATAGGTGGTAGGAGATCCGCATCTACGTAGGCAACCTCCTTGAGCTTCAGCTTATAAATTATGTGAGCTGTGGCTATCACACCCACTAAGCCGATATCTGGAAGCCCACAGACAATTCTAATGCCTTCTGGCACATCTCTGTATTCGATAACCCTAACTTCTTCACCTGACATACTTTTTCTCCCATCCAAAACAATCAATTATAATGATACATTAAGATCTTTTTAAGATTTCTTAAGATCTGTGTGGAGAAAAAGGATAACGCTTAACAATCCACATATTATTGGTTGGCGGAGTTTACTTCCCTTGACTTTAACTTAATTGAGACTTTTTCAAATAAATCTCTATATATTTTTAGAGCCTCCCTCAAGGCGCTGTCAGGATCAATATTTTCAGCCTCAACCTCAGCCATTAGCCGCTCAACGTAGCGTCTTGTTTCCGGCGAAACAAGCCTTTCATCCACCTCCTTCAGAAGATTTATCAGCGCTTCACCTAGGTCACTTATGTAAAAAGACTTCTTCCTCTTCTCGGCATATCCCCTCTCAATTATGATTTGCGGATAATCCGCTCTAGTAGCGTCAGTGCCGATAGAATGCTCCTCCAGAAGCCTAAGTAAATCGGATTCTGTTAAGCGTGGCGGAGGCTTAGTCTTATGCTCTTCCAAACTAACCTTAATCACCAGTATCTTTTCACCAACCCGTAGCTCTGGAATCCAAATCGTGTCTTTAGGCTTGAAGCATGGGAAGATTGTGTAGAAGCCCTCCTCAATAAAATATTTCCCCGTGGCGCCCATCTGCACTCCACCTAAATTGACATTCAGTTTCCATCTTCTCAATATAGCGTCCTTGCCAACAACGTTCGCTAAATACCGCCTAGCAATATACTCCCAAACCCTATACTTTTCATCCGAGCTGTTTGGGTAATATGCTGTTGGATATATTGGCGGATGCGCTCCGTCATTCTTTTTTCCATCCCTTGGACTGGGGGAGGGGACCTGTATATACTTTGCTAGTGGAGTGGAAGATAGCATAGACAGCACAGCCTTATGGTCTACGGTTAACCACATATTTGTTTCGGTTCTAGGATAGCTTATGTAGCCATCGCCGTAAAGGGCTTCAGCAAGGCTCATTATCTTAGCCGCGCTTAAGCCAGTTATCTTCGAGAGCTCCTGAAGCATCGTATCTGTATCCGTGGGAAGAGGCTTATGTATAATTTCATCTCTCAGCTGGAAACCAGTAACAATAGCATATGCGGCTTCCCTCGCTAAATTATAGTAGCGCTGTGCCTCTCTAGCGTCTTTAATCGGCTCCGTTGAAAACTTGATTTTAATTCCATGAAGATTGAGCAGGGCAGTTACAGTATAATATTTCTCTGGCTTAAAATCTCTAATCTCCTTCTCCCTCTGATAAACAAACCATAGCGTCGGCATCTGACAATTATGCACTACAATGTTGGATACAGTATAGGTTTTGTCGGCGGTCTCTAGGTTATAGACTGTACCAGAATATGTGAGAGGCTCGATCTCCTCGATGGGCACCAATATATACTCACCATATATTTTAAACCTGGCCCTCCCCGAATTTTGTCTCAATCGCATAATATAGACGCTATTATCAGCATGCTCACTTGAGGAGATCGAGAGAAAATATCCTAGTCTGGCGCAGAGCATCTGAAGCTGCAATGCTAGAACTTTAGATCTTGTAGTGAAGACAGGAGACTTTTTAACATTATGTGACGCACCCTTTCTCTTGCCATCCACATACCCTTCTAAAAAGGCTTTAACCAAATTTAGATCTCTATGCTGCAAAATGAAGATTGGAACACGTTTATTTTCAGGTTTCTCACCGCACCATAAAATAAGAGATCTGCGTAAAAGCTCGTTGGAATCTACCTTTACAACAGCAGTTCTCTTTCTTGGCATTATCGATAATTTGCATCCTAAGTTTCTAAACACATCTATAACTGCGTTAATTTTTCCCAAAGAGCCGCTACTAAGATTAAAGAGTATGCTATGTGCGTGAATGCGGCCACTAGCCACGTATGCCCCCATAAGCCACGATGTGCTCTCATTTAGTGGAATGTGCAGTGATCCTGAGTAGCCCAAACAATTTGTATGTGAATGCTCATTCAGAGGGATTCGTTCCTCTGCGACAACTCCTTCAATGCGCGGTATGACGACATAATCTGCGGGTGCCCCCTTACCTCCCGAGGTTAATTCTCCGCTAATCTTCCAAACGAGTTGGGGGGAGCCTTCATTAGGAGGATTTACTGCTGTAAGCACCGGATGCTCAGGAGTTAACTCTATTGGCAGTAAGCCGTAAGCTTTAACCCTAATAATCCGCCCATCGTATGATCGAGCAAATTTTCTGATTATCCTATTGCTACTGGATGTTAAGCCTATACAGTTCTCCCCCACATTCACCTCTACTATAGGTTTATACTCTCCTCCAGAGATTATTGCATCTCCTTTAACACATGATCCCCATGAGACTAAGCTGTTATTGCTGCTCAGATTTCCTGAGAGGGTTAGTAATCTTGTATATGCAGCTCCAGTAATTAGGTCGAACTTATGGCGGAGTAGTGCTTTCCAGACCCAGTTCCATTTTAAGCTCGGCTCAATATTATTCCAAGCACGTTTAAGCTCGCTTGGAGTGACAGCGTTAAATCTTATCCGCCCGTATCTTGGGATAACCTTAAGGGTTTTTTCGGCTATTAGCAGAACCTCGTAGGCAATTAGCTCGCCTTCAGGATCATTATCGGTCGCTAAAATTAGCATATCAGCCCCCCTAATAGCGTCCACTAGACTTCTATAGACTTCAGGATCTCTAACCCTCCATTCAACTGGGGCATTAAAGAGCTCACGTGGGTCAACGCGCCTCCAGCTAGAGTAATATTCCGGAAAGTCTAGCTCAAGAATGTGTCCTCTTAGAGCTATAACTGGCGGCGAGGGTTTTATAGTCGATCGAATTGCTCTCGCAACAGAGGGCTTCTCGGCGACTACAAGCATTAACCCTACACCAACAGAAAATACATAGTGGAATAGCAGACTTAAAAAGAGATCTATTATGTAGCGGGCGGAATATGGTGAAAGTGAAATATACCCTTGAAGAAAAATAGATTGGAGGAAAACATTATCTTTGAGGAGGGGTTTCAGTGAAAGTTTTAGTGACAGGTGGATGCGGTTTTATTGGCAGTCATCTCGTCGAAAGGCTCGTTAAGGATGGACACGACGTCATAGTCTTTGACAATTTAAATACAGGTAACCCTAAGAATATTGAGGGGTTAGGTGTAGAGTTCTTTAATGAACCATATGAGAAGATTGGCAGCATAGCGCACAATATAAATATAATATTTCATTTAGGCATGCCTTCCTCCTCACCCATGTATAAGAGAGACCCGTATCTTGTCGGCAAAACAGTAAACGACGCTATAACGATCCTAGAGTATGCTAAGAGAAATAGTTGTAAGGTCGTATATGCCAGCACAAGCAGCCTATATAACGGCAATCCAGTCCCATACAGGGAAGATATGCCAATATATGTGACAGATTATTATACGGAGTGCAGATACGCGATTGAGCGCTTAGCGAAACTCTATAACATCCTTTATGGCGTTAAATCTGTTGGTTTAAGGCTCTTTAGCGTTTATGGACCTAAAGAGCAGTATAAGGGCGAATATGCGAACGTGGTTTCGCAATTCCTCTGGAAGATAATGAGGAATGAACCCCCCATAATATTTGGCGATGGAACTCAGACACGTGACTTCATACATGTTAATGATGTTGTTGAAGCATTCAAGCTTGCGGCTGAAGGGGACTTTGACTGCGAGATATTTAATGTTGGGACTGGCGTGGAGCATAGCTTCAATGACGTTGTAGATATAATTAATAGGGTGTTGGGTAAGAAAATAGAACCTGTGTATAAGCCGAATCCAATAAAGAACTATGTTTATCGTACGCTTGCGGATACCGCCAAAGCTGAGAAGATGTTAGGTTTTAAGGCTAAGATAACGCTCGAAGAGGGGATTAGGGATCTGGCACAATATTACCTAACACAAAGCATAAAAACGTCGTAGGCCATAAATGGGTTGAAAGCCATCTTAAAATCTTGGGGCAGATGCGATGAGCCTAGCTATTGAGACAATTGATTTAACCAAAAGGTATGGTAACATTGTGGCTGTCAATAAGCTCAATATCAGGGTTAAATCCGGGACAATACATGGCTTTCTCGGACCAAATGGAGCTGGGAAAACTACGACAATAAAGATTCTTGTCGGGCTCCTTAGACCTGATGGTGGACGCGTAATAGTTTTAGGCGAGGAGATTCGTGAGAGCGGCCCGAAAGTTCAGTCTAGGATAGGCTACATGCCGGAGCTGCCCAGATTCCCAAAACACTTGAAGGGTTGGGAGCTACTTGACATATATGGGCAAATGTATTGCATACCCTCTCAGGAGAGAAAAAGCCGTATAAGGAGATTGCTTGAGATTGTCGGGCTCAAGGGAAGAGAAAATGATTTCATAGGCGAGTATAGTAAGGGTATGCAGCAAAGACTCGGGATAGCACAGGCACTCTTAAGTGAGCCGGATTTAGTCATATTGGATGAGCCCAGTATAGGTTTAGATCCCGTGGGCATGGTTGATGTTAGAGAGATAATTAAAGATATCGCGAGGAAAGGGGTTACAGTCTTCATTTCATCCCATCTCCTATCCGAAGTTGAGCAGACATGCACGCATGTAAGCATCATTAATAGAGGAGTGTGCTTAGCTGAGGGGCCTTTAGGGGATATTATAGGAAAGATCGCAGGCTCATCCGTATTGGAGATCGAGGTCGCAGAAGGCTTGGATAAAATCATAAACATCGTTAGGGATCTACCATTTGTATCTGCAGTTCAAGTTGAGGGAAGCAGGCTTATAATTGAGTCTCACGTCCGTGAAGATATAAGGCCAAAGATATCACGGGCAATAACCGAGGCTGGCGGTACAATAATTTACATGAATATGCGGATGAAAAGATTGGAAGAAGCTTTCATACGCCTTATAAGGGGTGAGGATAGATGAGCGGAGAAAACATAAGGGAGATGAGAAGACTGAAGATGACTACGCAACTCCTAGCAATTATAAGATATGAGCTTCTATGGAATGTTAGAAAGAAAAAGCTTTTGGGCGCTATTGCCGCAGCCTTTATAATAACAACGTTAACGCTTGCGCTCCCAGTGATCTTTGGAAGCGTCTATAATAGGCCAATTAAGAGCGACCCAAATTATGTTATATCGAACAGCGGAAGTGGTAGTCTAATACTCTTCTTATTCGCTTTAGTGACAACCATGAACAGCATATCAGGAGAGTTTGAAAGTGGAACAATAATCCCATTGCTGGCAAAACCGATTTCCAGAACACTTATCCTCACAGGAAAAATAATAGCGGCCATCTTCACAGTATTGGCTGCCTACTCCCTCCTCTATGCCTATCTGGTTATTGGAGGGATTATACTTTACGGCCCCCAAGATAATCTTAACCTTATACCACTATGCATGTTAGGAGACATGCTCAGCACAACTGTTTGGATGTCAATAATTTTAGCAACGGGTGCTCTATCAAAGAATACAACCCTAACTACAGTTATAGGAGTTATAACTTTCCTCGCAGCGAATATAGGAACTTCAATAATCTCATTCTTCACTGAGGGTGCATGGATTTTGCATTACTTTCCGGGGAATGGGGCAACAGGATACATTAAAACTCTGGGAATAATCAGATCTCTCAATCTATCGACTGGAACAGACAATATAGCGAAGATAATTATTCAGTACATGCTTAATCCATCAGCGTATGTCACGTATGTTAAAATTGAAATGGGAGGAACACAAGTTTCCCCACCAATCTTTAGGGAACTCTATTCCGAGCCCCTATCACTGGTGCTTTTTAGGGCTTTAGTGGTGGCAGCCACATATATAACAGCCCTATTGCTTTTAGCATGGTATGCCTTTAAGAAGACACAGGTACTTGAATAGATATATGGTTTATTTCCTCAAAAATATTTCTTAGGTGGAGGTGGATGAAAATATGATAAAAATTGGCTGCGCCGCCTACTCTTATCGCGAGTATCTTAAGGATGGCAGGATGCGATACGAAGATTTCATTGAAGAGGCATACAAGATTGGTCTCGATGGTGTTGAGCTAACTCTATACTGGCTTCCATGTAAAGAGAAATCTTACCTTAGATCTCTTAAAAGACTTTCAGCTATGCGTGGTCTACCAATATCTGGCGTCGGCATCTCCACAAATTTCTGTAATCCAAACCCTTCGGAGAGGAGGAAAAATATTGATGCTGTAAGGGAAGGGTTGGAGATTGCGCATGAGCTTGGGGCCCCTTGTCTTAGGATATTTGGGGGATACATTCCTGAGGGTTTTCTCATCAGTGATGCGATGAACTGGGTGGTTGAATCCATTAAATTGTGCTTAGATTATGCTGAGGAGAATGGGGTTATTATCGCTATGGAGAATCATGGGGGCATAACTACTAGGGCTGACGATTTGATAGAGATCGTTAAGAGAGTTGATTCCAAATGGTTCAGAGTCAATTTAGATTTAGGCAATTATAGGGATCCAATTTATGAGGAGATATCTAAGACGGTTCCCTACACCGTGCACGTCCATGCGAAGGTGAGTGCACGATTAGATAAGGATAAGCGCGAGGTGCTCGACTATCAGAGGATAAAGGAAATACTTCTTTCCAAAGGTTATAACGGCTTTCTCTCTATAGAGTATGAGGAGGAAGAAGATCCTAAAATAGGTGTGCCAAAATTCGCCAAGCATTTATTCAGCGTATTCTGTTAGCGGGTGTTAAGAATGGCTGATCAAATTAATGTTGGAATAGCTGGCTTAGGGAGAAGCGGATGGAATATTCATGCTAGAACGCTTGAGAAGCTACCCGACAAATACAGGGTTGTGGCGGTCTCGGATCCTATAAAGGAGAGATTGCAGGAAGCTATGGGGAAGTTTGGCTGCAGAACATACACTGATTTCAATGAATTAATAGAAGATAAGGATGTTGAGCTAGTGGTTGTGGCAACTCCAAGCCATCTTCATGCTCCGCAAACAATAAAGGCTTTAGAAGCTGGGAAGCATGTTGTTTGTGAGAAGCCGATGGCTACAAATCTCGCTGAAGCCGATGCTATGATAGAAGCCGCCAAAAGATCTGGAAAAATATTAACAATATTCCAGAACAGCCTATTCAACCCTGATTATCTGAAGATTAGGGAGGTTATACGGTCCGGAAAACTTGGACGAATAGTTCTAATAAAAATTTATTCGCACACATTTGGTAGGCGCTGGGATTGGCAGACACTAAAGAAGTTTGGGGGTGGAGAGCTGAGAAATAATGGCGTCCACCTTATAATTCAAGGACTAACTTTTATTGGAGATAATGAACCTGAAGTCTTCTGTGATCTGCAAAGAACTCTAACCTTGGGGGACGCTGAGGACCATGTGAAAATTATATTAAAGGCTGAAAACGCCCCTCTCATCGATATTGAAGTGACAAGGGCGTGCGCTTATCCGCAGAACACTTGGCTGATCATGGGAACACAGGGAGGATTAATTGGCAACAGATTCTCCCTGAAATGGAAATACTTTAACCCGGAGGAGCTACCCCCAAGACAATTAGAGACCGAGCCAACACCGGATCGCAGCTATAATGTCGAGGAGATTCCGTGGAAAGAGGAAAGCTGGAGCATTAGTGAATCTGAGTATTGGGGGGCGAGTGCGCTCATGTTTTATCAAAAACTCTATGGGACACTAAGGTTGGGAGAACCGCTAGCGGTAACACCCGAGCTCGTACGTAGAGTAATGTGGGTTATAGAAAAGTGCTTTGAAAAGTGCAAGGTATAGTAGACTGAAGCCTAGAGGAGAAAACTTTGTGATAATCGAGCCCGCAGCCAGCCCAAAGGATTTCATAATAGCGCTAAGAGACAAGTATGCTGAGAGGGATAAGCTAATCCATTCTGCAGAATGGATTAACTTATCATACTCAAAGAATGCGGCGATCCTAAAAAGGCTAGAATTCTTGAGAAAAAGAAATCATAGACACCATAAAAAGACAAAAATAGTTTCTATTTTTCTGTTAAGGTGCCTTTTTTATAATAACTCTCGGCTCTTTATCGGTTAATATTAACTCTCTCATGTATTTTAAGGCGGCTCTTACATGTCTGTCTACGGCTTCTATGCCTTGATATTCATGCCTCTCTAGAACGGGAGAACATTCCTCAGATACTAAAAAGCCGCTGTAACCTATTCTTTTTAGCTCTCTTATGAAAGCTGGATAATTGATGCGTCTATACATTACGATTTCGCCGCTCGGTAGCTCATCAAAACCCAATGAGCCATAGTGAGAGAGGACAATTCCAACTTCTTTGCAAGCTTCGACGGCTTCATGTATGTACTGATCGCTTTGATCAGAGAATAATGGAACGTCTAAACATAATTTTACGTTATCTATATTGACTTCTTTGACCATTTGAAGGGCGTCTTCATATCCGTAACGTATGACCGGTGGATGATTCTGCAACGCGATGGTTATACCATATTCCTTCGCCCATTTGGCTACATCCCTAATTCCCTCGACACATAACCGCCACCTTTCAGTGTCAGTTATGAAGTTGCCTTCATATTCAAATATTCTTCGACCAAATTCATAGGTGCCAAGCCCATTGTATCTACTTGTTCCCGACCAGGCGGCAAAAACCTTAACTACATCAACCTCTAAATCTGCAGCTAAATCTATGGCTTCTTTAACCATGCAGAGATTGTTTTCTCTATCCTCTATAAGAGGTCTTGCAAAATTCGACATTGTCTCAACAGCACAAATCTTGATATTGTATGAGTCTGCCGTTTCCTTTATTTCTTTCCTATCTTTTTTGCTTAGGTCGCATGGAAGAGCTACGGGTCTTTTCGTCTCTATCGATATGCCTTCAAACCCAAAGTTTTTTGCTTTAACTATTTGTTCCTTAAGCGATAGAGCCCGACCTTTATACCATAAACCACAGTAAGTCACTGTAAATAAGGCGAGCCTAATCATAGCCACACATCCCCGTACCTTGACGTAACTTAGACCTAAGGAAGATTTAACTCTTTAATTTTCCTAATGGATAGTCAAAAGAAACTTTTGCATCTTCTCTTCTCCCTTCAAAATTATACCAACCAGAATATCTTGCGTCTTTCAAGAGTAGTAAGAACCTCTCTATATAGTTGTCGCCCTCACCAAGAGGCACTGGCTCTCCAAACGGTTTATTGGGCTCTCTCTTTGTGTCAAGAAGATGTGTATGAAAAATTTTATCACTCCAACTATTAGCTATTAAAGCTTCCGTCAATAAAATTGCAAGTCTACCAACAGTATGAATATTAAATCCGAATACTCTACTAAGTCTTTTAATCCGCGAATTATAATGTTCAAGGCTTCTTCTGTACTCATATATGTGGGTTTATCAGCGCAAGGAAATGGACGAACTAAAGGTTTACCTAGATCAACAGCAAGATCTATAACCTTTTTTAAACTAGCGCATCATCAGGTGAAGGA
>Ga0209080_1000445_pt1 | contig 27646 bp, 25 predicted proteins | sample JNZ110809AmetaG_FD_184123 | JGI IMG/M metagenome (GOLD analysis project Ga0209080, IMG submission 184123) | Hot spring microbial communities from Jinze hot spring, China to study Microbial Dark Matter (Phase II) - JNZ 110809A (SPAdes) (version 3) ...
CGAGATGATTAGGAGGCTCCTTTGTGAGAGTGAGGGGCAGACGCTGCTTGAGTATGGGTTGCTGGTGTCGCTCATCGCCCTTGTTTGCATTGCCATTTTGACGCTGCTTGGTGAGCGCATCCGCAACCTATTCGTGACCGTCAACAACAGTGTCGTAACAGCATAGCCTTTGAGGTCAAGTGCTCATCTTGCAAGTGGACGATGGCTGTCGGTCGCGTTATAATTAATGGCGAGTTTAATGGACGGTTAAGTCGGTGGGAAAGGAGGTGAAGCGAGATGATGAAGAGGCTCATTCACGAGAGTGAGGGGCAGACATTGCTTGAGTATGGGTTGTTGGTGTCGCTCATCGCCCTTGTTTGCATTGCCATTTTGACGCTGCTCGGTGAGCGCATCCGCAACCTATTCGTGACCGTCAACAATAGCATAAAGACGGTATAGCTTCCTCTCATCAAGACCTGCTTCATGAGAGGGCATTGCCCTAAGAAGGGCAATGCCCTTTGTTGATTAGGTGTTTACATTGACCATAATTTCCAGTCCATCATCGGGGATGAAGGAGCGCAGGTAATCGGCGGTCTCCTTCAGTTCCCTTAAGAGCACATCCTCACGCTTCGTTGACCCCGGTATAATTTCGGCAATGAGGAATGTGCGTTCGGCGGGCGGTAAATATGGCGCATACGGTTGCTCATGATAATGCTGATGTGAGTATTTGAGCGCCTCAATGACCCGTTCAATCCTCACATGCCCAAGGTTGTTATACTCTTCGGTGAACGCCCAATGACAGCTTGCATCCGGCGTTGTTTGCTGTATGTGTATCACTTCGGCGATAGCTCCAAAGCGCTTTATCCACTCGGCATAATCAAGGTCGGGTCCGCTCAAGCCGTAATGCATTCCAGCCTGATGACCTGTGTCTATTGTGAGCCTGATGGGGCAACCCGCACTATCCCTGTTCACGGCTATCAGGAATTCCTCAGCTTGTTGCATCGTCCAAGGTATCTCACTTGGGATATACATCTGCTCGTTGTAAATTGCGGCTATGCCCTTTTGCTTCCCTATGACAGCCAGCTCTCGGAACTGTTGGTAGATGTTTTCAAAGGCGGCTTTTGTGCGTTCTGGGTCACTTAGCACCTCAACTGAGAATGCATCCCAATGCCCGCCAATCCTGTCAACGCCCATTTCAAGCACTATGTCCATTGCCTCAACTATCCACTGCTTCATTCGTTCACGCACTCTTGGGTCGCTGTGTGATAGACCATGGAAACGATGTGTTGCAACGCCAGTGTAGTAATCGGTTATCACCACGCCGTATTTTTTCGCTGCCTCCCTCACCTTGCGAGCCGTCTCAACTTGGTAGCTCTTGTCGCCATGGAAGAAGGGATCAAGGACATCGGCGCAGAATTCGTGATACAGGTAGCCGCATTCCCTCGTTAGGCGCATGAAGTTCTCCGGTTCTTCCCATCGCCTCGTCAGGAATGCGCCGTTGATGCCGAAGTAAACTTTCACCGTCCTCGTTTTCCTCCCCTCACTGCCGCTCACACATCCACCACACATAAAGCGTCTCACCTCCCCATTTCCTGTCCGCCGTCAACATTCAACGCCTCACCGGTGATGTATGAGGATTCATCGGAGGCTAAGAAGACGACGGCATTGCAAACATCATCGTAAGTGCAGCCCCTCTTGAGCGGGACTTGTTCTTCATACTTTCGCCTAACCTCTTCGGGTGTTATTCCCCAGCGCTTTGAATACTGCTCATACAGGCTTCTGACCCAAAGTGGCGAATCAAGCAAATTGCCCGGGCAGATGGCATTTACTCGCACACCATATGGCGCAAGCTCAAGCGCCAAGCTTTGCGTTAGCCCGATGCCACCAAATTTGCTTGAGGCATAAGCGGAGTTCCTATAGCTCCCCTTTTTACCGCTCTTTGAGTTGATCTGTATGATCACGCCGCTCCTCTGCTCAATCATCACTTTGGCAACATGCTTTGCACATATCATGTATCCGACCAAGTTGACATCAATGACCCTCCTCCATGCCTCAACATCAAACTCGGTTATGGCGCCCGAGATGAGTATCCCCGCATTCGCAACGAGTATGTCAATCCGACCAAACTCCTCAAGCGTCCTTTTGACCATAAACTCAACTTCATCCTCATTTGTCACATCAACCTTGAGTCCGAGCGCTCTAACGCCGTAACGCTTCTTTACAGCCTCCGCAACAGCAGTTGCACCAATTGGGTTGATATCAGCTATGACGACATGTGCACCCTCCTTAGCGAGCCGCATCGCAATTGCTTCACCGAGACCCTGTCCTGCACCGGTTACAATGGCAACCTTATCTTTGAGGCGCTTCGTTGCACCATCATCACGAATGACAAACGGACCCCTTGCAACTAACTCCGCATCATCAGCCGGCTCAAGATTTAGGAGGCGCCTCAGCAATTCCTCCTCGGCTTCCTTTGTCCAGCTGCCATCTTCGGAAAGCTTTGATGCGACTTCGGGAAGGCGCGCATTCAGTTCAATCAGCGGTATGAGCGGGATGTCAATGTGCGGGAATATGACTATCTTGCCAGGGAAGCGCCCCTCCTTTGCGGCTTTGACGGCTTCCCAAACCGCCTTTATCCCACCGATGGCTGCCACGGAGAGGTTTGGGCGAAGCTCGCCGCCCTCGGTTTTTGATAAAGCCATTACCAGATCGGCAATGCTTGACCCGCTGCTCCCAACATACCTCTGACCGCGCATGTATACTCCAGACACATCAATCCTCACATTCGTGCCCCTCGGCAAACCGGCAAACAAATTCATGACACCATTTTCCCCAAGCCACTTTTGGGCATCCTCAATCAGCTTCGGGACTGGTGCAAGAAGGATAATGTCATCAAAGCCACCATCACCAACTGCCTTGTAAAGCTCACCTTCAAGCTCATCACCGAGCTTGCTCGGGTTGAGCAGTATTATCTCAATGCCGGCTTCCTTAGCCTTGCTTTCATATCGCTCCCTGCAATACGCCAAGCGTGAGTCATCCACATCCGTTGCCACTATAAGCCTTGGTGGCTCCTTTGAATCAATGGCTCTCAAAAGGTGCATTTGCCCCATCGGTCCGCCGACGCCAATGATATACATCGCCCCGCCGCCCTTCGGCTCGCTCTTCCTCCTGCCACTGATATATCCATCCGAGATGTCATTGCTTGTCGTCCCGACTATCAAAACACCGTCGTAGTGTATTCGCCCGACATCAATCATCGCAGCCTCATCCATAGGCGCATTTGCAACGATGTTGAGAATCCCACCCCTCGCGAGCTTCCCGAACACCTTTGAAACAGCTTCAGCTGAGTTGCCGAGCACGATTATGTCATCAAAGCCTTTGCCATCGGTTTCCCTTTGAACAAGCTCATCTATGTCAAGCTCATTGAGCCCCGCCGTCTCAACAAACGGTATTTCAAGCGCCCTGCAGCGCTCTCTGAGCAGCGATCGGATGAGTCCGCTGAGCCCAGTGGCAATCACCTTTCTCGGATGCCTGCTTCGCTCTATCCCCCGGCTAAGCTCATACTCATCAAATCTTGCCCCATCAACCCCGATGAACCAACAAACACCGCCGGCTTTAATTCCATCCCTGATGGCAATTGAATACGAGGCTTCAACGCATGCCCACGGTTCGGTTAGGGCAGCTTCAGCATAGCCGCAATCATCCCTCACCGGGATCAGGTAACAACCGTCGTCACCGTAAAGCATTTCCTTTCCGATGACGCAATATTGCTCATATCCGCCCGGAAGCATGTAGCCATATGCTAATCCGACGCCTTTGTAGTAGATGTCGGCTTGCACAATGTATCGCTCGCCGACTTTAAACCTATCTCGCAACTTCTCTCCGACAGAAACTATCGTCAGTGAAACTTCGTGCCCCGGTATTATTGGCTCCTTTGATAGGTCGCGCCCATAAAGCCTCGGGTGCGCACCGCCGAGGTCAATTATCTTCACATCGCTGAAGCAAACTCCAACGGCGTCAATGCGCGCAAGTAGTTCATTATCGGCGTGCTTCGGGAGGGGCAATTCCTCAGGTTCACCATTGCGCCCAAAGTTCTCCATCCCAGCAGCGTGCAATCTCCATGCGAGCATCTTCTCAGGGAGCTTATGCTTGGCAGACCTATATAGCTCAAGCATCTCATTAGCCACTTTGCTGTTTGCATCATGCTTGCGCCTTCGCATAACACATCACTCCCGCTTGAACAAAAGCCTTTGGCGATACTTCTCATCGGGGCGAGTGTAAATGCGCTTGATGTGCTCCTCGGTCAAAAAGCGCGGTCCGCCAGCAATGCATGCCCCAAGCAATATTTTGGCTATCTTGTCCCACATGATGGTTATCGTCTCCACTTCCTTCGGCGTTGACCCGATGGCTACAAGACCGTGGTTCTCAAGCAGGATTGATTTCGGCGGCTCACCATAAACCTCAATGTGTTCTTGAACGCCGCGCTGTATCGCCTTGGCAAGTTGGACGCCGGGATCAGCATACTCAACATAGACTGGCGCTATACCACAGCATACAATCGCCTCGGGAAACATGTGTCCCGAAAGGAGCTCCCTACTGCGCACGGAGCAAAGGATGGAGTTGAGCGAGATAGGGTGAGTATGCCCGACGAAGCTCACACCGGGCAATTGGAGCAGCAGTGCATGAAACATTGTCTCAACTGATGGGCGGTATGGACATGACCGGTCAACCTTGGCTTCGTTCAATCTTCGCTCAATCTCGTCATCCGTCAGGTGATCATACTTGAGCATCTCAAGGATGGGCTCAAAGTGAACTTCAACGAATCCATCGCCCTTAATATCGGCGAGTGAGAAGCCGCTTGCCTTCACAAAGAAAGTCCGTTCATCAACCTTCGCCGATGTGTTGCCCTCGCCAAGCACGACATATTCTCGTCTCGGTTCACCAAGTGAGCGTGACATGTTTACAAGCTGTTCAAGCACAGCCCTTTTGCGCCGCTCATACTCGGCATTAGCTTCTCCCATGTAACTCACCTCGGCTTGCGCTTGCCTGCAATGCCATTAGTGCTTCATCCTTAATGTAGCTCAAAAGGCTATCGCTTGCGATGATTGGCTTTTGGCTGCAGTGTCATCCAAGTGAAGCCAATCCATAAGATGATGTTCGTCTACAGTCAAGGGGTGAGGTCGTATGGTTCGCTTTGCGATATGCAACGAGATGTTTCAGGGGTGGGAAATTGAGAGGGTGTTTGAGTTTGCCTCTGAACTCGGATACAGCGGCGTTGAGATTGCGCCATTTACACTCGCTGAGGATGTCCGTGAAATAACAAAGGCACAACGCGAGCAAATCAAACTTAGCGCGCAAGCTGCCGGAGTGGAAATCGTCGGATTGCATTGGCTGCTTGTTAAGCCGGAAGGACTGCACATCCACCATCCGGATGAGAGTGTGCGCCAGCGGACTGAAGATTACCTGAGGGCGCTTGTGGAGTTCTGCGCTGATTTGGGCGGTCAGATCATGGTCTTTGGGTCGCCCAAGCAGCGCAGCATCATTGAGGGTGAGAGCAGAGACGAAGCGTGGGAGCGAACCATACGCACATTCTCAAACATAATGCCCGACGCAGAGAGGCGCATGGTGACGATATGCATTGAGCCATTATCGCACGAGGAGACGAACTTCATCAACAGCGTGACCGAGGCAATCAAATTGGTTGAGGCAATATCGCACCCGAACTTCCAACTCATGGTTGATGTGAAGGCGATGTTGAGCGAGGGGCGCCCGCTTGACCAAATCATATTTGAAGCGGCGCCATACCTCAAGCATGTGCACGCTAATGATGCCAATAGGCTCGGTCCCGGAATGGGTGAAACGGATTATAAACCCATCGTTAAAGCGCTCAGGAAGATAGGCTACAGTGGCTTCATCTCCGTTGAGGCTTTTGACTTCTCCCCCGGAGCCGAGACTATAGCCAGAAGTTCAATCGCCTACTTGCGTGAGGTGTTCGCTGAGTAATGAGGTGCAAGGCGAAAGCCAGTGATGACATCCTCGGCGATGCCGTTGAAGCCTTTATAAGCATTCAAGGCGAAGGGATATTCGTCGGTGTGCCGATGGCTTTCTTCAGGCTCGCAGGATGTAACAGACGCTGCCTGTATTGCGACACAGCCTATGCATGGGAGAAGCCATCTTACGCCCTCATCAAAAAGCCGTTCTCACATGAAGTTGTGCTGTCCATTCAAAATCCGGTGAGCGCAAGCCGCCTTGTTGGAGGGCTTTTGAAAACGATTAGCCGAACCGCCATCGCTTCAGTTCGCTGGGCTTGTATCACTGGCGGGGAGCCGCTGCTGCAGCCGAAGTTTTGCAGCGCCGTTGCAACCGAACTTAAGAAAGCAGGCATGCGCATATTGCTTGAGACGCAGGGCGACTTATATGAGCCGTTGCGTGAAGTGCTCTCGGTGGTTGATGTTGTCTCTGCCGATGCCAAGCTTCCTTCGTCATCTGGCGAACGGATGAACTGGGATGGCTTTGAGCGCACCCTGAGTTTGTGCAGGGATGCAAAATGCGCAATTTATGTCAAGCTCGTCGTCACGCCCACCACCAAGCCAACTGAAGTCAGGAGGGTTTCAAAGCTCATAGCCGGTGTTGATGCACAAATTCCCTTTGTGCTCCAACCAGTAACCCCATCTGGCGCCATCAGGGAAAAGCCGAGCATGGACTTGCTTTGGCGACTCGCTCGCATAGCTGCTCAGCATTTGAGCGATGTGCGAATCATACCGCAGGTTCATCGCATGCTCAAACTGCCCTAAGGCAATTGCCAAGTGCCACCGTTGCGGCTTCGGCGCCGCGGATTTTCGCTTGGCAACCATCGCGGACTTAAATGCGCACCGATTAAATGGCGGGTGGCTTTGCCGCATGCTCCCTGTGAATGGAGCAAGGGCATTTACCACAGTTGAGGGTGGGAAGCATAATGAAGCAATGAAACACAAGATGACGAGGCAAAGCAGTTGCCTTTAACCAAACTGCTACAGCGGGTGCTCAAGATATGGTTGTGTTGAAATGCCCGAAGTGCGGCACTTTAACTTACGAGGGGCATTTTACATTCCCAAAATGCCATGTATGCCATGAGGATTTATCCAAGTGCCGCTACTGCGAGAATTATCCCGGCGATGGGCATGTGTGTCATGCGCTTCCGGAGATGCCCGTCGTTCATGGTGAAGATGTGCGCCAGTGCAGCAGCTATAGGTCAAAGCTTCGTGTGGCTGCATCGCCGTTGCAATTCTCATCAAGGTCAAACATCGCAGCGTGCATCATAACGAGCGCGGTGATGGGCATTATTGTTGCCGTGCTCAGCATGCTGCCCCAACCGAGTAATCGCACTAATAGCGTTGTAACTGTGAAATGCCAAAGAGATGTGAGGCGTGGTGAGCGCCTTATTGCAACGCTAATCATACCGAGGTCCATTCAAACATCCTCGGCTAACATACGAATACTCATTCCAGAGGAGCTACTTGATTCATTCTCACTCATTGAAGTCTCCCCTACGCCCACCTCCCGCACTGAGGATGGAAGTCACATAATTTGCTCATACGATGGGGCGATGCTGAAGGCAAGCTCTTTCACCGTGCGGTTCGTCCTGCGCCCGTTAAAAGACGGCAAACATAACATGCGCTTCGAAGTGATTGAAGAGGATGAGCATGGAAACTTGGCGAAGAGAGAGGTGCTCACATGGAGCGTCAATGTGATCGGTGATACGGGTGGCAAAAAGCCGTTTCGTCAATCCCTGTTCATAATGGCTTTTGCCAGCATGCGATGCTATGCAGCAAAATGCTGAAGGGCATCGGTTGAGGTGATCAAAAGATGCGCATGCACGAACTGCACAAGCCGAGCGTCCAAGAGCTCATAGCAAAGATACGCCGAGAGTTCAACAAAGCCAACTTGGATATCTCTCGCCTTGAGGTGGTTAACTACGGCGGCACGATCAACCTCTATGGATGGGTGGGAAGGGCGAGAGGGGATAAGTCACAGGAAAGCGTTAGGGATAGGTTTAACAGGGTAGTTGAGATTGTGCGCAGGATGCCCGGGGTTAGAGATGTAGTCAGCTATGTGCGCATAAGGGAGATATAAAACTCCACATCGCCAACTGGTTGATCTGCCCCCATTGAGTTCACAACCATTGCATCGTAAGACCGCATAGCTACCTCAACTTGAGTGCATCTATTGGTGTCCAAAATTGTGGCTATCGGCGGGAACACATCTGCAATGAATTGTTAAATGCATGTCTAAGGAGCGACGGTGCGCGATGGGCAACATAGCCATCATTGGCAGGGAAACAAAGGAAACAGTTGTTGAGGAGGTGGGAACTTCACTGGGGCGTAGGATTGACCTACAAGTGGCATTTCAAAAGTTGAATGCGCTCTCGTATGAATGCATTAAGCGCCTGATTGACATCGTTGGTTCGCTGTTGCTGTTGCTAATTGCTGCGCCATTCATGCTCCTCATTGCCGTGCTCATAGCGCTTGATTCACCCGGCCCAATACTCTTTCGGCAACTTCGCTATGGCAAAGGTGGCAGGGTGTTCACGCTTTACAAGTTTCGGACAATGCATGTCGGCGCCGAAAAAATGAGGGCGTCACTGTGGGCTGTGAGCGATATGAAGGGTGGGTTCAAGCTGCGCAATGACCCGAGGGTGACGCGGGTGGGCAGGTTTTTGCGCATATACAGCTTGGATGAGCTGCCGCAGTTGTTCAATGTCTTCAAGGGTGAGATGAGTTTAGTGGGACCTCGTCCCCATCCGCTTGATGAGTTTGATCCATCAAACCCGCAGCACCGTGAGATATTGAGTGTCAAGCCGGGGTTGACATGCCTCTGGCAGGTGAGTGGGCGCAACATGTTGAGCTTTGAAGAATGGGTGAGGCTTGACTTACACTATGTGCGCAATCGCTCCCTGCTGCTTGATCTCGCCATACTTGGAAGGACCATCCCAGCGGTCATAAGCGCCTATGGCGCATTTTAATCCCTCGGCTTGAGTATGACACCGAGCGCCGCATCCGGGGATTCAATCAGCAGCTCGCACGCCCTCGCAGCCTCACTCAATGGGAATTCATGCGTAATCAATCGGCGCACATTTAGCTTGCCCTCCGAGATCAGCCTGAGGATGAGGCGAATGTTTTTGCGTGTGTCCCAACGGACAAGCACAGTGGGGTAGTCGTTACCCCTTTCCCAAGCTTCATCATGGTATCCGGGACCTGTGCGTGATGATGCCCGTATGTCCATGTTTCCGAACGGGACGGGGAAGTTAAGGCGAGCGCTGCACCCGCCAACGACTACAATGCGTCCCATCCTGTGCGTGTCTGGGGCAACTTTCGTCATCCTCAGCAACATGTCAAATGCCTCAGTTGCATCACCGCCAAAAGCGATGATGCTGCAATCTATCCCCAAGCCCTCCGTGAACTTAAGCGCGGCATCAACTGGGTCACATTTAAGCGGGTTGATGGCTTCGTCAGCGCCGAGTTCCTTAGCCAAGCCGAGCCTCATATCAAGCTTATCAAAGGCTATGACGAAGGTCCCGCAAAGCTTTGCGAGTTGACATGCCACCTGCCCAATTATGCCCAGCCCGAAGACAGCCACATACTCGCCGATTTGAAGTTCAGCCCTCCTTATTGCCTGAAGTGCTGTCGCTGCAAGGTGAACAAAGGAAGCCTCTTCGTAGCTTACGCCGTTCGGTATTGGGACGCAGAGGTTCTTCGGGATGAGTGCATGCGTTGCGTGCAGTGCATATCCAGCACCCATACATGCTACTCGCATGCCAATTTCAAATTCGTCACATCCATCACCCTTAGCTATGACCACGCCAGCATTGCTGTATCCGAACGGTTGAGCCTTTTCATCGGGCTTCGGGTTGCGCCTCCTTGCGAGCAAGGCACCAATCTCGGTCCCCGGGCTTATGAGCGAGGCATGAACTTCAACGAGAACCTCACCATGCCCGACTCTTGGTATCTCGCCCTCATTAATCACGACATGCCCATCGCCAGTCATCGCTGCGAACTTCCTCTTTGTTGGTATGCTCACCCTCCTCACCTCCGAACCGAGATGCCCATCATGACGAGCATGGCAAGCATCAACACCCCAAACATGCTCAAGTGGAGCCCGATCAAGTAAGCCGTTGGCAAATAAGCCCACACGACTTTCCTCGCCCCCAATTTAATGGCAACTGCCCTTGCAGCCGGATGAGTTTGACACTGGCTCCATATCTCCTCTCGCCCATCAACGAAGGCGCGCCAGCCGCACCATGCCGAGTCAAGAATGATGTGGTAGATTTTGCCCGCGGTTCGCGATGTGGGCAGCTCGCATATGATCACATTCGGATTTGGTTGGCTGATCACCATTGCCCTTTCATACTTGCTCGGCATGTTCGGGAACATCGTCACAAGGAGATTTGGCGGGTCAGTGGTGATGAATGCCCTTGGCAGCGCCCCATCTATGCTCACGACATCGGCTTTGACATCCGAGACGAGCGCCTCATGGATGGCTTCCTTTGAGCGCCACTTCGTCGGAGTGACCTTCACAAGGTAATGCACGGCGAGCCAGCGCAATACATCACTATCTGCCTCATGCCTCCTCAACCACTGCAGGTATGATAGCGGTTTTAAGGGGTCATAACCCTGCGCACACAGCAAGTCATAAAGCATGTGCGTGTTTGGCACGAGCGCTCTGAGTAACCCTTTCAATTGGCGTTCCATTTCAACTGGCGGCGGATAGCTCGTGTAACTGATGAATGCAAACCAGCACCTCTCTATATCCCTCTGGAGGATGGAGAAGCGTTCTTGATTGCGGTCAATGTGCTTGAGTGGTGTCCATTGCAGCATTGCATTGTGCGTCGGCATCTCCTTCACGAATGGGTTTATGCCGTCAATGGCTACGAACAGCTCCAATGCGAGCACCGTTGGCAATGTCCAAAACGCCGCCCTCTGTAATGCCCTTGTGGTATTGCCCTTCCCACTGCATTTGAAGTGATGCGTTGCTATGATCAAAGCGAGCGATAGGGATAGGGCTATGAGGAAGCAAGCTGCAGCAAACATGGCTTGTGATGATGTTGCCGCAGCTGCCCTTATTGCCGCTCCAAATTCACTCGGTGGGATGATGAGCTTGGCAGCCTTTACGGAGGTTTTGAAGAGCACCTCAAATGCGCGCCACAGCGGCGGCAATTTCAACATCCCGATGAAGAGCATGAGGAGGATTGCCGCGCATGCCATTGTCCACCTCCTGAATGCCAATAGCTCGGTGACATCGGACGAAATCATGTTCCCGACCAACCGCTCAACCCCGTAAGCGGATAGCACTGAGATTGCAAAGGTGCTCCAAATGGAAAACCTTGCAGGTGCCCTCATGGTTGAGAACAGCGGGACATGCTCATACAGCCATGAATAGAGTGGCATGAACCGACCGAGCGAGAGCGTGCATCCCAAGGCTGCAGCGATGATGAGCATCAGCTTGACCCTGCTTGAGTGCTTATCCAGTGCGCCGTAAAGAGCCAATGCTGTTGCAGTTGCGCCAATATGAATTGACACATCCCAATAGTTACCAACACCCCAGTAGAAGCCCCTTGCTGGGTGACCAAACAAATTCGGTATGAAGAGGTTGGGCAGCTGCCAAGGTGGGATTGAGAGGAGTGTTGCCTCCTCAAATGGCACTCTGATGTGGGCAGACCTTTGAAGGAGTTCAATTTGCGCGAGCCATTGCGCGCCTGTTAAAGCGCATGTCAGCAGTAGCGATGCAATCATCAGCAAGGCGCAATGCAACGCTCCTCTCGCATTATGAGCTTCAACAGCCCTTGAGCATCCCCAAGCAATGACGAGTGCAAGGCATAGCATCCATGCTTGAGCATGCCCGCAGAGGAATGAGATAGCGAGAGTGAGCGCCAGCATCGCTGATGAGGATGCGTTCTTATAGCGCACCAGCATCTCGGCTGCAAGGAGCATCATCGGGAGCCAAGAGATGGTGTAGTGCAGGCTCGGGAATTGAACATGCCCTATTACGAAACTGCTCATGCCGAATGCGAGTGCGCCAGTGGATGAAGCGATCGGTGAACATCCACGATATGCGAGCAGAGCATATGTGAGCCAGCCGCACAGCATCGTGTGTATGACTGCTCCGAGTGTGATGAGCGTATGTGCTGGGATGAAAATGGCGAGCCAATTGAACGGGTAAAAAAGCGCAGATTGACCGTTAGCCAGAAACGGCATCCCGCAATAGGCATATTGATTCCATAGGGGAATGTAACCGCTTGCGAGCGACTTTGATGCGAACTCGCGCCAAGGTATGAACTGAAGCACGATGTCGCCGTAAAAGAGGGACTTACCCTTCAAAGCCTCCCTGAATGGCAGGAGCAAAAAGAATGTCACGACGAGCATGCCAATGATGTGCTCTCTAAACCGAAAAGTTGCATGTGGGTTTGGAGCGCCGTTGTGTGATGGCATGTCCGTTTGACGCCTCAAGCAACCTCGGAATCTCATAATGAGCCATCGCTATTTGAGCCGAGGGCATCTCACCGCTATTGGCGCCTCAGCCATTCCGTTGGCGCATAGTCATCAGTGAAGATTGGCACATCGGATAAGTCAAGTTTGCCCGTGTATAAGTCGGACGCTATCTCAACGAACAGCGGTATGCGCACACGCTTGTTGGCGAGCAGCCTCGCCTTAGCGACTATGTCATCTGGCTTTAACTTCGTTTCGGCTTTTGTCGCTATGAGCATGATGTTGCGCTCGCTATACAGCCACGGGCGCTTCCTGTATTCCACAGGGAAGATGTAGACCGACGGGAAGACGGAGCTTACCGTCTTGATGAACGACAGCGTTGACCTTGCGGCTCTGCCTTCAAGCTGCCCGATCAGGTTGTAGGCGAGTATTCCGTTATCGGTCAGGCGCTCCTTCACGAGTTCAAAGAATTCCTTTGTCGCAAGATGGAACGGCACACTCAGCCCATACTTCGTTGCGGTGTATGCATCCATCATGATGAGGTCGTATTTGTTGTTTGAGCGCCTGAGGAATATGCGCCCATCCTCAATGAAGACTTGCAATCGCCTGTCCTCTTTAAACCCAAAGAACTTGATGGCTACATCCCTCACATCGGGGTCAATCTCAACGACATCAATCTGAGCATCCTCGTAATCACGCCAGAAGCGCATCGGGACAGTCCCTCCACCAAGTCCGACCATGAGGACTCGTTTTATGTTCGGGTTGAATATGAACGAGAGGTGGAAGTAGTCGGTATACGGGAAGACAGCCCTGCTTGGGTCTGAGAGGTCAATAGCGCTCTGGTAAGTTGGACCGAAGCGCAGTATGCGCACGCTGCCAATCTGCTCAACTATGATTCGGTGGTATGCCGAATCCTTTTCATACAGTATCTTGCACGGTGTTGGCGTGGTGATGATGGTGAGCAATATGACAGCTGCTACCATCTTGAGCCTCAGAGCGCTCCTTTGAAGTGCCTCATGCGCTAAAACGAGTGCTGCAGCAATAAGCATCGCAAGTGAGAGCAGCTTCAATATTAGGCTCACTGGAAGCATTGGGATGAGGATGAAGCCGGCTGAGAGAGTCCCGACGAGGCTGCCCATAGTTGAGACCGCATACACCCTGCCGGCAACTCGTCCGGCGAAATCCGGTGATGTTGTCAGAAGCCGTATGACATACGGGCTGACCACACCAAAGAGCACGCATGAAGGCATGAAGAGCAAGAATGCGGCAAGCAATGGACCGAGTTGACCGGCAATGTATCTGTCGGAAATCCACAGGCAGAGCTGCCTCCCAAATGAATTAACGATCGCTATGGCAGGTGCATTGAGCAAGGTGGATAGCACTAACCCAAGTGATTTCGGATAACGGTCCGCGATTGTTCCGCCGATGTAACTTCCAAGTGCCCATCCGAAAAGGAAAACCGAGATGAGGCTTGACCAAACATTCACGCCGCTCCCGAAGGCTGGTGCTAAGACCCTTGAGCCGACGATCTCGAGCGCCATGCCAACGCCACCGGCGATGAAAGCGACGAGGTATAGCATTTGCGATCACTCCCTGATGAGAAATGCGATTGCATTAGAGAGCCGTGCCGTTAAAATTTGACGAAGACTTAACGGCGCCGTGACAGGTGCCAAAGCCATCTCCTTTGACCGTTGTGCAACGGCGGTTTGATCTAAACCCGGATTGCGCTGGTCTGTAGCGATGATGACGCGCTCTATCACAGCTGTCACCGATTTAAATCGCGCTGCGCGGTGCGCAAAATGGATGTGAGGAATGAAAGTCACTTGGACACAAGAAGGGGGGTAGTCACTGATGCGCGCTGAATCTCTTGAGTTCCTCCGTGCACTGCTTGAGACGCCGAGCCCTTCTGGATATGAGGAGCCGGTGCAGGAGGTAGTAATGGAATGGGCATCCAAGTATGCTGACAATGTCCGAAAGGATGTGCATGGCAATGTCATAGCGGAATTAAATCCATCGGGTCATCCGAGGATCATGCTCGCCGGGCACTGCGACCAGATTGGGTTGATGGTTCAGCACATAGACGAAAGCGGCTACCTATTCGTTAGCGCTATAGGGGGCTTTGATGTGGCAGTGCTCATAGGTCAAAGGGTCATTGTATGGTCCAAGAAGGATGGCAAGCTCGTGCCTGTTCACGGTGTGATAGCGAGGAAACCGATCCACCTGCTGCCGGAGGCTGAGCGTGAGAAGTTGCCCAAGGTGAGTGACCTTTGGGTTGACATTGGGGCAAGGGGGAAGCGTGAGGCTGAGAGGCTCGTTTCAATTGGAGACCCGGTGACATTTGACCTCAAGTTCCAAATCATGCGCAACAACACCTTTTGTGCATGCGGCTTGGATGATAAGGTTGGCACATGGGTAGTCATGGAGACGCTAAGAATGCTCTCCGGAAAGAAGTTTGATGCTGCTGTGTTTGCTGTCTCAACAGTCCAAGAGGAGTTGGGCTTGAGAGGGGCACGCACGAGTGCGTTTGGAATAGAACCGCATGTGGGGATTGCAGTTGATGTCACATTCGCAAGCGATCACCCGGAGGTTGACAAAAAGCAGGTTGGCGAAATCAGGCTTCACGGTGGTCCCGTAATCTACCGAGGTCCGAACATCAACCCCAAGGTGTTTGATATGCTTATCAGCGTTGCCAAGCGAAACAGGATACCATACCAGGTTGCGGGTATCTCAAGGGCTACAGGCACAGATGCGAATGCGATTCAGGTGACAAGAGCCGGTGTCGCAACGGGTTTGATAAGTATCCCCAATCGCTACATGCACACACCAGTTGAAATGGCTTCCCTTGGAGACCTTGAAAATGCAGCGAAGCTGCTTGCAGCATTCATTCAAGAGGTCAAGGGCGATTCCGATTTCACACCATGATGGTTTGGGTTAACTCGGCATTCTCTTCTGGCAGGATGAATTCGCCGATGTAGACGAGGTTATGCTAAACAGATGACTGGCGCATGTGAATAATACATGCTACAATTGAATGCGGCTTGATCGGCGAAGTTTAAGGGTGCAAAAGAGCTGCTAAGGCGTAGGAAGATGCATCAAGAGGAGGGGATGGCAAATGCGAGGTGCCATTGTAGCCATGGTGGTCGGGATAATATGCGTGGTGGCTGGAGTGGTGCTCATCATCGTGTGTTGGGAACAATTCAAAACGATGTTTTGGGGAGCGCTTGGCCCGGTTGTCTTGCTCGGTGGGCTTTTGCTTGCTGCGATAGGGTGGAGCGAGTATGAGGCAGCAAAGCAGTGGCGTGAAGCTACAAGCGCCGTAACGCAGCCGAAGCCGGAAGCAAAACCGGCTGAAGCGCAACCGCCCTCTGAAGCCCCCAAGGAAACACAACCCGAACAGCCAGCTCAACAGCCCAGTGAGGGACAGGAAGCTTCAGAGCAAGCATAGGGAATTAAGCTTCGGGTTTGATTGCGAATCCGCCGCCGAAGTCGGGTTTGGTAACTGAGGCAAAGGTGGCAAGGGTTGTATTGTTGTAACTCCATTTCGCCATAGCGCTTCAAAATGCGCTTCAGCAATGTCAATGATGGGATTAAGGTGGGTGACAAGTAAGTGGAAGGAGCTCACGCATTGAATATGGGGCATGGTGGCTCACCGGTTGAAGTTGCAGCTCATCTTGTTCTCCAGCTTTCATTCATACTCATCGGCGCAAAGGTTTTCGCCGAGGTTTTTGAGAGGTGGCTTAAGCAGCCGCCAGTGTTGGGAGAGCTCGTCTTTGGCATGCTCATCGGGCCTTACGCTATTGGCAAATTTCTTCCCGGCATAACTGGCGCATTATTTGCGCCGGTTGAGGGTGTGGTGCCCGTCTCAAATGAGCTTTGGAGTGTGGCTCAAATTGGTGCTGTCATACTGCTCTTCCTCATCGGGTTGGAGACAGACCTTGCGCTTTTTTTCCGCTACGCCGGTAAAGCGATGTTTGTAGCGATTGGCGGTGTTGTGTTCCCCTTCATCTTCGCAGATGTGCTTACAGTGTGGCTTGGCTACGCCGACAGTTACTTTCACCCATCAGCCCTATTCATGGGCGCAGTCTCAACTGCTACATCCGTCGGAATAACAGCAAGGGTTCTATCGGAGCTTAACAGGCTCTCTACACCTGAGGGCGTGACAATACTTGCGGCTGCAGTCATTGACGATGTGCTTGGGATAATTGTGCTTGCAATCGTTAGCAACCTCGTTTCCGTTGGCAGAGTTGAAGCCGCTCAACTTTGCATCATAGCTATAAAGGCGTTCGGTGTTTGGGTGCTACTCACAGCAGTTGCGATCATCGCTGCACCTATGCTTGCAAGCGCTTTCCGACTGTTCAATTCGGAGGGCGCAAGCCTTGTGCTCGCCGTATCGCTTTGCTTCCTTGCAGCTTCGCTAATGGAGTCAGTCGGGCTGGCTATGATCATAGGCGCGTATGCTCTTGGATTGGCTTTCTCTCGGACCGAAATTGCGGGTCGCCTTGAAGAGGCGTTAAGGCAGGTTGCACATGTGCTTGTCCCCATCTTCTTTGTGGTGATGGGGATGATGGTTGACTTCACGCGCATGGGGAGTGCGCTGCTGTTTGGGCTTCTCCTGACACTGCTCGCCATCATCGGGAAGGTTGGCGGATGCGGCTTGCCGGCGTTTATCTCGGGATTTAACTCGCTTGGGGCTTCAAGGATTGGGGTGGGCATGATGCCAAGGGGTGAAGTTGCCCTCATAGTTGCCGGTGTTGGCTTAGCAAAAGGGGCGATTAACCTTCAGGAATTTGGTGTTGCGGTCATGATGACATTCGTTACGACATTCCTTGCACCCATCTTGCTTGTGCCGCTCTTCAGGGCGGCAGAGAGCGGGTTACAAGCGAGGTTGAAAGAGGTGAAAGAAGTTGGAGGGCGAGGTTGAGGTAGTAAAGGTCATCTTCCCGACATGGCTGGCACATGTGTTTGAAGAAAAGCTGCAGGTCATCTTACATAAGTATGGTTGCGTGCGTCTGGTTGAGGAACTTGGTGAGCTCAGCGGCGTTGAAGTGGTTGAGTGGCTAAGTCCGGAGGGGGGAGGGCGAACTGGGAGCTTAAGCCTGTCCATTCGCCAGCATGATGATGCATCATCTTTAGTTGAGATAAGTTGCACATCGCGGAGGCTGCGTGATTTGGTCCTGCTTGCAGGGCTCAAGTTGGTTGCAGAATGCGCAAGTTCAATTCGGCACCTTGACAATCGCATCAACGAACCCCTATCCAAAGTGTTGGCGGAAATTGAGAGGATGACATCATTGATTGAAGAGGGGTTGAGTGCCCAAATGTGATGCATCGGTTGAGGGGCACAACCCGAACTGAAGGGGCGGCGATGGTGATCTCACATGCCGAAAGTGAGCGAGATGGTGAACTCACTTCCATGGCTTGATTGTAAGCAATTGCGCATGTGGCGCGATGAGGGCGAGCTATGCATGAGTTATATGGGCACGGTTTACAGGCGTATAAAGCCAGTCCGCCTGTTCCCGCTCACGGCGAGGGACAAGATGATAAGTATCCTTGATGAGAATGACAGGGAGATAGGGATCATCAGGGACATCAAGCAATTGGATGCCAAGTCAAGGGCAGCACTTGAGAGCGAGCTCTCCGAACGATACTTCATGCCAAGGGTGGTGAGGATCAATTCCATCAAGGTTGAGTTTGGGATGACGAGGTGGGATGTGGAGACGGATCGCGGCAGGAGGCAATTCCTTGTGCGTGAGCGAAACGATGTGCAGCTGTTGCTTGGCGGGCGAGTTCTAATAGTGGATGCTGATGGTAACCCGTATGAGATTCCAAACTACATGGCGTTGGATGCGCACAGCAGGGCATTGCTTGAGGAACAGCTTTAATCCCACCAACCATGCCCTGTCAATGGGGGTGTAAGAGACTTGGTCGGCGAGGATAAATTTCGTGTTAGCATGGATGAGCAAAGCGAGGCGGAGGTTGAAGGTAAACCATTTGAACAACTGCAGCAGAAAGAAGCAGTTGAGGAGGCTGCAGCGGAACTTGAGGTGAAGGGGTTGGAGGGAACGGAGAGTGAAGGTGCAGTTGAAGCCGCTGTTGAGGGTGAAATGGCGCGTCATCGGAGAGGGCGAAAGAGAGCCGAAGCAGCAGAGGTTAAAGAGGCGCCATCGGAAAAGATCAAAGTCGTGCGCACGATCATCAGGAGGTTGAAAAAGCTTTACCCGAATGCGACGACGGCGCTTCGCTGGTCAAATCCGCTTGAGTTGCTCGTTGCAACGATCTTATCGGCACAGTGCACCGATGAGAGGGTAAACCAAGTCACCCAAACGCTCTTTCAGAAGTATCGCGCAGCCGAGGACTATGCGAATGCCAACTTGAGGAAACTACAAAAGGAGATAAAGCCGACGGGTTACTATCGCCAGAAGGCAAAGACTCTAAAAGCGCTCGGCAAGGCGCTCGTTGAGCAGTATGGTGGCGAAGTCCCTTCAAGCATGGAGGAGTTGTTGAAGTTGCCCGGGGTGGCTCGCAAGACTGCAAATGTTGTCCTTGGAATCGCCTTTGGGATACCGTCTGGGATAGTTGTGGACACTCACATGCATCGCATCTCACGGAGGCTCGGCTTAACTGACCAGAAGAATCCGGAGAAGATAGAGCTTGATTTGATGCGCATCGTCCCGAGGCGTCATTGGATATTCTTTAGCCACGCAATGATTTGGCATGGCAGGCTCGTTTGCCAAGCGAGAAAGCCGAAGTGCGATGAGTGCGTCCTTAACGACATCTGCGAGAAGAGATTTTGAGCATATGTGAGCCTCGCAGTCGGGCTTATCGCAAGTCCATTATGGCTGTTGCGAAAAGTCCCTTTGTGTTGAGCCATTTTTGAGTGAAGGGGCACCATTTGGTGCGTGCTATAATGCAGTTGGCTTTTTGCGCTTTGCGAAGGGGACAAACTTTGCGGCGGATCTTTTATCGGGTGTGGGAATGCGCTGAGATTGGCAGGTGAAGCGCTATGCCAAAGCGCACATACCAACCAAAGAAGAGGCGCAGGAAAAAAGTGCATGGCTTCTTGGCTCGCATGAGCACTCCCGGTGGGAGGAATGTCATCAAGCGACGCAGGCGTAAGGGCAGAAAGCGCCTTACCGTGTGAAGTGAGGCAGCATCATGAGCGGCAAAGTCACTGTGCGTGGCGATTGCTTGCGCCGCATACCGCCAAGCGATGTGCGTGGCGAAAATAGGTTTCCAAAGGGTGAGAGGTTGCGCAGGCAAAGGGATTTTGAGAGGTGCGTCAAAGCCGGCAGAACGATAATGGGGAAGCTGCTCAGGGCGCACATTTACTGGCATGGTGAGCCAATCAGGCGGATAGCATTTTCAGTTGGGAAGGCTGTTGGAAAAGCCGTCGTGCGCAATCGCATAAAGCGTTGGCTAAGGGAGGCATATAGGACGAGGCGTTGGGCGTTAAAGAGCGGGTTTGACATGCTGGTTATAGTGGTGCAGCCAAGTTGCAAGGAGATAAAGCACGAGGACTTTGATCTTGAGTTTGAGCAATTGCTTTTTCGTGCGGGCGCAGTTGAGAGAGCGCAATTGCGATGACAGGGTGATCGTGAGGCGTGATTTGCCGCGTGTTGATAGCGCTCATTCGCTTTTACCAAAGGACACTTTCAACTTGGATGCCACCGAGTTGCCGCTACACGCCGAGCTGCTCAGAGTATGCCATTGAGGCGCTACGCCTTCACGGGTTGATGAAAGGGCTCTGGTTGGCAATGCTTCGCCTGCTGCGTTGCAACCCATTCTTTCCGGGCGGATATGATCCTGTGCCGCAACCGGAGAAGCTCGCTGCTGGTTGCGTAAGGGGTGAGACCGAAGAGAGCCATGATTCAACGGCGGCGATGGATGGCTGAGGCGCGAGAAGCTCATCGCAAACTGATTTTTTCGTTTCGCTCGCTATCTGCAGTGGGTAAGATGACAGTCAAGTTACTGTTCATTTGTGCGGTAGTTGCCGTGATGTTAAATGCGGTGCACTGCACAACTGACTATGCGGGCTTGAATGAGCCTTACAGCCCGCAGAGCGCCCTTGATGTGAGCAAGCTGCGCACCAAGGAGCAAGCTGACGATGAACTCAAGCGCCTGCAGGCAATTGTGCGAGATAGGCGATGCACGCTTCCCGAGGCATGGGCGCAACTTCGCCGTGGCGCAATATTTGAGTTCGTCTTGATGGACACGGCGAGGGCTAAGGATGCATATGAGGAATTGGTTGGCGAATATGAGGATGCCATGCGCTCAAAGGATCAATCTGTGCGTTTGGAAGCTCTGGCATGCTCAGACCATGTTGCCACAGCTTGCTTTAGAGCAGCCGAAATTTGCAGGCAACTTTATCAGCGCTCAATCGGCACCGATAACGAGGGCAAGGCGAGGAAGCAAGCCATCAAGGCATACCAACGCCTTGAGTGGCTCTCAAGTTATCGTGGTGTGCTCGCAAATGCATTTGTGATTCACTTGGATCATGGTGTCATCAGGAAGGAAACAGCATACGAAGCGGCACTGAGGCGCTTGGACGAGTTCTATCGCGAGTATTTCAGCTACAAGCTGCTTGATGCACTTGCCTCAATGACTGGTAAGGATAGGCGCTACAGCTACGGTTTGGCTATCATAATGCTGACACTGCTTGTCAGGGTGCTCCTTTTCCCGCTCAACAGGAAGGCTTATAAGTCAATGCGCATGCTTCAGAAGCTGCAGCCGGAGATGCAGAAGCTGCAAAAGAAGTATCGCAATGACCCTCAAAGGCTCAACCGAGAGTTGCTTGACCTTTATCGCAGGCACAGGATTAGCCCGCTGAGCGGCTGTTTACCTCTGCTCATTCAGTTTCCCATTCTCATCGCCGTCTACTGGGCGGTGGTCTACTACAAGTATCAGTTCCTGCATGCCAGCTTCCTTTGGATACGGAGTTTGGCTCGCCCGGACTTTATCCTGTTCGGGCTCTACTTCGTGAGCTTGATACTGAGCCAACGCTTGATGAGCAAGCTCTCTCAGCCAGTCGACCCGCAACAGCAACAGACGCAACAGGTGTTCTCGTGGCTCTTTCCGATGATGGTCTTGCTCTTCTTCTGGTCATTCCCGGCTGCGTTCATCCTTTACTGGTTGACATTCAACATCACGATGACGGTTGAGCAGTATCTCATCCAAAGGGGTTTGAAGCGCGCAGAAGATAGCGGCGGTTATCCAATTAAGCGTGTTGAGCGAATTCAACAGCGCGCTGAGAGCCCTCAGGACGGGCATGTTGCCCGGCGCGAAGAGCTTGCTGCCCATAGAAGGGCGCAAGTTGAGTCAAAGCGAGTCAAGCAGATGAAGTTAAAGCGAATGTTCAGGGAGGCTCGCATAAGACGATACTTCAGGTGATGAAGGGCTGTTAAATGCCATTTCACAGGGGGGTCTTGGGCGTGAAGGCAGTAGAGAAGCGCGGAAGAACGGTTGAAGAGGCAATTGAGACTGCGCTGCGTGAGCTCAACGCCACGAGGGACGAGGTTGAGATTGAGGTGGTTGAGGAAGGCACAAAAGGTGTGCTTGGCATAATCGGCTCACAGCAAGCTTGCGTCAGGGTCATGCTCAAGCCGGATTTGATACTCAAAAGCGTTGTCAAGAACATAGTTGAGCGCATGGGCGCAAGCGTCGTAGTTGAAGAGCCGATGGAAAGGGACGGCGCATTTTACATCAACATCAGCGGGTCGGATGCCGGGCTCATAATAGGGCGCAATGGGGCGACGCTTGATGCTATGCAAGTCGTTGTGAGTGAGATAGTGCGCAAGCGATGCAACTCACCGGTTTTGATCTGGGTGGATGCCGATAGATACAGGGAGAGGCGTTGGGAACAGGTCAAGAAGATGGCGCTGGAGGCTATGGAGCGAGCCAAAGCTGAGAGGCGTCGGATAAGGCTATACAATCTGACAGCTGCTGAAAGGCGCATCGTCCACCTCACATTGCAGAATAACCCCGATGTCATAACCTACAGCGAGGGTGCTGAGCCAAACAGGGTTCTGGTGGTAGCGCCGGCAGACATCGGACCGAAGCCAAGGAGACGACCTGAAGAGCGCCCCGGGCAAACACAGCGCTCACAGCGGTTTCAACGCAACCAAGGTGGGCGGCGTAGTGATTCTCGCAAGCAGCGCAACGAAGAGAGGTGAAAGGTGAATAAGCCACTCATTCTCACCGCCATGGCGAAGCTGAAGATACACGGAGTAACTGTTGCATACGATGGTGAGCCGGTGCTAAAGGATTTCACGCTTGAGATAGGTGAGGGTGAACTTGTCGGCATCATTGGACCAAACGGCAGCGGCAAGACGACACTCCTAAGGACAATTGCACGCCTGTTGAAGCCACTTAAAGGGACTGTGTTCCTTGATGAACGAGATTTGCAGGGGATGAGCGTTAGGGAGGTTGCGCGCAGCATCGCCGTTGTCCCACAGGAGGATGTCCCGCTGTTTGCCCTCACAGTTTTTGATGTCATAGCGATGGGCAGAACTGCATACTGCTCACCTTGGAGCGGCTTAACCAAAGATGACCTTAGAGCCATTGAAGATGCAATGGCTCAAACTGAAACAGGGTATCTCGCCATGAGGGTGATAACCGAATTGAGCGGTGGCGAAAGGAAACGCGTGATGATAGCGAGGGCGCTCGCACAGCGTCCGCGCATACTGCTGCTTGATGAGCCAACAGCCAACTTGGACCTGAAATACCAACTTGAGGTCGTTGAGCTGATAAGGCGCTTGAATGCCGAACAGGGCACAACCGTCATAACCGTTTTACATGACCTAAACTTGGCTTCGCTCATTGCCGATAAGCTCATCCTGATGAACTCAAGCGGGCGAATTCATGCCCTCGGAACACCTGAGGAGGTGATAACGCAGCGCAACATCCAAGAGGCTTATGGTGCACCAGTTGTAGTTTCACGCCATCCGATAACTGGCAAGCCGTCGGTCACGCTGCTTGAGCGCAGGGTGATTTTGAAGCCGCACCTTCGCATCCACATCATTTGCGGTGGTGGCAGTGCGGGGGAAATACTTTCACTGCTCTCACGCAGCGGATGCACCATATCCGTTGGCGCATTGAACAGGGGCGATTCCGATTGGGAGGCAGCAAGGGCAATTGGGGCAATGGTAATTGAGGAAGCGCCATTCATGCCCATCTCGGAAAGGGCATACAGAGAGACATGCGAAGCGATATCACGCTCCGAGATCGTGCTAATAACTGATGTGCCATTTGGGTTTGGCAACCTGCCCAACTTGCAAGCCGTCCTTGATGCGGCAGTTGAGCGCATATTCATCATGCGCCCGGAGAAGTTTCACGAAAGGGACTTCACTAACGGTGAGGCAACAAGGCTTTTAAGGCAACTCTACGCAACAAAGCAAGTTGTGGGGCTGAATAGCACCCATGAGTTCATACGCCTGCTCTCGTCATCTGGTCCGCACAGCTCTGAAGGTTGATGGGTTAAAGCTGTTCAGCGAGACTTCCATATGGCTTTGAATCTCTCTCTGAGCATCCCCTCAATGCTTGTCGGTGGGCGCAACCAACCAACTTGCATTTTGAATGCCACACTGTCGCTCCCAACTTGGTAATTGTCCTTTGGGGCATCCGCGAACTTCGGGTCGGCAAATTCGCTGTGAGCGTCAAATCCGGTTGCATCAGCGAATGCCTTAAGGTCATCAAACACGCGATGCCTTGGTCTCCAAGGGGCGCCGTATAGTATGAGCTTTTGCCCATCTGCAGCGAAGTAAAGATTGCGGTCTATGAGCATGCCTTGCTTTGTTGGGTCAAAGACAAGGTGTGGGTTCTCTCTGATGAATTTTTCAAATGCCTCCTGTGTCCCAAACTTCCCTCTCTCAGCCGGATGCCATCCGAAGAATGGATTGTCATACCAGAGGGCGAGTTGGTAGCCGCGATTGAAGGCGCACAAATTGCCAACTATGATATTTCCGCTGTTGTGGTATGCCACTTCACCGAGGTCATCGGTTAAAAGCCTCCTTGGTCCTTGCTCACGCAGTGCTATTCCATCCTTGTTTCCAACGCATGTGTTGAATGCGATGATGCAGTTTTGGCTTTCAGCAATCTGTATGCCGGCTGCACTCCAATCTGGAAAAGTCACTTCCCCAATGGCTCCTATTGCGTTGCGCAGGAATAAATTTCGCACCACCGCTATGTCACGGCTTATCTCAATGAACAGCCCGCTCTTTTCATTCTCCAAGAAGACGCACTCAGTGATGATGACATTTCGCACATGTATATCCAGCCACAATCCCGGCCCGCCGTTCCTGCGGAAGACACACCCTCGGAAAACACCGCCATTAGCCAAAGCGAGCTTGAAACCGCCTGCATCCCATCCCCTGTTGATTGGCTTCCAGCAATTCTCCTCCCAAAGGCAATCCTCGTTGAGGAAACCCCTACCGGAGGCTCCACCGCCCGTGTGCCCACATCGTCTTATAATGCACCTTCGCATCGTTCCGTGGACGAGGATGCCACCGCCCGACATCCCCTCAACTATGCAATCCTCAACCAAGTTATCTTCACCATGCAGCCAGACTGCGGCGCGTTGCGGGAATGTCGCTGCATGCCGAAAGACGATGCCGCGCACATGTATATGCCTATGCCCCTTAGGGTTTGCCCAAGGGTTTGTTCCGAATAACTCCGAGCGCGTTGAAACCTCAACTTGATGCTCATTCGGATTTGAGCCATCTGCAAGCCAAAGGTATAACGCCTTCGCCTTCCCATCAACGGAGAACATGCCCGCAAACTCAATGTTGATGCCCTTTGTCGGCGGCTTTAAGACCGATGATGCTTTCCCCGAACGAAGATCATCTTGGTGTTTGCGCCATGCCTCACGCAGGCTTTCAATGTCAGGTGATGGTAATGCCACCCTGCCATTAACTACGACGAGTTCAGCTCTTCCCCAGAGTGGCGCATCCTCAGGATGATGCTCAACTGGTGTTCCATCCTTGCGCCAGTTGATGATGAACTTCCGCTCCCAAGGTATGCGATAGATCGGCTCGTTGCCCTCAACGCGTTGCCAGCCCTTGATCACATCTGCGCCGCTGATGACGACGGAGCCGGGCGGGTGTGCCTGAAATACAATTGGGGCTCCTTCCTCGCCGTCATTATGTAGCCTAACAGACTCACGATATATACCGCCTTTGATAATGACGGTATCGCCAGCCCTCGCAATTTGCGCAGCCTTTCCAATCGTCTTCAGCGGGCGTTCGTCAGTCCCCGGGTTATCATCGGATGCATTTGGATGATGTTGGTCAACTACCAGCGTTGCAGCGCAAAGGAGATTCCAAATGAGGGCACAACTTGCAGCAGTGATGATGTGGCGCATCCTTAATCACCCTTATAGTCAGATGGAGTTTGATTTGCCGTCTGCGCAGAGTTCGCTATTGGTTAACTTGCCCACACTGTTCCCCTTCCACTGTCGCTTCTCCGAGGAGTATCCTGCGCAACTCCTTTGCCGCCTCGTTTAGGTCATCATTGATGATTTGAAAGTCAAACCTGTCCTTGAATTTCATCTCCCATTCGGCTTTGCTCATGCGCCTCTCAATTTCTTCCGGCGCATCCAATCCGCGCTTTGTAATGCGCCTTCGCAGTTCCTCCATTGATGGCGGCAGGATGAAGATGAGGATGGCATCCTTACACTTTTCTCTGACTTGCATTGCGCCTTGGACATCAATTTCAAGGACAATATCAAATCCGCTGGCGAGCTTCTCTTCAACCCACCTCCTTGGCGTCCCATACATGTGACCATGAACATGCGCCCACTCAAGGAACTCGCCATCCTCAACCATGCGCTTAAATTGTTCCTCTGTGACGAAGAAGTAATCTCTGCCATCAACTTCCCCATGGCGCTTTGGGCGTGTCGTCACCGAAACTGAATAGAGCACATTCGGCAATGTCGGTAGAACGAGTTTGAGCAAAGTCCCTTTGCCGACACCCGAAGGCCCGCTCACTACAAACAGCCTGCCGTGACGCTTTTTGCTCAAAGCTATGCCACCACCGCGTGAGTTATGCTAAAGTATCGCATATCAGCACCTTCATAAGATATCACACCACACCACATTAGCAGCTCAGGTCGTATTGCCCTTTTGCACCTTGCACAATGTAGCCGATGCTATTGGCTTTAGCTGTAAGTTCCTCACCGTTGGAATGGAGGTGCAGTGCCGTGAAGTCACAGGCTGTCATATTTACAGCCCCATACAAGGTTGAGCTTGGAGAGGTTGAGCTTTTGGAGATGACGCCAACGAGCATATTGATCAGGACACTTTATTCCGGCTTGAGCGTTGGCACAGAGCGTTGGTGGCTCATCGGAAAGCGCCCTGAGGGGTTCTTCCCGAGTGTGCCCGGTTATCAAGGTGTCGGCACCGTCATTGAAGTTGGCAATCAGGTGAAACGATTTAAAGTTGGCGACACCGTCTTCTTCCGAAGGAGCAGGTTGCCCGAGCCGTATGGGCGCTCGTGGATGGGCAGCCATTTGGCATTTGCCGTGTGCGATGAAAGCGACCATGTCTTCAAAATCCCAAAGGGTTGCGACTTGCGTGAGGCTGCGGTGTCGGCGCTGCCTGCCGTTAGCTTCATGGGAATTGGCATGGCAAAACCGAAGCGAGGCGAGTTTGTAGTTGTAATTGGACAGGGCATGATAGGGCAGTGTTCGGCGCAGCTTTGCAGGCGCTTGGGATGCTTCGTTGTGACGGCTGATAAGCTGCCATTGCGGGTGAGGCTGTCAGCTGAGTATTCGTCGGATAGAGCCGTCAATGTGGATGAGGAAAATTTGGTTGATGTTGTTCGTCAGCTCAAGCCGGATGGGGCTGACTTGGTCATTGAGACGAGCGGCGTAGCGGAGCTTGCTGACTTGTGCATTGAGCTCATCCGTGTGAGAGGAAGGGTTTGCTTTCAAGGTTGGTATCCGGGGTTCATCCCAATACACTTCCACAGGGCGCACGCAAAATGGCTCACTGCATATTTCCCGTGCAGTCACACATTGGAAGACCAAGTTCGTTCATTGCGTTTGTGCAGGCGCGGCGAACTTAAGTTACTGCCACTCATAACACATTGTCTTCCTGCAACTGATGCCCCGAAGGCATACGAGATGATCCTAAATCATCCAGAGAAGTTCGTCGGGATCATCCTTGACTGGAGCGCTGTATCGTGAAAGGGAAACAATTTCGGACGGCATGTTGCCG
>Ga0209080_1000448_pt1 | contig 27472 bp, 18 predicted proteins | sample JNZ110809AmetaG_FD_184123 | JGI IMG/M metagenome (GOLD analysis project Ga0209080, IMG submission 184123) | Hot spring microbial communities from Jinze hot spring, China to study Microbial Dark Matter (Phase II) - JNZ 110809A (SPAdes) (version 3) ...
ATATGAAATTAAGAAAAGATTGGCATCGTTATATTGTTCCTTTAGCCCATTATCTGGGTTATAAAATCGGAGAGATTCCAGTTAAATTAAGAAAAAGAATGTTTGGTACTCCAAAGTATTCTTCTAAAAAAAGGATAATAATTGGCTTTTTTGATTTATTAGCGGTTGCCTTTCAATTAACTTTCTTAAAAAAACCGATGCTTTATTTTGGCACAATTGGGCTTTTCTCTTTATTTCTTGGTTTTATCGTAGGTTTGATATCAATAATTTTAAGGATTTTAGGAGAAACTATATATTAACACAGAAAACTTATTTTTCAGAAAATATATATGAAGAGAGCGTTCGGTTATTTATTTTATTTTTTTATCCCAGAGACCAGCTAATTTTCTATCTTCAAATGTCAGTTCAACAGTATGCATTGAAATTTCTTTTACAACTCTGAATTTCTCTTCTTCTGCCTTTTCAAGTCGCTTTTTTGCGTACTCAACATACTCATATGAAATATCAATGCCGATGTAATCGTGAAGCATAAGAGATTTGAAAAACAATTTTAGCATCAATGCCCTTGATGTCCAATCACCTCTAAAAACTTTTCTTTTTTTTATTTTTTGGCTAAATTATTTTTGTGATAAAATTTGGAAAGATTTTCGCGGTATTTTTTTTATTTTTATGTTTTGGCAATAGCTCGGTTCTCTCCGGGATTCGTGTGACATGCTCTTCAATAGCTCCACCGGGAAGTTTATTTGACAAGCTATTGAAAGAGGGGGCTGAAAAAATTAGGAATGAAGTAGGGGTCGAAGTTGTCTGGATTTCTGGAAATGCATTTGGAGACGATGTTGATATAGCAAAAGCTTTGAAGAATAAAAAGTTAGATTGCGCTATATTGACCGTGAACGGGCTTAAAACTATATCAAGATACTTTGATGTTCTTGAACTACCTTTTCTTGTCAAAAATTTCAAAGAAGCGGACTTTTTGAGGGGAAGAATGCTCACCATTTTAAATAAGCTTGCCGAGGAAGAAGGTTATGTTATATCGGGGTTAGCTGAGGTAGGGTTTGTTTACCTTTTTTCAAAAACACCTTTGAGGAAATTTGAAGATTTTAGGGGAAAAACATTTTGGGTTTGGGCGGGGCACACAATTGAGGAAGAAGTGGTCAACTTTCTCAAAAAGAATTTCGGAGTTATACCCGTTAAAGCAAATATATGGGATGTTGATAAACTTAAAAAAGAATTAGATATTGTGATTGGAACTCCTTATGTGCTTTTGGTTCTTGGATGGCAGAACGATTTCAAGTTCATGATGGAAGAACCTATTGTTTACCTCACCGCAAGCGGAATAATGAGAAAAGAGGTCTTTGATAAGATGGATAAATCTACTCAAGAAAAACTTATGAAAATACTTTATGAATATTCAGAAAAAGCATCTTTCATCCTCAGGGAGGAAAATATGGGGTCGGAATCAATTTTGCTCAAAAGATTAGGTTATCAGAAAGTTAAGTTTCAAGATATTGATGAACTTGAAAAATTGATTAAAGATGCGGTGTGGAATGAACTTGTGAATAAAAATTATTTGCCAGATTGGCTTGTTGTTTCTGTCGTTAAAGATATACTAAAAATGAGGTTGGGGTCTCAATGAAATTTTTTGCCCAAATATCAACTTTCTCTTTTTTTTATTTTCTTTGACAGTGGGTGAAATCTCTCAACTGCTTCTTCAAGAGTTTTCGGAGATACCTTGGTGTATATTTGAGTTGTTGAGAGATTTGAATGTCCGAGCATTATCTGGACTGCCCTTATATCTGCTCCTTTTGATACAAGATGTGTTGCAAATGAGTGCCGCAGGAGATGAGGATAAAACCCGTATTTTTTCAGTATAAACCAGATGCCTTGTCTAGTTAATTTCTTTCCTTTTTTATTCACAAAAAGGAAGTCGGTTTTTGCTTTTCTGACTTCAAGGTATTTTTCTATCACAGATATTGCTTTTGAGCTTACGGGAACGAACCTTTCTTTTTTTCCTTTACCTTCAACTTTTATCACTCCCTTTTTCATAAGAGAGAGGTCTTCTGTTTTGAGATTTATGAGTTCTGATACACGAAGTCCAGAACCATATAGCAGTTCCAAGATTGCTTTATCTCTCCTTGCGGAAAAGGTATCTTCTCCTTCTTCTATACTTTCAATTTTTGATATTATTGTTTCTTCTGATGGAACAGATGGTGGCTCTCGCAGGTCCTTCAAATTCTTTACCTTTTTTATAATCTTCATAAGATGAGAAAACTTTTCATCTTTTCTCACGAGAAATTTTACGAAGGTTCTGAGTGCTGATAGCTTTCTGTTTATGCTTGTTGTATCGTATAGATTTTTCATTTCGTTTATAAAGTCAGATATTTTATTTTCGTCCAGATTATCAGGATTGATGAATTCAAATATTTGTTTCAGGTCTTTTATGTATGAGTTGATTGTGTTTCTGCTTCTTCCGAGGACAAAAAAGAGATAGGTTTCGAATTCCTTTATCAGTTTCTCTTCGCTTGGGTTAGAATTGTTTTTTTTCAGATTGTTTTCTCTCAACACTTTAAAATTTTACAATTCTCAATAAAGTTCAGATACTTTATATTATTGGTGAAAGATGGATATTCTGAAGATAGAGAGTATAAAGAAATATTTTCCTGTGAGAAGAAATTTATCTGAATTTTTCAAACCGTTATTTATAAGAGCCGTTGACGATGTATCTTTTGATGTGAAAGCGGGAGAGTTTTTCGGACTTATAGGAGAATCAGGATGCGGGAAAACAACTCTTGGAAAGATAATTGTAAAACTTATTCAACCTGACTCCGGAAAAATCATATTTGAAGGGAAGGATATAACTTTTGAAAAATTAAAAGGTGAGATGAGAAGGAATATTCAGATGATATTTCAAAATCCTTTTTCTTCTTTGAATCCAAAGATGAAGGTGAAGGATTTAATTCTTGAGGGGGTTGCGATTCATAAGATTGCTCCGAAAAATATGTGGAAGGATATTTTAGATGATTTGCTTATTTCTTGTGGGCTTTCTCCTGATTTTGCGGAGAGGTATCCAGATGAGCTTTCAGGCGGGCAGAGGCAGAGGGTAGCTATTGCAAGAGCGATAGCGGTAAGACCGAAACTGCTTGTTGCCGATGAGCCGACCTCTTCGCTTGATGTATCTGTCAGAGCTCAAATCCTTGAACTCCTTGAAAAGATAAGAAGAGAGCAGAAATTAAGCATAATTTTTATAAGTCATGATATAAGCACCATAAAAGCTTATGCCGATAGGGTAGCTGTGATGTATCTTGGTAAAATTGTAGAGATAGGAAAAAAAGATGATATTATCTCAAATCCACTTCATCCTTACACAAGGTTTCTTCTCAACTCCGTCATTGATTTCAGAAGGGTTATCAATGAGGGGAGATATCAACTTCTTGAAAGAGATATAGGCGAGGTATCTTATCGGTTTTCAAATACAAGGGGCTGTAATTTTGCAGAAAGATGTCCTTTCAAACAAAAAATTTGCGAGGAGGAACCCCCTTTTGTTGAAGTTAATGGAAGAAAGGTTTTGTGCCACTTTGCTGGAAAAATATGAGAGGCGATAAGATAAGGATAGGTTTTTTTGGGACCCGTGGTGTTCCTGCGAGCTACTCAGGTTTTGAAACATTCTACGATAAACTTATAAAGCATCTTTCTTCTGAACCAGATTTCGAGATAACAGTATTCAACAGGTCAAATTATCTCCGCTATCCTTTTAGGTATTTCAAGGGAGCGAAAGTTATTTCTCTTCCGTCTCTTCCTCAAAAACATCTTGATACATTATCTCACACGTTTTTATCTTTTCTGTATTCGCTCTACTACTCTTTGAGTTTTGATATTGCTCTGATATGTATTGTTGGGAATTCGGCGGTCTTACCTTTTTTCAAGGCGTTCGGTATAAAAACTATTTTGAATGTTGATGGTGAGGATTGGAGAAGAAAAAAATGGGGGAAAATTTCTTCTTTTTATCTCAGGTTATCTGAAAAAATTGCTGGTAAATTTGCAGATATTATAGTCGCTGATGCTCTTGAAGTAAAAAAGTATTACGAGAAATTTTGTCCATCTCATAAGATAGTTTATATACCTTACGGAGGACTTGAAGAAGATGATTTGAAAAGAGCAGAACTTCTTGGAGATGATGAGGAGTTTTTGAGTAAATTTGGAATTGAAAGGAGAAAGTATTTTCTTTTTGTGGGGAGATTGGTTCCGGAGAATTCTCCGCACGTTCTCATAAGTGCTTTTAAGAGAGCAAAAGATAGGTTGCCGAAGGATTTCAAGCTGGTTATTGTTGGAGATGCTCCTTATGAAACGCTCTATAAAGATTATCTGAGAGGGTTGAGCAAAGGTTGTGATTCAATTGTTTTCACAGGTTATCAGTTTTCGTCATCTTACATAAAACTTTCTCAAAACGCTTTTTCTTTTGTGCTATGTGCAACTGTTGGGGGGACTCATCCTGTGCTTGTTGAGCAGATGTCAATAGGTTCTCTGATAATTTCTTATGATACACCATCTAATAGAGAAGTTCTGGGGGATTGCGGTTTTTATTTTTCTTCTGAATCTGAACTTGAGAAGATATTGGTAGAAGTTGTGAAATTAGATGAAGAGAAAATTTCTGAAATGAAGAGCAGAGCAAAAAGCAGAGCAAGAGAGAGTTATTCCTGGAAAGAAATATCTATGAAATATGCTGAACTTTTCAGAAATGTTTTGAGCAGATGATTTTTAAGGATTAGATTTTCGGTTTTCTATCTCTCGGATTATTTCTTGGGTTATTTTGTTCCATTCGTATCTTTTTGAATTTTCAAGTGCGTTCTTTGATATTTCTTCTCTTATCTTTTCATCAAAGCTCATCAATTCTATTTTTTTGATTAGTTCTTCTTGGTTTGAAAACAGCATTCCTGTTTTCCCATCTTCAATTACATCTTTATAACCTTTTATATTTGAGGCGATGGGAGGAGATGCGCAAGCCATACTTTCTATAAGGACAATTCCGAAGCTTTCTCCACCTTTTGACGGAAAAACACAGAAATCAGAAGAAGCATAGATTTCGGGAAGAATTTTCTCCGGTACGAATCCCTCAAATTCTATATTCTTTTCTCGTGTTTTTTCTTTCTCTACGATATTTCTCATAGGTCCGTCTCCTACTATTTTGAGTTTCAGGGGGAGTTTTTTCCCGTTTTTAATCCCGAACTTTTTTACTTTTCGGAACGCAGAAAGAAGTATGTCAATTCCTTTCCTCTCATCAAGCCTTCCGACAAAAAGCATATTTACCGAATCTTTTTTCTTTTCAGCTCTGTGAGGTGAATAAATTTCTGTATCTATTCCGGGCGGTATTATTTTCATATCCTGTTTTCCGAAGTATTTTTCTATTTCGTTTTGCGCTAGCTTTGAGACAGCAATTTTCACATCTATCTTTTTTAAAAAGGGTTTCATAAAATTCTTGAAGAGAATATATCCCAAGTTTGGTTTTTCTGTTACCGAGTGAAATATTCCGACGAATTTTTTTGTCTTTGCGAATGCTGTTGCCGGGTATGGGAGAGTCAATCCAAGAGGACCTTGAAGTATTACCGCATCGCATTCATAAGATGAGAAAAATTTTTTCATTCTGAATATATCAATAGGAGAAATGAGTGTTATGTAGCATCTTGTTCCGTTCGCATAAACATGGATAAGTTTTCCGAACCTCATAACCTTTCCGCCAAGTTTTTCTATTTCTATTTCTTCGGGGGGTTTATGTTTTGTTCCTCCTGTTATTACAACAACTTCAAAGTTACTCTCGAGTAGTTTTTTTGCAAGAAAGAATGAGTGTTTTGAAACACCGCTTGGTACAGGGGGGAAGCTATCCGATACCAGAATAATTTTTCTTTTTTCTTCACCTGACATATTTTTGAGAAAAGCGCTTTTATACTTTTGATGAAATATTAGTTTTTCTGAAAGCCATTATCAGAATCTGTGGGATATTCCGCCTGTTATAAAGCTTTGTCCAAATGAATGGAGTTCTAATGTAAGGTATGTTTGTGGATTAAGGTAGTAATCTCCACCTACTACGACGAAAAATTTTGATTCATTTCTGCTCTTTAAAACTTCTCCGTTTTCTAACTTTATCATGAAGTCCTTGTATCCCACGCCCACATATACGAGGTAAAATTGAGTCCTAAAACTCATCGTAGGTGTTATTTGCCAGAATACATTGTTAGGGAAGACCTTTTTGGTATCTTTGAGAAAGGGAGATATTTCCATGTGTGAGTCAAGATTTATATTTACATCTCTTTCTTTTGAGAGGAAGGAAATTTTAGCTCCAAGCCCGAACTGGTTAAGTGTAGGGATGTAATCTATGGGAGGCATATTTCTTACTCCGACGAATACATATGAAAATAGCTCATCAAGGAACGAGTATCCGAACCTTGCGGATATACCAAGTGAGGAGATGGGATTTTTTATCGTTTCGGTTTTGTTTGAGTCAAACATTGAAAAGTAAACGAAACCCCCGAGGTCAAAAGTTCCAATTTGAGGTGTAATGACTCCACCACCTGCGAGGAATCCAATAAGAGCTATTACCTGACAGAACATAAAAATAATTTTACAATTTTTGGGTTCAGGATGCGATACATTATCTATGGCGTGATGGTGTTTTTGAATTTATGTTTTGAATTTTTTTACAAGTTCTTCAAGTGATTTTGCTATTTTCAGAATTTCCTGAGTTTTTGCCTGACTCATAAGCACAAATTTTATTATCTCGTTAGAGGATGCTTCAAGTTCAGATACTGATTTTCTCACTTCATCTATTCTGTTATATTGCTGTTCTATTTTATCTTTTGCTGACTTTGTATTTTCATTTATTTTTGATATGTTTTCCATAATGAAGTTGCACATTTTTCCTGCTTCGGATATGAGGTTTGTGATTTCCTTTATCTCATTTGATTTTGTTTCGAGCTCGTTTTGACAGGAGTAGAGAAAGTTTTGTATTGTTCTCGTGAAGTCCTCTATGCTGTTGAGGTTTTCTTGAATGTTTTTCATTACATACTCTATTTTGAACGAGAAATCTCTGATATTTTCTATTTTGGTTTTTATATCTTTGAAGTTTCTTTCTATATCTCCGTAAGAGCCCATGATTTTGTTGAAATTATTTTCAATGTTTTGTTTTGAAGTTATTATTTCTGAAATGTAGCTTTCAAATTTGTTTTTTACGATTTGGGTTTGAGAGAGGGATATTTGATGTAGTTCCTTGACATTTTGTTTTATGAGTTTTACATTTTCTTCTATGTTTTTTGATATTTCTTTTATTTCTTCTGCTATTATGCTGAATTCCTTTCCTGATTCTCCTTTTTCATGTGAAGCGACTATGTGTGCATTTATCGCAAGGAGATTCGTATCATCGATAAGTTCAAGAAGTTCTGAAAGCAGTTCGTTGAGAGAATCCATGATTTTCCTCATCATTTCAAAATCGCCCGCAAATTTATCTCTGCTTTGAATTATTTTTGATATGCCTTCTTCAATGCTGTTTATCTCCTGCTGTATGTTATAAAAACTTTCGTTTATATTCTGCATTGAGGTTTCTGAAAATGATATGCTTTCTGAAATATCTCCGATGATGTTTTTTATTGATTTTACTTTATCTTGAATTGAAGTCCACTCCTTGCTCATTTCAAGTACTGACGGAATATCTTTATATGTTTTTACAACATTCTGGAATTTTTCTAGAACTTCTTTTAGTGATTCATATATATTTTCTACTCTTTTTTCTAATTCTGATATTTCTATTTTTCCTCTTTTTGTTTCGGTTTCTAATTTTCTTATGTCTGACATGACTTCTTCCAAAGTTGTGCTTATTTCAGATGTATCGTTGTATATCATTTCAACAGATTCAAGGATTTTCCCTATTTCTTTTCCCTGAAAGGCGAAATTTGTTTTCATTTTATCTGCCATTTTGTGAATATCTCTTGATATAGAAATAAATCGCAAAGACGAGTTTCTTATCTTTTCTATTTCATCTTTGAGTATGTCTATCATGTTTGCGAATGAAGCCGCGATTTCTCCGATTTCGTCCATGGTTTCTATTTTTGGTTTTTCTGTCAGGTCTCCTTCTTTTGAAATTCTTTCAGATATATCTCTTATTCTTTTGAGTGGAGCCATGTTTGAATTGAGAAGTATCGTGGAGATTATCATTATTCCTATTGTTATAGCTAATCCCAAAAGTCCGATATTCGTTATTATCTTTGTGAATTCCGATTCAAAGTTTCTCATTGAGACAGCTAGAACTGTAAAACCTTTTATTGTTTCTTTTTTTTCACCTTCTCCTAATATAGGGAGTTCCTCTCTGGTAATCTTTACTGGGTCAAGGAAAACTATTACTTCTTCTCCTGTTGTTGTTTTCTTTTCTAATATCTGCTTTTTGAGAGCTTGTGAGTCAGATGATAAGATTTTGTTTACCGACCTTTTGATGAACCATATAAGGTCATCGACTATTTTTTCATCTTTCGTTTTGTATACTATTATATCTCCGTTGGGTTTTACTGCTGCCGAGAAAACCACATCTTTATCTTTCATAAAAAGTTCTATGACTTCTGAAAGAAGGAGCTTATCTTCCTGTAAAAAGCCGTATGTTATTGATGAGTGCTTGTTAAGGAATTCAGATATTTGACTCCCCTTTGAATTTATCTGCTCCTTGAATAGCTCCCTGAAATTGATGTATATTACACTTCCGATTATTATTGAAAGCAGAATTATTACCACAAAAAATGTACCTATTATTTTTACTCTGAGCGAATTTAACTTCATACAATTTATTTTAATTATGTTTGAGTTAAAGTCAAGTTATTTTGTTGTTGTGGTGTAAAGTAGTTTTGAGGTATTGCTAAAAAGTAAAATCCGTTTTCCCAGAGTTCTTCTTTAAATTTCGTAGAAAAAGATATTTTTCTTTTGTATTCAAATAAGGAGCTTTTGTATTCCACTATGACTTTCAGGTTTCCATCTTTCTGTGCTGATAGTATTTCTTTGAGTTTTTTCAACTTCTCATCAACCATGTTGTAGCCCGGTACATTTATGAGAATAGCTAAATTTTCTATTTTGAAGAATTTTTTTGATACTATAAGGTTTTTACCGGACCTTTTTCCCAAAAATACATACAACTCATCTTTTTTGATTTTCTCTCCTTCCTTGTTGATAAGGAGGACTTCATATTTTGAAGCTTTTCCATTAGCTCTTACATTAAGTATGAATCCGTATTTTGATGGGGTGATCCATTCTACTATTCCTGCTATTTGAACAAAATCTTTTATTTCTATGGGGAATATTCCCTGTGTTATACTGTTTATTTCATCTTCTATAATTATCCGTGAAAGGGGTATTCCTATTACTTCAATCTCCATTCTATCTAACTCTTCTTGTGTGATTTCTTTTCCGTTTATTTTATCGAACAGGTTGACTTTTCCTGAAAGGAATGCTTCAAACATAGTTAGAGCTTTTTTTCTGTCTATGAATTCATAAAAGGCGTTAGCTTTAATGAGGATTTCCACTATTTTTTTATTTATTTTGAATCTCTGGCAGTTTCGGAGGAATGATTCAAAGCTGTTTATTTTTATTTTTTCTCGCATTTGGATTATTGCTTTTGCTGCTGCTTCTCCAAGCCCTTTTATACCTCCAAGTCCAAATCTTATTGCATCTCCCTCAACAGAAAACTCGTAATTGCTTTTTGTTATTGATGGAGGAAGGATTTTAAATCCGAGTTTTAAAAGTTCTTCAATATATGAGGTTAATTTTTCAAAGTTGTTCATTTCAGATGAAAGCAGTGCTGCCATATATTCAAGGGGATAATTTGCTTTAAGGTATGCGGTGACATATGATAGGAATGCGTATGCGGCTGAGTGAGATTTATTGAACGCATATCCTGCAAATTTCTCCATGATGTCAAATATTTCAATTGCTTTGCTTTCTTCTATACCGTTTTCAATACAGCCACTTATGAATCTTTCTCTCATTTGTGCCATAAGGTCTGCTTTCTTTTTTCCCATGGCTTCGCGTAAGATGTCAGCTTCTCCCATAGTGAAGTTTGCGAGTATGTTTGCTGCGAACATTATCTGCTCTTGATATAAGAAATTTCCGTATGTTTCCTTGAGTATTGGTTCAAGGAGAGGATGAGGATATTCAACCGGTTTTAAACCTTTTTTCCTTTCAATGAAGTCATTTACCATGCCTGATTGAATGGGTCCGGGTCTATACAGAGCGACCGCTGCTATGAGGTCTTCAAATATTGACGGTTCTAACTTTTGAAGCAGTTCTTTCATTCCCGCACTTTCAAACTGAAATACACCGAAAACATCCCCTCTTTTGAGCATATCGTATGTTTTTTTGTCATCTAATGGTATGTTGTGAAAATTGATTTCTTTTTTATATCTTTGTTTTATGAGTTCAAAGGTTTTGTTTATTACTGTGAGCGTTTCAAGTCCAAGGAAGTCAAATTTCACGAGACCTATCTTTTCCAGATTTTCCATATCGAACTGAGTTGTGAAGCCATCTTTTGATCTGTGTATTGATGTATAATCTGTTATGGGTTTGTCTGATATGATGAATCCAGAGGCGTGGGAACCGACGTGCCTTATTAATCCTTCTATTTTTTTCGCGTTTTCAAATATTCTTTTGAATCTCGGGTTTTCTTCAACTTTTGTTCTGAACTCCTGAATTTCGTTATATGCGTCTTCTATTGTCCATTTTCTTGAAGGTTCTTGTGGGATAAGTTCTGCGAGATAAGAGACATCTTCAAGGGGTTCATCAAAAATTCTTCCGACATCTCTTATTGCTGCTCTTGCCCCGAATGTTCCGAAGGTTATTATGTGGGACACATTTTCTTCACCATATTTTCTTTTAACATACTCTATGACTTCATCTCTTCTCTCTTTGCAGAAATCAACATCTATGTCTGGCGGTTTTTCTCTTTCTGGGTTGAGAAATCTTTCAAAAATAAGTCCATATTTTATGGGGTCTATTTTTGTTATTCCGAGAGCCCATGCTACGATTGAGCCAGCTGCTGAACCTCTTCCGGGTCCGACCATTATCCCATTTTGCCTTGCGTAATTTATGAAGTCCTCAACTATAAGGAAATACGAAGAGAAGTTCTTTTTTGAAATAACATCAAGCTCTTTTTCCATTTGTTCGTAGTATATTTTCTCATCAAATTTTTCTCCTCTTTCTTTTTTTTCTTGTAGTAGTTTTTTTATACCTTCGTATGCTTTTTTTCTCAGGGTTTCGTCTGGGTTGCCAAATTCTTTTGGTTTGGGTATTTTGAGCTCTTTGGGTTTTTTGAACTCAAATGTGCATTTTCTAATTATTTCTTCGTGTGAGTTCAAGGAGTCAGGTATATCTTTGAATATCTCCATCATTTCATCTTTTGATTTGACATATAGTCCTTTGACTTTGTATCTGAACCTGTTTTCGTTTTTCAGTTTTTCTCCGTAGGCAATACATACGAGTATATCTTGGATTTCGTATCCTTCGGGATCGGCGTAGTGGCAGTCGCCAGTTGCTACCGCTTTGATTTGAAAGTCCTCTGAGAATTCAAGTAAATACTGATTTATTTTTTTCTGAATCGCTACCGTTGCTATATCTTCTTCTCTTTTTGGATTTGCAGGTTCTGCTCTCATTATTTCAAGATAAAAATCATCTTTGAATATGCTTTTGAGTTCAAGGACTTTTTCTTTTGCTTTATCTATTTTCCCTTCTGCTATGAGACGTGGGATAATTCCGTTGAGACATCCAGAAAGCACTATTAATCCTTCCTTATACTCGTAGAGTGTTTTGAAGTCGATTCTTGGTTTTCTATAAAATCCTTCAACATTTGCTATTTTCAGAAGGAGACAGAGGTTTTTGTATCCTATCTCGTCTTTTACAATCAGTGTGGCGTGATAATTTTTTTCCTCTTGAGTTTTTTCTGAAAGAGAACTTGGGGCTATGTATATTTCGCAACCTATTATGGGTTTTATTCCATGCTCTTTTGCTTTGTAGAAAAATTCAACTGCTGAGAATATGTTGCCATGTTCTGTTATAGCTATAGCGTCTATTTTTCTTTCTTTTGCTCTTGATACGAGTTGATCAATAGTCATTGCTCCGTCAAGTATGCTGTAATGTGAATGTGTGTGAAAGTGTCCGATCATCAGAAAAAATAAATTTTATTATTTCACTTTTCGGTTTTTTGTGAGCAAAATTTTTGTATCTCAAAACTCTTTAATTTTGGTAATGCGGGTTTGAAAGATGTTCTCTGGAATAGTTGAGGCAACAGGTGAGGTTGTTGATATAAAGTATCTTGATGGAGGTGGAAGGCAGATAGCTATTTCAACCAATTTCAATTTCAAAAAAGGTCAGTCCGTAAGCATAAACGGAGTGTGTCTTACAGTCGTTTCAAGCAGTAAAAATAAAGTCAAATTTGACCTATCTCCTGAGACATTGAGGAGAACGAATCTTGGTAGTATCAAAATTGGTGATTATGTTAATATTGAGAGAGCTTTGAAATTGACAGACAGGATATCGGGGCACTTTGTTCAGGGACATGTTCTCACAACACTGAAAATTTTAGATATAGTGAGGTTTGGAGAATTTTCAAGGTTTGAGTTCCAAATGAAAGACGAAATAAGAAAATATATTATAGAGAAAGCTTTTGTTTCCATTGATGGTATATCTTTAACTATTTCCGAGGTCAGAGAAAATTCATTTTTTGTTGATGTAATTCCGGAGACATGGAAAATAACGAATCTCAAATTCAGGAAGGTTGGGGATGAGGTGAATTTTGAGCCAGATATAATCGTTAAGGTTGTTGCGGATCTCCTTCCAGATATTCTGAAATCATTTTTGCAAAGCGAGAAAAAATAGAAGATTTAGGTCAGATTTAAATTTAAAACGATTCTAAAATAGCTTTGATGAGGTTTGAGAATTTTTGAGGCGTGATAAAATGAGCTCACTACTATCGCAGAAAAGAAAGTCGGAGAGAAAGAGAATATATGCGGGTCTATTTGATTTTGACGGAACAGTAGCAGATACTGAGAAACTTCACTACCTTGCTTTCAATAAAGTTTTGAGGAAATTCGGTATTGAACTTACCTGGGAAGATTATATGAAAAAATACCTCGCTTATACTGATTTTGATTTTTTTAAAGTCATTTCAAAAGAACTGAAACTTGAGCTTACAGAAAAAGATATAAATTCCTTATGTCTTGAAAAAGCTGAAATCTTTGGAAATTTTTTGAAATCAGGAGAAGTTGAAATCTATAAAGGGGTGAAAGAGTTTATTGAGTATTTTGGAAGTAAGTATCCTTTGGGTATAGTTTCTGGTGCCTTGCGAGAGGAGATTGAGCCGGTCCTTGAAAAAAATGAAATATCTAAATATTTTAAGTTCATAGTTTCTGCGAAAGATTATTCAGAAGGGAAACCATCTTCGGAGCCCTTTGAAGTTGCACTGAAAAAACTCGCTGATCTTGGGATAGAATTCGAAAGAGAGGGAGTGGTAGCTTTTGAGGACTCTCTGCATGGAGTTCTTTCGGCGAAAAGAGCTGGACTCCTTGCTGTTGCGGTTGAGAACTTTTACAAAAAAGAAGAACTTATATCATACGGAGCAGATATTACACTTGAAAGTTTTGCTATTGAGCCAGAAGAAATAGAAAAAATGATTCTTGATAAAATCTCAAAGAGAGTTTTCAGTAGTGAAAGAGTGATACTTGTTCCAGAAAATAGGCAGAATACCTTTGCTTTCAAGGTGAAAAAAGATAATAATTTGCATACTCACCTTGGAGTTCTGAAAGGGTCAGATATTCTTGGCAGATATTACGGAGATAGCGTCAGAACAAACAAAGGATATGTTTTTTTTATTCTTGAGCCGAACCTTTACGATAGAGTGATGAAACTGAAAAGGAAGAGCGCAATAGTATACCCAAAAGACAGTGCTTTTATGATTTTTCTTTCTGGAATAGGTCCCGGTAGCAGAGTTATAGAAACGGGCAGTGGTTCAGGAGGTCTCACAATTCCGCTTGCTCATTTCGTCAGACCCGATGGAAAAGTATATGTCTACGAAATACGAGATGATTTCATAGAGATATTGAAAGAGAATCTCAAAGAAAACGAACTGGAGGACTTTGTTGAGATAAAAAAAAGAGATGTTTATTTGTATGGTTTTGACGAAAGAGATGTTGATGCTGTCTTTTTAGATCTGCCAGAACCCTGGCACTGTGTCAGATATGCGTGGGAATCTCTGAAACCTTCTGGTGTGCTTGTATCTGTCTCTCCTACTGTAAATCAAACAGAGATAATGTGCGAGGTGATGAGGAGAGAAGGATTTATTCTTGTAGATACATTTGAAGTTCTTGTGAGAAGGTTTTTAGCAAGGGAGGGAAAGTCCCGTCCTTTTGAGCAGATGATAGCTCATACCGCCTATATATCTCTTGGGAGGAAAATCAGTAAAAAGTGAGATGGTTTTCAGAACATAGATGAAAAAAGACCTTTTTTCCCTTCTTTTAATTTTTCGTATATCATTTCCGCTGCTTTTATAGCTCCTATTGCGAACACCCTGCGTGAAGATGCTCTGTGAGTTATTTCTATTCTTTCTCCGTCTCCGAGGAAAAATACTGTGTGGTCTCCGACAACATCTCCTCCTCTTACCGCGAACACTCCGATTTCATCTTTCTGTCTCGGTCCCGCTATTCCTTCTCTCCCGAAAACTCTTTTCCCTCCTAAGACATCAGCAAGTTTAAGAGCCGTTCCAGATGGGGAATCCTTTTTCATTCTGTGATGGATTTCAACTATTTCAACATCAAAGTCGGGAAGGTTTTTCTTTATTTCGGGTAAGATTTTGAGAAGAAGGTTTATTCCTCTGCTCATATTCGAACTCATAAATATCGGGGTCTTTTCTGATAGCTCTTTTATTTTTTCCTCCTGTTCTTTTGAAAATCCTGTGGTTCCTATAACGAAGCCGATTTTAAGGTTATTTTTTGTGCAGTGTTCTATAAATGGTATTATAACTCCAGGTTGGGAGAAATCTACTATTATATCTGGTTTTTCTTGAATTTTATCTAAATCTTCGGGAGCAGATAATATAGGGAAATCATATTCTATGTTGAATATTTTTTTCGGGGATTCGTTTTTGAATTCTTCTTTTTCTATTCCTGCTACTATTTTTATTTTTTTTTCATAAGCTACTTTTACGATTTCCCGTCCCATTTTTCCAAGTATTCCACATATTGCTATTTTCATCTGCATAGGTATTCCAAAAAGATAATGAAAAGTTCTGGAATTTGAAAAACTGAAGCATATTTTTTGGTTCAATAAATTTTTTTATTATGGCTGTTTCAAAGGTTTTTCACGATGAAGTTCCTTTTGACCCTAAACTTGAAAAAGCTGTTTTAGGTGGAATTCTTCTGAAAGGAGAGCTTATAGAAGATGTTATTCATATTTTAGGGAAAGAACCTGAGGATGCGTTTTTTGACCCTGTATGTAGGCAGATTTTTCAAGCCATGCTTTCTATAAGAAAAAGAGGAGAAGAGATAAACCCTTTTTCTGTGATTGAGGAACTGAAGATGCTGGAAAGGTTAGATAGAGTTGGGGGAGAGGAGTTTATATTATCTTTGCCGTCGTATATACCATCTGCTGCTTTTTTGGAAAATTTCACGCGAAAGCTCAAAGAGAAGATGATTTTGAGGAAGTTGAGCCAGAAAATGAAGACATTTTTAGAGGAGATATACTGGGGAGTTCCGAACACATGGGAATTTCTCTCAAAAGTTGAAAAAGAAATAGGAGAGATAGCTCAACAATCTGTTAACCCAGATTTCTATTCAATGGAAGATATTGTTAGTTTTGTCTCCGAGGAGGTAATAGGAGATTCAGTTAGGCAAGCGATCCCTTCCGGTTTCCCGTCCTTAGATGAGAAAATTGTCGGATTTCATCCGGGAGATTTTGTGATAATTGCGGGAAGACCTGGTATGGGGAAAACAAGTTTTGCTCTCTCAATAGCTTATTATATGGCGAAGGAAGATATTCCTGTTTGTTTTTTCTCAATTGAGATGCCGATAAGGTTGATTCTTCTTCGTCTGCTTTCTATGCACAGCGGTATCCCTTTGAAAAAGATAATAGCAAAAGAGCTTTCTGAGTCAGAAAAAAATAAGCTTTCTGTTTCTGCAAGAGAAATATCTTCTTTGCCGATTTACCTGAACGATAACGCCTATGGAATAACTCAGATAAGGTCTCTTGCAAAAAGAATCAGGGAGGAAAAAGGAGTGCAGGCGGTATTTATAGATTATATTCAGCAGATGTCTGTTGATTGGAAAGTTGAAAGGAGAGAAGAGGAGATATCAACAATATCGCGGCTTTTGAAATCGCTTGCGAAGGAGCTTGATATACCCGTTATCGCTCTTTCACAGCTGTCGCGGGAGCCGGAGAGAAGAGGAGAAAATAAAAGACCACAGCTTTCTGACCTGAGAGAATCCGGCAGTTTAGAGCAGGATTCAGACATAGTTCTGATGCTTTACAGGGACCACTATTATAACCCCTGTCCCCGTTCTGCTTCTTTAAATGATGTTGAGAGTGAGAGCAGTTTTGAATGTTGCGAGAGAGCCAGGATCTCAGAAGCAATAATAGCTAAAAACCGAAATGGTCCAACCGGTGTTGTGAATATAAAGTTTTTGGGTGAGTGCTGTTTATTTGAAGATATACGTTATACCCGCACAAAGTGAATTTTGGTTTTGTTTTTCGCCTTCAAAATCATATACTTGAATTTTTCTCTTTTCTTCTGATTTTTCTATTCGAAGTCAACTATATCTTTCATGGGGCTAAGTTGTCGCACTACCCCATCTCTTATTGCTATTGCTGAAACTGCCTCTGCTACGGTATCAACTACTCTCATATCAAATATAGATGGCACTATATATTCCTCATAGAGTTCGGATTCATCTATTAGGTTTGCGATAGCATACGCTGCTGCTATTTTCATATCGTATGTTATTTTTTTTGCTCTTACGTTGAGGACTCCCTTGAAGAATCCAGGATACACCAGAGCGTTGTTGATCTGGTTTGGGAAATCTGACCTTCCTGTGGCAACTATTCTTGCGTATTTTTGAGCTTCTAATGGATGTATTTCTGGGATCGGGTTAGCAAGGGCGAAGACTATGGATTCCTTTTCCATAACTTTCAGGTCTTCTGCTTCTAATATGTTCCCTACGGAAAGTCCAATAAATACATCTGCACCTTTCAGAGCTCCTTTGAGGTCTCCCGTGTAGTTATCTGGATTTGTGTATTGGGCGATTTCTCTCTGATAATCGTTCAGAGCGTTCTCTCCGTTCCGTCCTATTGCTCCTTTTTTATCGCATAGTATTATGTTTTTTACTCCGACTTTCAGGAGTATGTTAGCCGTTGCCAGACCGGCAGCTCCCGCGCCGTTTATGACAACTTTTATATCCTGCAGACCTTTTTCTACGATTTTTAGTGAATTTATAAGTGCTGCCAGAATAATGATAGCCGTTGCGTGCTGATCATCGTGCATAACGGGGATGTCAAGTTCTTCTTGCAATCTTTTTTCAACTTCAAAGCATTTTGGAGCTGCTATATCTTCAAGGTTTATTGCTCCAAAAACGGGAGATATACTTTTCACGATTGATACGATTTCATCTGGATCTTGTGATGCGAGGCATATCGGGAAACCGTTTATTCCTGCAAATTCTTTTAATATTGCTGCTTTTCCTTCCATAACCGGTATAGCTGCATACGGTCCTACATTGCCAAACCCAAGCACTGCGCTCCCGTCTGTTACTATGGCTACCGTGTTTGATTTTATAGTGTGTGTGAAAACTATATCGGGGAACTTTTCTATTGCTTTGACAATTCTACCTACTCCGGGAGTGTATACGCGTGAGAGGTCTTCTGTTGTTGATATTTTCCGTTTTGATATTACTTCAAGCTTACCTCCAAGATGTGCGAGAAAAGTTCTGTCTGATACTCCTTCTATTTTTACCCCTTCAAGCTCTGATAACTCTTTTATTATTTCTTTTGCGTGATTTCCGTCTCTGACATTTATGTGTATTTCTCTTGTTACCCACTCTCTCCCTGTTTCTACGAGCGTTATTCCTCTTACTTCTCCTCCTTTTCGTGTTATTGTAGATGTCAGATTCCCGAGCATTCCGGGAACATTTCTGAACCTCAACCTTATGAGTATTGTATATGCTGGTGATGAGCTAAAAAACATTCTTGCTCAAACAATATATTTGCGATTTTACAAAATTTTGCTATACTTGCGACTTTTTTTGCTAGAAGGTCATTGATTATTTTATCATCTCATAAAAACTTACATTCTTATCTTCTCCTTCAGTATATTTTCTATTTCTTCTGCATGTTTATCTGGGGTTACTTTTTCGAATATGAAAGATATTTTTCCTTCGGGGTCTATGAGGAATGTTTTTCTTTGTGCGGAACCGTTCGGCTTGCCTACTTCAAACTTTTTTATTATTTCTCCTTTTTCATCTGCTATGAGTTCATACGGAAGATTATATTTTTCCTTGAATTTCTTTTGAGTTTCTAATTTATCTTTGCTTACCCCTATTATCTCAACTCCATACTTTTTGAGATTTTCAAATCTGTCTCTTATATTGCATACTTCTTTTGTACATCCTGGTGTAAAAGCTTTTGGGAAGAAGAAGAGTATAACCCATTTACCTTTAAGCTCTTGTGATGTGATTTTTTGTCCCGATGATAAGACACCTTCAAATTCCTGTATTTTATCTCCTACTTTCAGCATTTTCGCAACAAAAAATATATAGTATTCCAGCAACAAAATATATTTTTATGATTTATTTTCCTGTTGATAGGTTAGGCATAACAAAATTTGAAGACAGAAATTTTTTGATTCCTCTCCCTTCTTCTTTGACTCTGGACCTGAAAAATTATGTTTCGCTTATGGGAGTTCTGAATATGTCTCCTGATTCTTTTTATATAGGTTATGACAGCGAAAAGGAAGCTCTGAAAGCTGTTGAGAAGATGATAGAAGAGGGAGCTGACGTAATAGATGTTGGTGGGCAATCAACTCGTCCCGGAGCCGAAGAAATTCCAGAAGAAGAAGAGATAAAAAGAATAAAGATAATAGAGAAGATAAAAAAGATTTTCCATAATATTCCTGTATCTGTTGATACTTATAGGAGTGAGGTAGCAAAGGTTGCTTTTGATTGTGGGGCTGATATTCTGAACGATATTTCTGGTTTCAGGTTTGACCCAAAGGTTTTAGATGTCTGTAAACTCTATCGCGCTCCGGCTATTGCTATGCATATTACAGCTAAACCAAAAGTTATGCAGAACTACACCCTTGAAGACCATGTCCTTTTAGATGGTATAATAAACTACCTTTCTGAATGCGCAAATCTGGCAAAGCAGAAAGATGTGAATGTTATTTTGGACCCAGGAATAGGTTTTGGGAAAAGACCCCATCAGAACCTTATAATAATAAATCAGCTTGAAAAGATAGCTCAGATTGGTTATCCTGTTCTTATTGGGGTTTCAAGGAAATCATTTATAGGGTTTGCGATGGACCCTTCGAATCCTCCACCTCCATCTGAGAGGTTAGAGGGGACTATATCTGCTTGCGTTATATCTCTTTGTAAAGGAGCAAGAATTTTGAGAGTGCACGATGTTTTGAAGGTTAAGAATGCTTTAAAGATAGCCGTTTCTATACTGATGGAAAACTTCTCTCATGAAAAAAGAATCTCCTCGTAGAATTTTTCCGTAGTATAGCATATTTTAAGGAAATTTTTTTCTTCCAGTATTAAAATAAAATTAGAAGGAGATTTTTTCAGAACGGGGCTCACTCGGAACGGGGTCATAATATATAAATCAATTTTTTGAATTGCAATATGATATTGCTGGTTTTATACGATAAAGAAAATATTGAAGATTAAATTTTATTGACGCTAAAATAAAAGAAAGAATGAATTGCTTTTTTTGGGTGAGAAAAAGATGGCGGAGAGAACAAAGATGAATATAAAATCTTGCCCATTGCTCTTTCTGGTTATTTATATACTCAACGCTCTTTTGACCTTTGAGTCCTACGCACAAGATATTTTCTCTCACAGGTTTGAAGAGGCAAAATCGTACTTTGAAAAAGGGGACCTTCTGCAAGCTTACATAAATTTTTCAATAGCTTATGAATACGCAACAAATAATCAGCAAAAAGCTGAGATCAAAAAGTATTTAGGAGATATTCTTTTCAGGTGGGGCGATACATTTGCAGCAGAAGAAGTTTATTTTTCTGCTCTTAATATGTCTCCTAAATCTTTTGATTTGCTGAAAAGGGTTGTTATAGCCAAAGCAGAGAACCTTTCTGATGACTTTTACAAATTCTTTGAAAAGATTCCAAAAGATAAGATTGATTCTGAGCTTCTTTATTATCAGGGAAAGTACGTTCTTTTGAAGGAGAAAGACCCCCGTAGGGCTTGCGATATTCTTGATTCGGTCAGACGTGAAAGTGAGTATTTTTTTAAAGCGTCTTATCTTTGTGGAGTTGCTATGATAATGGTAGGAGATAGAAGCGAAGCTCTGAGACGCTTTGAAAGAGCTACTTTTGCTTCTGATGAAGAGCTCAGCAACAACGCTAATTTATCCGTTGCCCGTATATATACAGATATGGGAAGGTTTCAGGATGCTCTTCCGTATTACCTGAAAATTCCAAGTTCTTCACCGTTATTTTATGAGTCCAAATACGAGGTCTGTTGGGTTTTTTATGGACTTGAAAACTATCAAGAAGCTCAAAGATGTATTGATTACTTCAAGAATGCTCCTAAAACTCATCTTACAAAGAGAATAGAGGTTTTGCAATCCTTCCTGAATATGAGGGAAGATCTTGTGAGCGCTTTTTTAACTTTTACTGCGATCTCCGATTATTCGCAGGCGCTTTTATCAAGAATAATTGATGCCGAAAAAACACCTAAATCTTTCTGGGATAAAGATTGGATAAAGTACTTTGCTTCAAGAGAACCAGACATAAAATCTTTCATTCAATTTTTCCCTGAGTACAGAATGTTTGAAAAAAGAAAAAAATACATATCCTCTTTGAGAGACGAGATAAAATCTATACTGGCGGATATTCAGAGGATAAGTAGCACATCTACTCTTGTTGCTGATAGGTCTGTGAAAAAATATCTTGAAAGGGTTTGGCTTATTCAGGAGAGAATTTTAAATATGCTATCTGATTCTGTGATGAAAGGTGCAGATTATGATGAGAAAAATCTCTGGTTCACACTGTATTCTCTCACAGAAGAGTTGAAGGGTATTGACCTGAAAGCAAGGGAGCTTGTTGCTTTATCATCTGTGAAAATATCTGAAATCTCGCGCTCACCAGAATTCAAAAACTGGGAGAAAAAATATGATGTGTACAGAAAAGTTATGGGAGAGACACTTGATGAACTTAAAGATATTCTGGAATTTCACAAAAAATCTTCAAAGTATCTTTTAGCCATGGTAGATAAATTGGCAAAGAACGGAAATGAAAGCAAGATCAACGAACTTATAAGAACTTTTCAAGATGCACAAAATACTTTCTTTGAGTTTGCTAATCTCTGGCAAAATATAATAGACACAATAAATAAATACCTTTATTTGCAGGAAACAAAGCTCAAATCTGCAAATTTTATGCTTGAGAATTTTTTAAGTTATCTTGCAGATTATGAACTTTCTCTGAGGAAATACCTTGTCTCTTCAAAACTGAAAAGAGAAACCTTTAAAACATATGCTCTGGCTCAGTACGGGTTTATAGAGTCAGCTTGGATGATGAGAGAAAGAGAAAGTGAAGTTCTTGACAAACTTCATATGCTGCGACTCAGAGAAGAAAACAATTTGAGGGATAATTTCTCAAAGTTTATTGATGAAGTAGAAAAAATAAATATAGAAAAAAAAGGGCTTTCAGCTCAGACATTTTTTGAGACAGATTTATCTGAAACAAAGCTCACTCTTGATGAGATCTCAAATAAAATAGACGAGATGGAAAAAACTTTTAACAAAGGGATAGGAATTTTGTGGGTTCCTCCTCAAGCAGATATAAATAAGGTTTTTGAGGAGAGGAAATTAAAAGAAGAAGAAACACAGAGGATAAAAAAAGAAATTGAAAAGAGGAGACAAGCAGTAGGTGAGTGAGGTAATTTATTATGAAAGGGAAACTAAAACTAAAATTGATTTTTAAAGAACTTTTTCTTACACTTTTTGTTTCTGTATTTACCGTTGCTTTTTCTTTTGACTATTCATTCTCTGAAAAGAAGGGTAACCAGCAGAAGAAAGAAAGAAAAGTTATAGAGGAACAAAAAGAAAAAGGGTTGCAGAAGAAAGAGGAAATGAGAAGAGATACTGAAATTAAAAGAGACGAAAAAGTTTTAGATGGGCGTGTTGATTCATTCTATAAACTATCTTCTACATATATATCTTTGTGGCTTTCTGACTATGGTGTGGATTTTTTAGATTATCTCATAAAAAAAACCACTGTTTCAAATGTTTCCGACATCTTCATCAGCAGATTTGAAAGAATTCGTGAGATTATGAAGGAGTTGATCGATACTCGTTCACAGATTGAGATTGCTAAAATAACGAAGTTTTTTTCAGATAAAATGAAGCCGTTTGCCGAAGTAGAAGACCTGCGAAGGGAAGAACTTATGTCATCTCTTCAGAAGTTCGTCGGAAATTTTGTTGATTCTAATTTGGCACCTTACGCTATTTTGAGATATGCTGAAATACTTTATGAGAAGTTGAGCTATGAATACATTCAAGCATACGAAAAAGCAGTTTTGGAAGGAGAACCTCCGCCGAAAAAAGATTACTCACAAGTCGTAAAAATATATGAAGATTTCCTGAAAAAATATAAAGATTTCCCAAGAAGAGATATTGTGATTTATCTTGCTGGATATATATTAGACGAGATGGGACAGCAGGAGGAAGCGGTCCAGAAATATTTTGAGCCACTTGCGAAAATGAGAATATCACAGTTTGCTCCAGAAGCAGCTATGAGGGTTGGAGAGTTCTATTTCAATCTCGGAGAACTTGATAAAGCTGAGCAGTTTTATATCATAGTTCTTGATTTCCCTGAAAATCCTTTCTATACCAAAGCTCTTTACAAACTTGCCTGGACCTATTTCAGGAAAGGAGATTATTCCTCTGCTATTGATTACTTCGTAGAGACAGTAGATGCTTCTTTGGGAAAAGAAGGAAATGAAAGAACCGAACTTATCAAAGAGTCAATTGATTACATAATTTCTTCTATTGTTGAGCTTGGAGGTTTTGATAAACTTGAGAGATCAAGAAAAGAGGCTATTTTATCTCTTCTGAAAAAAATTTACGAAGTTGTTAAGTCAGATGAATACAAGGAGCCAGAGGTATTTATTCTTGAAGCACAGGGAAGGGTCTTTTTTGATCAGGGCAAATATCAGGAAGCAATTCAGAGCTTCAATCAAATTATAGAGAGGTACTATCTCTCTCCAAGGTCTATTGATGCTGCGTTTGGAGTTTTTGAATCTTTGAAAAAACTCGGTGATATAAGCTCGGCGGTTGAGTGGCAGATAAAGATGGCGGGTAGATGGGGACCTGGTTCAGAGTGGGCTCAGAGAAATCCGGAGAAATTTAAAACTAATAAATCAAAACTTGAAGCTGGACTTCTTGAGTCGGCAAAATACTATCACGAAAAAGGTATGATAGACCGTGCTGAATCAAACTATCTTCTCTTTTTGAAGTTGTTCCCAGAGAGCGAATTTTCAGCAGATATTCAGTTTCTTCTTGCAGAAATATACTACCAATCTGGGAGATATGTTCCAGCATATAATATGTATAAAGCGAATGTTGAGAATGTCAGTGTAAAGCAGAATAAGTATCTTATTGACGCAGCTTGGGGTATGGTTCTTGCTGCTGATAAATCATTTGAGGCGAAAATTACGGGGGCAGGTGAGATGCTCAAAAATGCTTCATTCCTGTTTGAAAGATTGTTCCCATTAGATGGAAGAGTTCCTATCGCGCTTTATAAAGCTGCAAAAGTTCTCTCATCGGAAGGCAAAAAAGACGACGCTCTCTTTATACTCTCTAAGATAATTGAAAGGTATCCCGGTTCAGAGGTTGTTGCGGATTCTATCCTTGAGATTTTCAAAATATATGTTGAAAAAGGCGATTTGAGAAAAGTTGTAGATTTTGCAGTTCAGGCGAGGAAAAGAACAGATATACTATCAAAAGAAGATATAGATTACCTTAACGATTCAGGTGGCAAGGCGCTCTTTTCAATAGCTTTGGAATATGAAAAAGCAGGTGACTATCAATCTGCTATATCGAACTACCTTTCTCTTGAAAATATTTTCCCTGGGCATAATCTTATAGATGACGCGTATTACAGAGTTATAATGCTGTTTAATGAGATGAGAAAGTTCAACGATGTTATAAGCTATTCAGATATATTTTTGAAGAGGTTTCCCGACTCGGTTTTCAGGTATGATATTCTTTATGTGAGGGCAGTTGCTTTTTCAACGCTCTTTTTCTTCAATCAAGCTCTTGATACTTATATTCAGCTTTCAAAGGAATTGAGAGAGAAAGAAAAAACTTCTGGGCTTTCAGATATTGAAAAAGATATGTTGAAAAAGTCATATCTTGCTGTGAGGTCTATTTATGTTGGACTTGGCGATTTTGTGAAAGCTGCGGAGTGGTCTATGAGATACTACGATGAATTTGGCAGAGAAGAGAGCGACCCTATGAGGTTTATAAAAGATGCAGCAGAGTTTTACGCAAAGGCAGAAAAAGTAGACGAAGCAATCTCTCTTCTTTCAAGATTCATAAGTGAGACATCAAAGCGTAAAGGTGAGAATAACTACGATGTTTTTGTCGCAAAATATGGGCTTGCAAAATCTTACGAGAAAAAAGGCGAAAGAGAGAAAATAGAAAAAATTTTCCAAGAACTTATGAAATTGTGGGATAAGCTTTCTCCCGAAGATAAGAGCAAAACCATAAGCATTTATTCCGAAGTGAAATTTTATTTTGCCAGAAAAACATTTGAAGAATTCAGAAAGATAAGAATTACAGGGGATGAAAAGAAAAAGCAACTTGCAGAAAAGCTTAAAAAGAAGACCGAACTTTTAAAGAAGATTCAGGAAGAAATGGGAGCAATAGCAAAACTTGGTGACCCAACTTGGTCTTTCGCTGCAATATTTTACATGGGATACGCTTATCAAGATTATGCCGATATGCTTGTCAATTCCCCTCTGCCACATGAGATAAGAGCTATAAAAAACCCGGAAGAAAGAGAACTTGCGGAGGCAGTATATAGAGAAGAATTGGAAAAGCAAGCTTTTCCACTTGAAGATAGCGCAATAAAGATCTTTTCCGGAGCGGTGGAGAGAATAAAGCAAGTCGGTGTGAGGAATGAATGGACTGCTCTGATATTCAAGCACCTGAAAATGCTCGACCCTCTTTCTCCTGTAGAAATAGAAGATGACAGAGTTCTTGATGTAGCTCTTTCATACTCTGTCAAATCACTCTCTATTCCCAAGGTACAGGAAGAAAGAAAAAAGGTGCAGTTTATCTTCGCTGCTTCATCTGGAAATCTTTACGAACTTACAGACCCTCAAAAACTTAAAAACTTCATATTCTCCCAATTAGTGAGTGATTACCTTCTTCCTTCTTTTGCATATTATGAGGATGGAAAAATAAAATATGTGAGCATTGGAGAAAGTTCAAAGTGATAATGAGAATTTTTTAAAATTTTTTGAACCTTATGTTTGTTTTGAGGAAAAATCTGCGGAGGAGCTATTTTGTACCCCTTGCTCTCTTTCTCATTACGAACTGTTCTATCATGAAGACCTCAAAGCAAGATGTTGCTCAGCAAGAAGCTTTTCAGAGATCAGCTACTGCTATTTCCAGCAGAAACATAAACGATAAAAAACATGAAGATAAAAACAATTTGAAAAACTCAACAAATATTCAAGATAAAATAGAAATATCTTTTCCTAAGTTCAGCGGAATTCCTTGGGAAATTGAACATATAAATCTGCCAGATGAAGAATATTATACCAATTTGTCTGGTTCTGTTGAGGAGGAAAGCGAACCGGATTCTGAGGAAATTCAGGAGATAGAAGAAATTTTCCAGAGAGCTCTTACCAGCACTTTCCCTAAGGAAATAACAAAGTTTGAAAGATATTTTATCAAGGGATTTGGCTCTTTCAATATACCTGTTGAACTCAACGAATATGTTGAATACTTTATCTATCTTTTTACCGAAACCAAGTACAGGGAATACTTGGAAAAGTGGATAAGAAGATACTTCAAATACTCAGATTTTATGAGAAGGATAATTTTATCTTATGGTCTGCCTGATGACCTCGTTTTTGTTGCCATGGCAGAATCCGGGTTTTCTACTCGTGCGGTTTCTCATATGGATGCTGTCGGTCCGTGGCAGTTTATTGAAGAAACAGCACGGAGATATAATTTGAAAATAGATCAGTGGATAGATGAGAGAAGAGATATAGAAAAATCAACCCACGCAGCTATGAGGTATCTCAAAGACCTTTATGATATGTTCGGTGATTGGTATCTTGCTTGGGCTGCTTACAACGCAGGAGAAAAAAGAATAGAGAACGCTATAAAAAAAGCAAAAGGTAATAAAGATTATTGGTATCTTCTCAAAAGAAATCTTATCCCAAGAGAGACGCAAGGATATGTCCCAAAGATCATCGCATTAGCTCTTATAATAAAAAACTTAGATAAGTTTGGCTTTTCTCTTTCTGATATGAGTGAAGAAGATACAACTTTTTCTTTTGATGAAATTAAATCATTTCAACCAGTAGATATTTTTACAATAGCGAAAATATGCGGGTGTTCCCCAGAAGACATACTAGAACTCAATCCATCTTTGAGATACCCTGTTACTCCTCCTTATGATTATACAATAAGAGTTCCCAGGGGAAAAGGGAAAATCGTCCGAGAAAAGCTTGATTTTATAAATCAAAACTTTTTCACAAAGTTTTATCCAAATTTGAGATATGTTAGCTTCTCACCATCAGCTACCGGAGATTATTCAGTAAAGACGGTTTTAGGTTGGATTTATCTTATCCCTAAATCTTCTGATTCAAGCTCTATAAGAAGCATAGTTTATAATATGAGTGATGGTGATATGGTAGGAGAAGTTGCGATGGAGGATGGTTTCTTTGCTCTACCTATTTTCGGCTATGTCAGACCATATAAAATCTACCGTGTGAAAAGAAGAGAAAGCATAAGTTCTATTGCAAGAAAATTTGGAATTTCTCCCTCTTACTTGAGGAAATTCAATGGTGGCATAAGATATGTGAGAGCAGGACAGAGGATAAAAATACCTGTTATTGATAACCGCTATTACATGACCTCAGAAAAAAAACCTTTCATTCGCTACTCGGCGAATATTGATAGTCGTGCTATGCCCAAAAACTCAGGGATTAATTCGTAC